>Ga0213870_1000341_pt1 | contig 23249 bp, 25 predicted proteins | sample WICALVC2017_Meta_FD_160119 | JGI IMG/M metagenome (GOLD analysis project Ga0213870, IMG submission 160119) | Freshwater microbial communities from subterranean cave lake in Wind Cave National Park, South Dakota, United States - WICALVC2017 | ecosystem: Environmental > Aquatic > Deep subsurface >... | reverse complement strand
GACTGGCTGTGATGACACCACGCCGTCCGGTTTATGCCTGTTGATGTATTGCAAGCCGCGTGTGGTGTCTGAACCCCACCAGCCGTCCACATCCAGCTTCGCGGGCTTATCCGACCGGGAAGCTGGCCTGGTGCCGTTGTCCTGCGGATAGTAGGGGCGGACCACGTATTTCACGTCAACCCATGAGCGGGTGCGACGGTAGGTGCCGTTGCCTGCGCGCTGTGAGCCGCGTGTGCCCGGCGAGGTGTTGCCTTCGATGGTTTGAACTCCCCAGGAGTAGACGCGTTCGATGATGCCCACGTGGTCTACGCGGCCGCCGTCCCAGTCGAACATTGCGAGATCGCCCGGTTGGGTGTCAGACTTGTCAACGAGTCGTCCCTCGCGTCGCGCCGCGTTAACGGTGTACTGGCAGTTATATGACGGGCCGCCGGGCAGTTGGCCACCCGCTTCGTAGACGCACATGGACGCGTAGCACATGCACCACCAGATCGACCAGGATGGCCCTGCCAGCCACGGTTCCCCGGTTTTCTCGGCCATCCAGCGTCCAGCCTCAGACCCAGGGAGCGGGTCGGCTGGCGCGTAGTACCCGATTCGTTTCGCCGCATAGGCTAGCGCGTAATCAGCGGCCCTCATTTCGCCACCTCCTTATACTCGATGGGTTCTGGCTTATGCACGTCGGGTTTATCTGCCCCGGATGATGCAGGCAGTTCCACATCTGCAGGGATAGGGGTTTCGTTTTCCATGTGTTTTCTCCTTGTTTTTGGGTATAAGAAAACCCCGCACCGGATGGTGTCGGGGTGGCCTTGGTGGTGAGATTAGCTGGCCATTGTGACTGGCATCGCTAGGCAGGTGAGCGCGGTGTGTTGTGATTGGGAGGTGAGTGAGACGGTGCCGCCGTTGCCCCATTCGGGGCTGCCGTAAATGCCCATTTTCACTCGGGGGGTTTCACCCGCGTTGACTCTGAAAATACCGGATACGCTCACTCCCTCACCGCTGGACCCTGCCTCGATCTTGGAGACGAAAGCGACTCGGTCGTCCTGTCCTGCCAAGGCCAGATTAACGTTGGCTCCCGTACTGGCTTTGCCCCATGCTTGGGCGTAGGCCACGAACATGCGGTCGTAGTTTTTGGCGGCCATTGTTGTGGTGACCATGGTGGAGAACTGGTTGCGTCCAACAGAGTGTTCTCGCTGCTGATTGCTATACCCGTCTACCTTGCGTTCTGTTTCGTTGACTGGGGCGAGTGCTTCTACGCTGTAGGAGCAGTAGAGCACGCCTTGGATTATGAGCATCACCGGGTGGTCGGGTGTCGCCTCGTACGGAGTGCCTTCTAGCTGGTGTAGGTTCTCTCGTGCGGCCGCAACAGATGGATGCGCATAGGTGTGTATGCGTGCGGCTTCTAGTCTGGCGATTGCTTCACAGAAATTGTCCTCTGGTTTTGGTAGTGCCGCATGTATCGGGGTGAGGGCTGTAGCCATGTTTGCTCCTTATTTTTTGTAGGTGACTTTTAGACGGACATTCAAGACGTGACCGTAGTAGGCGGTGCTGGTGTTACCGTCTGGGTCGAAAGCGATTGCGCCGAGGTTCCCGGCTTGCAAGTGACTGCGGAAAGCACTGGTTACGTCTATCCATCTGCCCTGATATTTCCCGATGCTGGTGGTGGTGAGTTCTCCGTAGCGGGACCAGCCCCCAGACGGTGAAGCGGGGTAGACGCGCAAGTTCAGATTAGAGCCGTATGAGTGGCCAACCTCGACGTAAACGAGCACTTGTTCTACCTCGGCCCCGCGTACCGTGCTTGTCATGTCGGATGGGAACCAGAATTTGGATTTCATGGCCCCATCGCGTGCATCGGATGGGGAGCGTCCTACCCAGCGTTTGCCGCTGTTGCGGTACCAGCCGTTGACTAGGGTGCCGCTGTTTTGTGAGTATGTGGCAGATGATGAGGCTGTCCATTCGCGCGTGTACCTGCGTTTCTCTACCACTGGTTCGGCTGGCGGTTGAGACGAGTAACCAAGGTCGGTTGACCATCCTGACATGCGGCCGTTTCCTGGCACGGCCATGTCGCGTCCGTAGTCGACGATGTGGGCTAGGAAAGGGATTGACCAAAAATTATATCTACTGGTGGAATAAGTCCAGATGCCTACCCGCCCAGTCACTCCGGGGTCTAGGGTCATGGACGAGGACAGAGATAGAGTAGCCCAGCCTGCGCCAGTTACTGCTTGTACCCGTGAGTCAACCACGGGAGAGTCTTTTTCGGGGGTGCTTGGGTTTCCTCCTTCTTTTACCTCAATGGTGGCACGTAGATACAGGTGGTTCATCCCGCCTGTAAGTGCTTTCATCGGCACGCCAGAGGTGATTAGTCCGTAGGCGTGGCGCTCAGTGTCGTCGTTGGTGAAAATCAGTTCACCGATTTTGCACCATGCGTTCGCCGCGTGGTCCGCTCCAAGGCTCTTGTAATTCAGTGTTCCTGCCACTCTCGCTATCACGCGGGCCATGTTCTCATCTAGCCGGTCCATGAGGTTCACGCCACTAACGAGCAGGTCTTTTGTGGTGAGTGTTCCTGATACTGTGGCGTCTTGTGCGGACATGTCCCCATCACTGTTAAACCCGGCTACCACTTGGCCGTTTTTCATGATGCCCAGCGACTGGTCCTCGCCCGTGAGCTGGGTGACGACGTTAGACGTTTCCTCATCGGCAGGACCATCGAAAACACGCACGCCATGTACGTCTATTTTCATGCGCGGACCCACATCCACGGCGGATGCCTTGATATTGAGCGCGTTAATCTGCTCAGCCGTGAGCTTACCCAGTACCGCTTGCGCGATATTCGCGTTACCTGTGACAATCACGTCTTTAAGCGCGGCTTGATTCGTGACAAAAAGGTCTTTTGCCATTGCTTTGTCGTTAACAATCAGTGTGCCTAACTCGCCGGTATCAGCCTGAATGAGCTTGGCCCACATGGCTTGGTTGACCACGAGGTTATCTACTGTGAACAGGTGACGCTTCCACGCCCCGGACTCATACACCCACGTCTCGGACACCTTTACTGGACTACCGTCACCGATTATCAGCATGTCACCATCACGGTATGGGGGTTGTAGTCTCCCTCGCGCGTAAGAATAGGAGTGTCCTACCGCTACACGGGGTGCGTTCTTCGCCTCAGACATGGCATTGTCTGCTGTTGATTGTGCTTCTACCGCTGTTGACTGCGCGGTCGCTGCCGCGAGTTTCGCGTTCGCTGCTTCGGTTCTGGCCCGGCGTGCAGCGTCCTCCGCCGCTGACGCTTTGCCCATAGCGTCCAGCGCGTTTTGTGCGGCCTGCTGAATCGAGTCATCATCCACAGGGATCCACTGGGATGTTGCCTCATCCCAAATATAAGTTTGGATAGTGCCTGCTGTTTTGCCTGGCCCGATCCACAGATTATTAGTTTTGCGTTTCGACACATCAGGCTCACTGCGGCTGATAATGGTTTCGCCTTTACCGTCAGCGATCCCCGCTGCTTGTGCGGCAGACTGGACCGCCGACTGAGCCTGCTCCACAGCCCGGTTAGCGGTAGCCACAGCCTCAGCAGTTTCCGCTTTGAGTGCGTCAATGCGCTTAGTGGACTGTTGTGTGTACGTGTCTAACGCTTGACGTGCGGACTCTTGGGCTTCTTTGAGCGCTTGGAGTGCTTTCGGTGTAGTCTCAGCAGATTCACTGATAGCCGCTTCCGCTTCAGCTAGTCGCGCCCGCGCATCATCAAGTTGCTGTTTGGCAGTATCAAGGTCGGAGCGGACCCCCACAAACGCCCTCTCGTTTTCCAAAATGGCTTGCGCGGATGCGCCGAACCCATACTTCGGGGCTTCTTTCGGGGGCACCACACCAGAGGTCACAGACGCGGACTGGGGCATAGCATCCGGGGTGGTAGTCACCGTGACGGGGGCACCGTCCCAGCCGATACTACTCCCGTCCATACGGACATTAACCAGATTCCCGCCCACATCCACTACCGCATACCCCGCCTCGGGGTGAGCCGATACCAGTGTCCCCTCGAAAGTCTGGGACTGACGCACCACAGCAGGCTGTTTGCTGGGTTTGTCCAGCCATAAAGATTTTCTGATTTCTGCCATTAGTAGGCAACCTCCTGCAAATCGACGCGCATAGAATCGCTATGCCGCATAGGAATGGATAATTTGATAACCCGCCCGACTACAATCCGGGACGGGGTAGTAACGCTAATGATGTCGCCAACCTCCAAGCGGGGATCGGCGACAATAGACGCTTGGACCGTGCCGAGTGCCGCCATTTCCTCACGCATCATGCGGACAGCCTCACGCTGGCACTGGTAGTAGGATGTGCCTGCCTCTAGCTCACGGATAATGCTCCGCTCACCATAGGTGCTAACCGCCAGCGGGCCGGTAGTTATCCGCTCTGTAGCTATAACCGTGCCCGGCACAGGACGGCCCTCCGGTACGTCACTACGCGCGTCCTTCGGCTTGGCAAAAACCTTAAAAATATTGTGGCGTTCACGCTGTTCACCGCCGGACACCTCGATAACATCCCTGTCCGTGGAGTAGCGGGCCACCATATCCCGCCCGGACTGCTCCGCGTCCACCAGATGCAACTGCCCGTCAGCTTTCACCAACGGACGCAAACCATAAGCGGCGCACAGGTCCAGCAGCGCCTTCATCCTGTCGCCACCCCACGCAAGCGTAGACGGCAGAACAGGATTCGCGCCCTCCACCACCACTGGCAGCTCATTACCAACAAGCCGCTGCGCTTCCTCACGGAGCGTCGCACCAGGGCGGGGAGACGAGGGGAGTGCCCAGGGTGCCTCATCCACACGAGCGAGTAGCCCTGTAGCGCGGATACGCCCAGACGCATCCCAACCAGTGAGAAGCATAGGGGCACGCCGAATCACCGTCTCCACGCCGTCATGTGTTACTGCCCGCCATGACGGGGTTACGGTCTGCCCGTAAGGCGCAAAAGTACCCCGAGGGTGCGTCGGTAACTCAGACTTAGGCACTGTGAAACTCAGCGCTTCCGGCACCGTATCAGACCCGTTGATTTCCAGAGCACCCTCAACAACGTCTGTCCCAGTCGAAAGCACGTCACGACCACGATTCACAGTGACAAACGCGCCATAGGATGCGACCTCGCTGGGGTGCGGACCCGGTATCATCCCGTCACCCCGTTTACTCTGTGGACGATGTCCGCCATCGTCCCCACGCAGGTAATACCCATTCGGCAGACTTCACCGACTGTTGCCGGTGCTACCAGCCCCGGATAATCACCCACACCGGGATAGGCGCAGTGACCCTCGATCCGGAAGAGCACTGCTTTCGGATTCGAGGTGGTTGTGACTGAGCTTGGCTCCACTAAGCGCACCGCAGGTAGTCTTCCTCCGGTGTACCCTGCACGGACGAAGATTGGCCCAGTGCGGGCGAAGTCGGCGACACGCTCGGCGTTGACTAGAGGCACCCATAGATCGATTGACACCTTTACCGGCGGTGGGGTGAGGGGCCGACGTACAGCCACGCCGCCGCTGGCAAGGTTGAAAATGGCGACATTCGGGTTGTGATCGACAGGGTCGCTTCTGTCCAGCGTGCGGCAGGGGATAAACTCGCCGCCTGCGGAGACGATACCCATACCGGCTGTGGCCGTGATAGAAACGCTTTCACTGCCCAGCCGGTATGTCGTAGTTTCCCCGCCTATTGCCGCCGCGTCACGGAACAGCTTATGCCCTGTGACGCGGACAGCCCGTTTGCCGTTGACTGTCAGCCACTCGCCCGACTCGCTCTTGGCAGACACCAGCGGAAGGCCAGATTGCGTCAGCTTGACTTCTAGCATTTAGACCATCATCCCCTCTAGCACTTGTTCTGTGGCTATGCCTCTAATGTGAGCGGCGAGAGCGGTTTTGTCGTCGATTTGGATAATCACCGGAATAGGCAGTCGCGGCCCTCGGTCAATAGACCTCGACGCAGAATTGCTCCCACCGTCTGCGAAGCGCTTTCCACTCTTAGGGACAGGTATCATCCCGAAGCGGTCTGCCACCTCATGCAGAATCTCCATTGAGCGACGCCGCTTAGACGGTGCCAGAGGGATATACGCTTCGCCGCCTGTCTCGGGTTCTGCCCAGACTCGCCAAGTACCAGCCGGAGCGATCTGTGCGACATGGTTTTCACTACGCGTACCGCCGCGAGCGTAGTATTCCACGAGCCCGCCGTTAGCGAGTTGCGTAGTCATACTGATGCCCGAGACGCTGTGCTTTGCACGTATGACGGCCTGTTGCACCCCGCTTGTATCGACGTAAAGACGCATAACTGCAGTTTGTGACGAGGCGTAATTCTTTACCTCTTGCACCTTCTGCTTAGCGTTGTATGGGTTGCCATCAATGGTGACGACACCAGTCTCGCGGTTAATTGCTCCCATGGTTACAAGGAGACGTGCCAAGGCCTTATCGTTCTCGGCATCAATGGTTGCAATACCCGTAGATTCGTCAACTTTGCCCATCGTGGTAAGTAACTGCTTGATTGCCGGGTTATTGTTCGCGTCGATCTTGATTTTGCCAGTTTTACCCGATGCAACTTTAATCGCGTCGTCGATATCCTTTTCAGCGGGTTTAGTATTTGCGCCAAGCTGGATATTGACCGACTCGTACTTTTTTACTAGACCGAGTTTTGCCATGAGATCATCGAGCGTTTTACCGGTGATGCCAGCTTGTTCGGCCGCCTTTCGGAAAGCTCCGATGTTTTCATCCCACTTCGCAGATATAGTTGCTTGGGATTCGCCCTGTTTGTCCATTGCCGCTGCTTGATCAAGAATTGCTTTAGACATTCGAGTCAGCGGCTCTAGGACACGACGATTGCCCTCCGAGTAAAGATCCAAACTCCCGTTTGCTCCCAGAGTAGCCCGCCCGCCGTCCTCGATGATTTTAGTCAGCGATTCCTGCGCGTCCTGAAAACCTCGTGCCGCGTTGATCGCTCCGATTAGAGCGTTAGTTCGCCCTTCCTGAATGCGACGGTTTTCCTCAATGGCTTCACTATTTGCTTCGAGAGCGTTGGTGTCCGTTCCTGTAGCCTCCGTTTGGCGCTTGGTTGTTTCGATAGCGTCATTAAGGGTTTCAGTTTTTTCACCAATTGCCGTTTTTAGTTCGTTAGCTTTTTCTGAAAGAACTGATACTTCTTCAGCGGAGCCGCCCACGCCAGCCGAGTAAAGGCTAGTGGTATGCCGGGTCTTTTCCAAAGTTTCATTAACTCGGGCTACAGCCTCTTTTTGTCCCATGATGGCACTGATGACATCTTCGGTGGCGACGCCGAGTGATTTCGCGGTTTCCAGCATTCCGTCTTCTTCTAACTTCTTAGCTATGAGCGCTCGCGTATTAGCAGTAATGGCGCCCGTCTGCCGGTCCAACGTGTCAGCCATCTCGTCAACCGATTGCTTTGCTTCCGCTTGTTTTGAGATAAAGAAAGCGATAGCAGTTGTGATTGCAGTGATGGCTAGGCCGATCGGGTTAGAAATAAACGCTGTTTTAAGTGCTGTTCCAACACCTTTGATTCCCGCCTTGGCGACTCCCATAGCGGTACCCATGAGCCCGACTTTAGTCGCGGAGTCCTTGGCATACATGCCCGTGAGAAGAATAGACTCAGCAGCGCTTTGCAACTTCGGCCCAAGCCCATTAGTCGCGCGTTGAGTCACCGCAAAAGCAAGACCCATTGCCATAACCGGCTGCGGAATATCTTTCACCAGCCCGGCAATGTCGCCGATAACACCGATAAGGGGTGTTCCTGTGTTAAGCGCGTCGGCCATCATGGATACGAGAGGTATTCCAGCATCGAGCAGTTTTATTCCTGCTTCTGCCAAATCGCCTACACCGGGGGCGGCTTCCTCGACCACGTTTGTCGCAAGGTCTAGCGCCTTGACAGCTAGGTCGCCTAGTTTTGGAGCCAGTTCACCTGCTGATTCGGCTGCGCCTTTGAAAGACTCGCGAACTTTTGGAGATGTTGCGGCCAGTGCTCCCAGTCCCACAACTACCGGCGATAGTCCACCGGCCAGTGCGCCAATAACGGGCACTCCTTGCAGTCCAAGAATGCCGAAAGCCGTGCCAAGGCCGGTGACTATCGGGGTATATTTCTTGAACTGCCCGAGCTGGTCAATGAGCTTGTTCGCGTCGATTTTGTCCAGATACTTGTTAACGCTGTTCAGCCCGTCTGAGACGGTCTTGAAAGCACCTTTAGACGCGTCGACGCGCTTCATGGCCGTGCCGGTGAGTTTTTCGACTTTGCGCAAGCCGTCCGCTACTTGGTTAGTCCATTGAACCGCTGCGCCACCACCGTTTTTGGAGACAAACGGTTCTGCTAGGTTCGCACCGATGTCGCGCTTCGCGCCAGCAACACGGTCAAGAGCACCGTCCATCTGCTCTTTGATACTCTTCGTGGCTCCACCGAACTTCTTGGTCATGCCAGAGGTGATAGCGTCGATGGCGTCAGTAGCGTCGATTTTTCCCTTGGAAATGAGCCCCTTGACTTCAGCTCCGGTTTTGCCCAGCGATTCCCCGATGAGCTCAGCGGCGTTCACACCTCGTTGGCCCAGCTGCATGAGGTCTTGGCCGGTGATTTTGCCCGCCGCCTGGATCTGTGCCAGCACAAAAGCCAACTCGCCCACCTGCTGAGAACTTCCGCCCGTCGCGGCAACAGCGTTTTGAATGGCGTCAAGAATCGGCAAGACCTTTTTCGCTTCGACACCGAAGCCTAGTAATTGTTGTTGAGCCGTGATGAAAACTTGCTTAGCAAAAGGGGAGGTTTTCGCAAAAGCGTCGAGCTTGTCCATCTGCTCGTTGGCTTCTTTTGTCCCACCAAGAATAGTTTTCAGGGCCGCGCGAGAATTTTGTTGGAGTTTGTTGTACCCCAGACCCACTTTGCCTAGTGAAGCAATAAAAGTCCCGGTAGCGGCGGAGCCTACCGCGAATCCAGTGGACACGCCTTTGAATAGCGCGCTCGCGCCGTGCCCAGCAACACGGAAAGCCCGATTGGTCCGCGTACTCATGCGTTCGGACTCGTCTCCCACCTCGCGTATTTTCCGCTTCGCCCTTTCTACGCCTTTGTCGACTGCGCTATCATCGACAGAGATGACGGCAAATAATTCGCCTAATTTCATGGATAGCCGCCTTTCGAGGGAGAAAAGAAAATGAAACGAGTGATATCGGTCTTTGCCGTGGTCGTTTTGGCTGTGAGTCTCAGTGGCTGTACGCCTGCACCTAGTAGTGAGCCTCGGCAGATTAACTCTGAGGAAGAGATTTTTTACTCCACTTGGCAGGCGAAACTTGCATTTAATCGAGAAAAAACAGATGAAGTAGTTCCACGCGCCTGTGACTTCCTCGCGGCGTACGATGACGCCAAGGACGAAGTGAGCGCGAACGCTGTGAGAGACGATCTGCTATCTATGTTCCAGTCACATAACCCCGGAATAACACCTAGAAAACTTGGCTTAGCGTTAGAAGCAGCGGTTAAGTACAAATGCCCAAGCAACAATAGGCTTGCCGCCGTTTCTAAACTCTTTCCAGAGAGCGACATCAAGTATTAGTTACTGACTAACTGCTCTCTGAGAACGCTGTCCTCGCGTGAAAGTAGCCCAAGGACTAGGGAGCGGAAGCGCGGCCACGGCATGTCGCCGCACTCCCATTCTCTAATGCCGTAGATTGCGGCGAGGTCGCATATTACGGTGTCCCAGTTGTCTATGAGGTCCGCCCACCGTATCCCCGCTTCCTGCGGTGGTTTAGGCCGTAGATCAGCGGGGATACAGTAGTCGGGATAGATACCGTCCGCGTCGGGTTCGCCGACGCCGTATTGCGCCCACTCCTCTAGGGTTTGCGGGGGCTTTGGCCTTTTGGGTCGTTCGCCTCCGAGATAGCCTGCATATATGCGTCTGCGGCTTCCTCGCCCATCACCCAATATGCCATTGCGTAAGTGATGAAATTGGTGAGGTCTGGAAGGCTAATGCCTGCCTTTAACGCCGCGTCCACGCTTTCTTTGGTGAAGATGTAGCGGGCCATATCTTCGACTGTCTCAATGCCGTGTATTTGGTAGTCGGCTGCGGACTCGTCGCCGTCGAGTAACTGTTGGCCGCGTTCGGTCAGGATAGTCAGCTGCTTGCCTTTTTCGACGCTAGGGACGGGAGACACGAGGGTTATGTCTCCCGCCTCTAGTTCGAGCGGCTTCAGCAGGTATTGCGTGAGATTCTTTTTTGCCATCGTTTCGCCTCCTTAAAACGTTGGATTACGCGTCCGCCGCTAGTGGGTTCTTGGTCTTCACGCGCGGGCCCTGCCCGGTGAGTGTGATGCTGCAAGTACCGATTCCGGCGTTGCCAGTCTCCCCTCGCTTAATCGTTACCGTGGCGGTGCCGACGTAGGCTTCATCCTTGTTGGGCTTAGCATTTGAAGTTCCACGTGGGTCGTCGTACCAGCGAACAACAATTGAGTTGTTTGCCCCCGGGCGGGTCCGCTTCATAAACTCCTCGACTTCTTCAAGGAACGATCCATCGTCTTTACGGTGTAGTTGGATCGTAAAGTTCAGTGTCCAGTTTTCGCCGGTAACGATGGGGTGCGGTGAGCCTTTATCCTCATAAGTTGCGCCGTCCACTTCGACGTTTGATACGTCGGGGTCTACGGCAGATAGGAAACGCACGCGTAGCCATTCTCCGTCTGCGTATTCGGGGGCGGTTCCGCCAGATTTCAGCACGTCGATGGAGTATTCGTAAGATTTTACGAGCTTTGTGTCAGTAGGTAGCTCTTGTGGTGAGAAGGGGGTAACCATTGTTGGCTCCTTTTCTAGTGATCGTCGTACACGGCGTGTACGTTTTGGGGTTGATTCTTTTTCAGTGGATTCTGGTGACATTCGCGATTACCTCGTAGTTGTAGGCGATTTCGTCTCTGTCGTTGGCGTCGCGGCCTATGTCTCCGGTGGACTCCCACGTCAGAGAGTCAATGGGGGAGGGATGCGCCGCCCATGGGTAGAGAGTTAGATGAACGTCGATTTTGTCTGCGAGGTCGATAGCGAGTTTCGGGTCGCGGACTCTGACCTGCAGTGCGAAAGTCCGGATAGCGTCGCCGCTTCTGTCGACGGGCTTATATCGAGCTCTTGCCGTGACAAGAACGCATCGGTCCGGTTCAGGGGGCATGAATCGCTTTTTTACGACTACGTTTTCGCCCATCTCCCGAATGACTCGGGCTACTTCGTCTTCGATAGCTTTAGTGGTTGGCTCAGACACTCTTTACCGCCCTTCTGATTTGGGCTCGGATGATTCTGCGCATCTTCGGAGCTTCAGAATGGAGCGGGTCTTCGAGGTATTTAGCTTTGCCACCTTTGGGGTGGATATAGCTAAGTTCTTCGTGCTGTTTCACCGCGTATGGGGTGTCGTAAGAAACTACCGCGCCGAGGCCGTCATCGGTAGGGGTGTTGCGGGCTGAGCGCCGCAATGTTCCTTCGTCGACAGGACATTGCTTCACCGACTCTGCGAGCAAGTGTTCGGCGGCTAGTCTTACGCCTTCTTGTGCCCCTCGGCGAACCGTCATTACGGCCTGCGCGCCCCTCCACACGAGTTTGTAGTTCGACATTGTCCCTCCTATTCGAGAGTGAGTCGGTTATGGTCTGGCAGTCCGAGTTCTCCCGATGTTGCTTCGGTGTAGCTAATGACATTTGCTCGCCTGCCGGACGGAAGTGTTACTGCTGTGACGGCGGCGGCTTTTTTGTCTGGTGGCAGTATGACCGTTGCGGTGGATAGGATTTCCTCACCGTTGGCGTTGCGTACTGTGCGAGTTCGCTCATCGACCCACACACCGGAGACTTCTTCGCTTGTCTCGGCTGTGGGTCGTGAGTAATCATCGAGTTCGCCGGGAGTGTGCAGAGTGACTGTGTGGACTCCGAAGAGTGCTAGTAGTTCGCTCATGTTCTCATCCTTTGACGATGAAGCGGCGGCGGGTGTAACCAGCCTGTTGCAGTTCATAAACTGCGTCATCACAGAGCCGGTTAAGTAGATCGCGACGCGATTCAACTGCGGTTGCCGAGTCAGCATAGGAGATGGAAGCGCCGTCGATACTTGCAGACGATTTCACACTTCCGCCTTCCACTGCCGCCTTATGTGGGTCGGTGATTCCGGCCCATGCCCAGTTAGCGACTTGCGCGGCGGCAGCATTGAGTAGTCCTTCATCGGCGGCGTCTTGCTCTGCTGGTGGCTGGAGCTTTCCTGCCTGCCGAACTACGAAGCGCCATGCGGCATTAAGCAGGTTGTCAGACAGCTTTAGCGTGGCGTCGTCGGCCCAGTCTTGGACTTTTATCTCGGTGAGTTTCACTGTGAATCCTTTTGTGAAAGTTATAAGTGAGACGGCAGACCATGGGAGGCGCATAGTCTGCCGTCTCGCTTGTCTGAGTTACTTCTTTGCCTTGACTTTCGTGGCAGGTTTTTCAGGCTCAGACGGTGCAGAGTCAACTACAGCGGCGTCTTCTTCAGGCTCCGGTAGCTCCTCTGCGTCAGGCAGAGGTGTCGTGTCCTCTACCGGCTCAGTGGGCTCAGTTTCGACGACCTGGGGGCTGTCTTCGACTTTCTGAGCTTTCTTCTTTTTCTTGTGCAGTAGCATCCCCACGATTAGGCCTGCAACTTTCCAACGACGATGCCCTTATCATTTAGGCGCTTAACCGCATAGTGAACGTTGGCTGTAACGACCCACTTACGGCCGAGAATGTCGCGATCGCGTTCGATGATCGGGCGGCGCTTAAACAAAACGCCTAGCGCGCCACGCTGGATGATGCGAAATTCATTCTTAGGCAGACGGTTCGTGACAACGACCGGCATACCACCAATCATGCCGATTTCGCCGGTCTTAACCACAGTGGAGCCAGCCTTATCAGCCTTGATGAACTCATCGTCCTTCATCACTTGGGCCATTTGTTCGGAGCGAATGAATAGGCCGGTGTTTGTATCGGCTTCCCACTCGTCGCCAAACATGGCGATGGCGTCAACGATTACACTCCAAGAAAGAGCCGACGTGGTGCCGGAAACGTCAAGTTTGTACGGCTTTTGTTCTCGCGTAGTGCCAGATGCTTCGGTTTCAGCTGCAGACTCGACGATAAGGTCGGCGTCGATCTTACGCGCGGCGAGGGTGCCCATTTGGCGGGTGCCCTCGGAGTCAATGTCGCCAAGGCCGACGAGGTCTGCGGTGTCGGTGAAGCTAAAGCCCTTGCCGACTTCCTTAATCGTGGCGGTGCCGTCGGACTGCGTCAGCTTCTCTGGGACGATATCGACATTTTCGGTCAAGTCCTCAAACTCGCCGAGAGTATTCCACTTAGGGAAGTGGATAGTTGAGCCTGGTTTACCGACCAGGGTGTTATCGGATTGTGCCCAGCCGACAACTCGGGCCTTGCCCTTGAAGTCGGCTTGAATCATGTCGGCCCATACGTCTGGATCGAAAAGGTCAGAGGATAAAGTAGGTCCTGCTGTCATAGTTATTTTCCTTTCAGGAGGTGGCGCTTACGAGCTGGTCGTAAAGCGCCTGATTGCTTCGTTTCAGCTGAGTTCGCTCGCGCATACCCATGCGTGCGAAGCGCTCAGCCGTGATTTCGCCCTCCCCGCTCCTGGCGGAATGGTCGACGGAAGAAGACCCTCCTGGGGTTTTCTTGCCGGAAAGATACGGATGCGCTTTCACCGTCTCGGTGATGTGAGCGGTGAGCGCGTCGGTGTCGGCGAGGTCAATGTCTTTGAGCCCGTCGATAAAAGTTCGGGAGTCGAGTAGCAGTTCGGGGTTCGCGCCCGCCTTGGCAGCATGCTTGTAAACCGCTAGCTCTGTGAGCGCCTGCCGTTCCGCTTTGCTCTTAGCTTCAAGTTCTTTGGCGAGTTCGTCGGCGGTGGGCGCGGCCTTGTCCCCGTCGGGGGTGCGGCCAAGCGCGCCTAATAGTTTTGCGACTGTTTCCTGCTGCGCTTTTTCGGCTGCGGCCTTCGCCTCGGTGCGATAGCGTGCGGCCTCCTTGTTTGCCTTGGTGAGTTGGGCGCGTGCCCAGTCGGGTAGGTCGTCACCTTGGGCCTTACCGTTGTCTTTGTTTTCAGTATTCGGCGTAGCCTTATCGCCAGCGGCGCTCTCAGCGTTGGCATTGGTAGCCTCGTCGCTGGTATCTGCGGCGGTATTAGTGGTATCTGACATTTTTAGTTCCTCCTAGATATGGAAGAAGGCCCCCGGTGGGCGGCCTCCATGTGGGGTTTTGACGTTCATGACGTCTATTTCTCGGTAACGTTTACGGTTCAACTTCGGATGCTTATCAAGGTGATCACGCATGGCTTTCTGCCACTTCGCCACCTTGGCGTTGGCCTGCTTCTTCGCGTCTTCGGTAAACGCGGCGGCACGTTCTCTCTTTGCTTCGCGTATCTTGCGCTCAATACCGCGCTGAACCTGCGACGCCTCATAGGTTTCTTTGTCGTCTACCGTCCGTCGTGCCGGTGTCGCACCGGGCAGGTAGGCAACCGCCCTATGCGTACAGTTCGGGTGCCACAACCCGGCCGCGCTAGCCTCGGCCACAGTCCCAGCAGGCTTGATAGTGATGTATTCACCGTCATTAATCAGGTGCTCAACAACCACAGGCGCGGCGGTGTTAGCGAGGGTAAGAATCTTGCCCTCCCACGGCCTGCATAGGTCGCACTCATAGGAATGGTCCGGTATCTGGACGAGGTTGTGTCCGGCCTCATGCAAGCCGTGGAGATATGCGCCGTTCATGGCGTGCATGGTTCCGGTCCGCGTGGCCATCTCCGCGTAGGAGTCCATGCGCCAGCGCCTGCCGCCACGGTCAATGAAGCCGGTCAGCCCGTGCCTTGCGGCGTGTGTGAGCATTTCCTGCGTGGCCTCTATGCGGGTTTGCGTACCCAAAATCACGCTTGACACCGGCGCGGCGGCGATTCGCTGATACACGTCGGTGAACTCACGCAACGCAACCGGGAAGATTCCGGTTAGCGCCGCTAGGGTGTCAGCGGAGACTTGGCCTAGCGCGTGGAATGTTGTCCGGCTCACCGCATAATCTAAGCCAAGGGCGCGCAGGTCCGTCTCAGCCATACCCTGTCCAGCTTCGCGGGCCTTGTCGAGCATCTCTTCGGCTTTGCGAAGCACCTGCTCGGCGGAGCGTCCAAGCTCTGCCTCCACCTGTGAGCGGAGTTTCGCGAGTTGTGCCGCTTTGAAAACGTCGTACTCTGCTACGCCTTGCTCGGCGGCGATTTGCTCTTTCATCCGCTCCCACAACCGCTCTTCGGTGTGAGCGAGCATTCGGGCGATAAGCTCGCCCCACATTCGGGTAATGCGCGGGTTGACACCACGAGGGGCGGGGAGACGGTCGCTCATGATGCCATCACCCCGCCCTCGCAGCTATCGTTCCTACTCGCCCTCTTCGCTCTCGTCCGCGTCCGGCACGGGCGGCCGCCACGTGTCGACGTTGTCGATGACCGTTGACTCGGCCTTGATTGCCTCGACTTCCGCGTCCACCTGCTTACTGTCCCAGTCCGGATGGACCATCTGGACTAGCGTCTTTGTGGTCGCTAGTCGCGCGTTAGCCATCATGGCGGCGGTTTGTACCAGTTCGTTAGTTGTTTCAGATACGGCGGGTGGGAATGTGACCGCAAGCGAATCTGGATCCAGACCCGCTGTGCCGTACACCTCCGCGTCCACTTCAAGCATTTTGCGCAGCAGTGCTTCAAGGTTTGGCTGTTCGAGCCTTATCTTTCTGCCCCTCGTGGTGTGAGAGCGTTTTTCTCGTGCCTTGACTTCCGTTGCGGTGATATCCGTATCTGCGGTGTGCTCTCCGAAAGTCGCGGCGGAGTAACCACACTGACGAACAATAACCTTCGTTAGTTCCTCGCAGGTGCGGGCATGTTCCTCAACGCGAAGTAGGAACTGTACTTGCTCAATCGGCATTCCGTTTGTGTCGCGTCCGGGCAGTACGCCTTTAAGCGGTGCGAATACTTCACGGGAATGGTCGAAAGCGAGTTGCCCGTCTTTGTCGTCGAGCATGTCCTCACTAATGAGCAGTTTTGCCTGTCCTACTCGGATGTCTCGCATCCACGACGTGTACGTTTCGTCGAGTGCGTCCATGAGGCCGATAATGCCGCCGTCGTAATCGGAGCGGCCTAGCTCTCTGCCGAATGTGTTGTTTCGCCAGCGCCTCTGTGGTTTCAGGTTCGGAAAGTATGCCACGTTAAGGCCTGGTGTACGTCCCTCGATTAGATAGCCGTTCTCGTCCACCATTGTTGCTAGGGGAGCAGTGGAGGAGTGATCGGTTAGTGGCATGGCGTTGCCGAGGTTACTGCTCGTGCCAACGTAAAGGCCGTGAGCGACTAAGCCGATGCCGTTGGCGTTGAGCTCGTGGCGCTCTACGTGGCGGGTGATGGTGCCGTGTTTGTCTTCGACGATGGTCCAGAATGTGACGGCCACGAGTCGGCCCCAGTGGAACTCCGGTATCGCGGCGTCAGCGTCAACGGTGGTGAGGAACGGCATGTCCCGCATCGGGTCGAATGTGACGCGGTGGTAACGTCCACCTAGCGCCGCGCCTGTTTCAGCACCTGCGAGCAGAGTGTCTATCAGCCCGTCTTCCAGGTATTCCGCGAGCCGGTTAGCTGTTTCCTCATTATCACTGGTGATAGCTGGCGCATTAGCATAGAGCAGGTTTGCGCTGGTCTGTGCTATGTCAGACGCGACGGGCACGTGCAGATTGCGACGTGATACTTGTTCGTTGGTTGAAACACGTCCCCAAAACGAGTCAAGCCATTTGCCTAGCCAGCCTTTACGCTTCTGCTTATCTGTGTCGTCGGGGGCTACGATGCGCTCTGGGGTTCCGGCCCACCATGCGGCAAACTCGGCCATGTCGGCGAAAACTGTATTCGCATCTTTGGGCGGCCACTCAGTGCCGTTTTCTGGGAGTGCCATTATTTCGCCCCTTTCTTTGGTAGGTATCCGCGCCATAACGCCTCGGTGCTAGTAAGCGCATATCGTGCGGCGTCAAGACTGTGATCAGCGAGCTTTATCGGTCGGTCGATGCCCTTTTCTTCGGAGGCTTTCGAGTCCCACGAATATCCGGTTACTTCACTCAGAAAGCCTTTGCAACGGTCGGTGACATACAGCCAGTCCGAAGACAGCCCAGTTGCCATGAGTCGAATACCGAACAAAACATCGTTATCGGCGTTGCGAACGTGTTCAACTCCGTCGTGAAACAGCTGCGCTTTGAACGACGCGGCGGCAGGGTCCACGAGGATAAAGCGCGGCTCAGTCATTCGTGTCGGGTGGTGGTTGTCGTTGTGTAGCCATTCCTTGAAAGACTTCGACAGCTGCGCATCAGTCCAGGTTCCTTGTCCTCTATTAGTGGAGTCGATGCGCCATTCGTCCATGAAATAAAGTTTTCCGTCGTGTGCTTGGCCTAACATGAGCCCAGCTGACGGGTTGGTCGTCCCGTAGTCGATGCCCACAGCAAGAACTTGCCTCATCTCGGGCAAGTCTTCCCACTTGACGATGTGCTTATTGGCGTCCCACATGTCGTATATCGCGCCCTCAGCGCTTACCCACTCACCTAAGATGAAGCGGCGGTACCACAGGCCGGTGTACTCAGCTTTAATATCCGCCTTGTATTCCTCGGACAGAACGGGGTTATCGTCTAGCGTGAAGTGGAAGCGATTCCACGAAGGAAGTTCGTCCAGTCGGTCGAGATAATCGCGTTTCAGCCAGTGATTCGGACCATCCGGGTTCGTCGTACCGAATAGCTGTGCGCCTGGCGGACTCATACGCCCAAGTAACTGCTTGAAGAACTCCATCGGCAAAACCGTGACTTCGTCGACGTAAACCAGAGCGGCAGTGATACCACGTAGCCGGTGCTCCGAGCGTTTGTCATTCGCGCCGATGATATGAGCAGTCCTGCCGAATATCTTCGCAACATTGGAGCCTTGGCGGTAGCTGATTGCCGAGCCGATAGCGGCAAGGCTTGGCTCAGCCCAGATGGGGGCGAACACATTGCGATAGATGGAGTCTGTGTTTTTGCCACAGATAACGATTTGCCCGCCCTCGGGTGGGTTAGCGACTGCCATGAGAAAGGCGAAAAGGCTGGAATACGTTTTGCCGGACCGGATGGAGCCTTCCCAGAGGTTTACGCGCTTTGTTGCCGCGCCCATGGCGTATTTTTGTTTCCGAGAGAATGTCAGCATTAGACCTCCTCGGCTTGCGCAAACTGCGTGGCCACCTCTTTCAGATCAAGCAGTGCTTTCTTAACTTCCTCGGACTCATTCGTTTGCTTGGGCTCGTCGATGCCGAGGTATTTGGCTCGCCTGTCCATGATGCGGAGTGTCCGGTCGATGGCGGCGAGTCTGTTTCCCGCCTTTTGGCCTCCATCGAAGGCAACCTGACTAGCAACGCGAAGCAGGTCATCTAACCGGTGTAACTCGATTTCAAGAACTTGCTCGGCAGGCTCTTTCGTTACCTTCGCTAACTCTGTTGTCACGTCTTTATGGGCCGTATTCAACGCCACTTTTAGCTCATTAGCTATTTGCCGATAAGACATTCCCTCTTTGCGAAGCTGTAAGGCTTTGCAACGACGCTCAGCGAGAGTGAGCTTCCGCTCTGTGTCTTTGGCGATCGCTTTCTGTTTCTTAGTTGGCATGGGAGGCTGATACCTCCTTCTCCTAAGACACGGAAAAACAAGGCTGGTACGCACCTAGCGCGTATCAGGTAATAGCGTCGGTTTAAGCTACGGAATTTTTAACCGTTGTCGAATCAACAACACTTCAGGGGGGGGCCTGTTTCGGCTACCCCCATCTGCCTGTGTTTTACAGGCAGTTACGGTCGAATCGACCACAACTCAAAAGGGTGTCACGAATCGTTATCGAGCCGATGGGGTAGCGTTTCGTTACCCCACACATATTTAGAACTAAGGTTGAATCAACCGCAGTTGTTTTGGGCATAAGAAAACCCCGAAGAATATCTCCGGGGTTTCTCTCTAGTTACACTTCTAACGACTTATCATAAGCATATTATCGCCTTCAGTTTTTTGCAAGTATTCAGCGGGGGATATTGGCAAGCTAAGGCCGTTTCTACGCATTTTCGCATGGACCACCTGATAAGAGCCGCTATGCCCAGTCATTAGTAGCGCTTTTTGCAAAGCCGATACGGTATCGCACTTTGTTTGCAGTATGTACTCACGCATCATCTCGCGCGCGGCTACGGGGTCCCATATCCTTCCACATGCTGGGCAGGTAGCTAGTTGGCTGTGGAGTTTCGTCGTAGTATCACGTCCACATCCAGGGCACGGCCCTGCATAGGCTCTCTCCGGGGCGCGGTCAATGATGGTTCTCAGCCGCTTGAAAGCGTGCATGAGTTGCGCATAGGCCCATTCGCCTAAGGTCGGCCAGTCATTCCCGTCTTCGGTGGGCCCTTTTTGAGTTAGTCGGCAGATACGATCAGCGTAGATATACATCTGCGACTTCACAGCGGCGGCACTTAATGGAATAGTCGTCTGCAAAGCTACTGAAAGTTCGCGCCAGACGGTGTCTATGCGTTTGAACTCTGCGTCTGACGCGTCCATGGCTCCGAGGTTTATTGGACATGGCGCACCGGGATGTGTTGACCCGGTTCCGGTGCGCAAGCGCTTGGCCTTGGCGTCGAAAACGCAGCTGTATAACTCGGGAAGATCCGAAGTTTCGGCAATGAGCTTGCCTGCGCAAGCCGGATGTATGGCGTATCCATCCGGTAATGGCTCGTTGGTGATGGGGCAGATTTTTGGGGGCATGTTCGACTCCTTATAGCGTCTTTTAATTTTTGGTGAACGTCTCGTGATTGGGGCAGGTGAGCTGGGGCCACTCTTCTCCAAGAAATAAAAGTGGTATCCAAGCAAGCTCAAAGTGCCATCCTTTTTGTCCGTAGCGGTACCGACGCTTGCAGATGTGGCACTGTGCTTTGCTGAGATGAAGCTCAACTTCTTTCTTTCGGCTTAGCCGTTCTCGGGTTGGAATCTTCCTTGTTGCTAATCTCATGCGTCCATGGCTCCCCATTCGTAAGATTGCTCGCGATAGTTTCAGTGCTCGATGTAGCCTCACTTCTTCACGACCTTGTAGCGCTCTAACTCACGGTTAAGATCTTCCACCTGCCACGGCCACATGTCGTCTATCTCTCGGGCGATTTCTTTTACTGCGGGTTCCTCTGAAGGCTCTGGTGCGCCTGGGTAGTTTACTATTTCGCTAATCTTGTTCAGTTGATCCACTGTTAGTACGTTTGCTAGTTCTTCCAGTGTGAAGTTAACTTCTACGTCGGTGGTGGTGCTGAAGCTGATGGTATCGGTGCTCATTTGTTTTCTCCTTGGGTGAGTTGTGCCTTAACGGCGGTGATAAGGGCTGTTTGTGTGGCATCTTTAGTGGCAAGCGCTTTCATTACTCGTTCATCAAGTGTTCCTTTAGTGACAAGGTGCTGAATAACTACGGGGTTTTTCTGTCCTTGCCTGTAAAGCCGGGCGTTCGTTTGTTGGTAGAGTTCTAGGCTCCATGTCAGCGAAAACCAGACAAGGTGACTGCCCCCGGCCTGTAGGTTCAGTCCGTGACCTGCTGAGGCGGGGTGAATGAGTCCGATTTCGATTTCTCCGCTGTTCCACGCTTTGATTGCCTTGGAGCTGTCGATTCGTTTAGCCTTCGGGAAGCGTTTCATCAACCGTTCCAAGTCGTGCTTGAACCAATACGCGACTAACACGGGCTTGCCGTTTGCTGCTTCGATAACGTCTTCTAAGGCGTCAAGTTTGCGGTCGTGGATCTCGCTGTATTCGTGGTCTTCGTTCTTATAAATAGCTCCCGATGCCAGTTGGCACAGTTTCCCAGCTAACGCGGCGGCAGATACCGCAGTAATGGCTTCTTCGCCTTCGAGTTCTAGCACCATCTCTGCCTCTAGGCGGTTGTATTTTTCTAGTTCGGCAGCAGACATCTTCACATCCGTCTGCGTGATAGTCAGTGGCGGCAGTACCAGATGATCGCTCGTCTGCATTGATAGCGTGATGTCCTCGATAGCGCGGTAAATATGTTTTTCAGCCCCCGCCCTCGGCTTGTAACTGAAGACTCGCTCTTGGTTCCTTTTGTCTGGCTCGAAAAAGTTATCTCGGTATCGTCCTATGCACTTTCCCAGCCGTTCGCCGCCGTCAATGAGGCGGTACTGTGCCCATAAATCAATGAGCCCGTTAGGGGAAGGGGTGCCGGTTAAGCCCACTATCCTGTCAATCTTCGGTAGTTTTTTGCGCAGCGCTTTGAATCGTTTCGACTGGTGAGACTTGAAGCTAGATAACTCGTCGATAATCACGGTGTCGAAGTCCCACGGGTAGTGAGATTTGTTTACCAGCCAGTCGATGTTTTCACGGTTAATAATCGTGATGTCAGCATTTTTGCGTAGCGCCTGCAGACGTTCGTCCGCTGTTCCCACTGCCACTGCGTAGCTGAGCCCTCTTGTGTGATCCCATTTTTCAATCTCAGTCGGCCAAGTGTCTCGCGCTACGCGAAGCGGTGCGATAATCAAAGCCTTGCCCGCGTCAAAGTAGTCGTACAGCAGGTCATCCAACGCGGTCAGCGTGATAACGGTTTTGCCTAGACCCATGTCTAGGAACAGTGCCGCCCTCGGGTGTTCGATGATGAACTTAGCGGCATGTTTTTGGTAGTCATGCGGATTGAACTTCATCTAAAACACCTCCTATCTGCTCTGGATTGTCGATTACATAAACTCGGTGGCCCAGCGCCGCCATCCGCCCGTGTATTGCTTGTTGTAGTTTTGTGGGTTTTTGTCCCGGTGCTTTGACTTCGATAAACGCACACCTCCCATTTGGAAGCAGCGCGATCCTGTCGGGCACCCCGTTTGTTCCCGGTGATGTCCATTTCCAGCAGACTCCACCGGCTTTTTTGACCGCTTGAACGATTGCTTTTTCTACGTCGCGTTCTCTCATGACGCGACCTCTGATTTGGATGTAACGAACAACTTCTGAAATTTCCCTATACGCGCGTATGTGCGTAATTGAGGAACAATTACTCTCTTTTTTATATGTATAACTTCGTTAGGTAATTTCTTGTTACAGTTGTTCCATAAATGTGTTTTTCGTTGCAGTGCCAACATTTTTAGAATGTAACAACTCCTGTAACAACCGTGTAACAACTTTTTCGTTTTCATGCTCTTGTTACATTTCATGGTGTAACAACCTCACTTGTTACAGAGGTTGTTACACCGGTTGTTAGAGGCAACCGGCGATAAAATCTTTGCATTCCATAAGGACCTATACGCTTAGTTTTACTTGCTCGTTCCCAGCCTTCCATTTTTGCCATGATGGACGCTATCGCGTAAGAATCTTGGGGTTTGATAGAGGCTTTTTCACGTCCGAAGCATTCGCACCAGATTTCCAAGTTACAAACTTCTTGACGTAGTGCTAGGTCGACTTCATCGCAGCTATCGCCTCCAAATTCTTCGCCTTGCAGCCATGTGTTGCGCTGGTGTCTAGTCCAGTTTTCCCACCCCGCAGGTACGGGAGTTTCTAGGAACTGGCGGACGATCCCCTCGCGTTCGTCAGACTCCATAGCGCCTGACTGCTCTGCTTGTGCGAGTTCCGCTTCTTCGCCTGAGAGGTAGAGTTTTTCGCCCTTGCGGTACATGAGTACGGCTTCTGCCCATATCTGCTGCACAGTCTCACTGTCCAGCTCCCACGGCTTCATAAGTCCGTCGCCGGTTACTTTGACTGGCCAGAAGCGGCGGTTGCCCGTTACATCTCTAAGGAAACTCTCAGCATTGGTTGTGCCGACGATGACGCATTGGCGAGGGTGTGACTCGACGCTGATCCCGTAGCTGGCGCGGTACTTATCGTCCGTTCGTGAGATGAACGACTTTACCGTCTCGACGTCCGTCTTACGCATACCTGCGAGTTCGCCGAGTTCTAGGAACCAGTAGCCCTGTAGTTTTTCCGCACCGGTTTTGTCCTTCATATCCGTGATAGTGAGCGAGTCGCTGAACCAGTCACCGCCAAGGCGGGCGAAGATGGTTGATTTTCCACAGCCTTGTGGACCGCTGAGGATAAGTACGGAGTCGAACTTAGTTCCTGGCTGGTAAAGCCTTGCCACTGCGGCAACGAGGGTTTTTCGGATAACTGCTTGGGTGTAGCTGTTATCGTCGGCTCCTAAGTAGTCCGATAGTAGGTAGTTGACTCGCTCGATGCCGTCCCACTCTGGTAAGGCTTCCAGCCATTCGATAATCGGGTGATAGG
>Ga0213870_1000340_pt1 | contig 23259 bp, 19 predicted proteins | sample WICALVC2017_Meta_FD_160119 | JGI IMG/M metagenome (GOLD analysis project Ga0213870, IMG submission 160119) | Freshwater microbial communities from subterranean cave lake in Wind Cave National Park, South Dakota, United States - WICALVC2017 | ecosystem: Environmental > Aquatic > Deep subsurface >... | reverse complement strand
CTTTGTGACCGGGCCGGATTATTATGCAAGACCCCAATGAACAAAATTTTTCTGGGACCGTTCAATAAAGTCTGTCTGACTTATTTTTCTCGGAAACCTAATAAATGCAAGGCCTATGCCTTATTTTTTTATTTTTCCGATGTTTCACTTCGGGGTGGAATTCACCATTTAGGCCTTGATTAGGTTTTAGGTTTTATCAAAAATATTCAATTTTTACTTATAACAACACCCTGGTATACTTGAGAATATCAGGGTGTTGTTATTGGGGTTGTGGTGGTCACTTCGTTATTTTTTGTTATTTTTTTAATATTTCACTTAGGAGTAGAATTCACCGACCTTTAATTTACTTTTGCTGAAAAATTTGATATAATGAGGGTAATGAATCCCATTAGTAATAACGGACACATATGTTTTTCAGCAGACTAAAGCTTATTAATAATCATAAGATAGGATACGCGCTCATTTTGTCCGCGTCCTATTACTAACGGGATGAAACTAAGACAAACATTATTTTGGGACACCAATCTTAAAAATATAGACCTGCAGAAACACGCTCGCTATATTATTGAGCGAGTCGCTGATTTCGGGCATGACGATGAGGTTAAATGGGTTTTTCATTTTTATGATAAATCATTAATCAAGGAAACCATTGAGAAATCACGATGTTTGAGAGCAGAGACAAAAAATTTATGGATGAGCCTCTAAACAAAATAAAATTAGATTTTACTGTTCTTCCTAACGCTACTAAAAAAGCGCTTGATTTTTTATCTACCCAAGAATGGCTAAAAAGCACGGATTGGTATTTAGCAGGAGGGACGGCCTTGGCGCTCCAAACGGGAAATCGTCAATCGGTTGATTTAGATTTTTTTATTAGACAAGTTCAATTTGATAGTATCGAGTTACTTGATCGTCTTTCATCGGGAGATGATTTCCAAGTAGAATTAAGTAAAGATAATACCATATTTGCCATACTGTGTGGAGCGAAAGTCAGTTTTATTGCTTATCCTTTCTTTTTTCCTCAGCAGGAATTTTTATGGTATGGTTCAGTGCGTATTCTTAACAAGGTTGATATTGCTGTTATGAAAATAATTGCCATATCTCAAAGAGGAAAGAAAAGGGATTTCTTTGATTTATATTGGTGCGCCAAGAATATCGAATCACTGGAAGACATTATTTTAAGATTAAAAATTCAATATCCGTCAGTGGCACATAATTATCATCATATTTTAAAAAGTCTGATGTATTTTGAAGACGCGGAAATGGATCCTGAACCAGAGATATTTTTCCAAGCTACTTGGCCAGAAGTCAAAAGATTTTTCCAAACAGAAATCCCTCGCCTGACTAAAAAACTTATTGGGTTGGATTGAGCTTTTTATTTTTAGACAAAAATTCACGATCGTGAAATGTTGTGAAATGAGAGATTTCTATGATATCATGGCTGGTCTATTTTATTTTTCCGATGTTTCACTATAAAGTAGGATCCGCCAGGACACCCTTGTCTATGGGTATTACCAATCTCTGTTTGGAATTGATGCCCTAGAGAGAATGCCCATGCTGGGTGTACAAATGCCCCCGCGAGAGAAGTCGAAACTTTCCCACAGGGGCATCACGAAAAATAATCTAAGCGCTACGCTATTCGCAGCCGCTTATCTTTTTGGGCGTGAACGGTATACACGTCACGTTTATTTTCTTAAAACTCGGCTTCCCTTCCTCACTGAACGTGACTTCGACCGGTTGGCCGTTTTGGTCGCGATAGAAATGTGAATCATTTTCTTTCCAAACCTCGGTGCCATCGGATAGTACCGCCACTATCTTTTGCTGGGCTATGTCTATGTTCAAACCTCTATTTTCCTGCGGGTCAAATTTTGGACCACAACTATAAAACCAAGCAAGATCACTATCGCCAAAGTTATAATATTCATTGTTTCCCCCTTTTCAAATTGATGCATTCAACACTCTCAGACCCCCATGGTCTTAAAGTTGAATCCATATTCTTATAATGAACTTTGAAGTGCAACACCTTATAATATAAATTATAAGATACACACACTTCAGTAAGTTGGAGCGTCATGAGCTCTCCATCCTACGGAAGAAGGAGTATTCTCTACGCGATATTGCGCGAGAGTTCAACAAACATCTTTCTTCCGTAAGCCGTGAACTACGGCGCAATCATAGCAAGGTCGATAATTAATATGTTAATGGTGTTGAAAATGTCAGACATGAAAAACTCGGTGTGCCCACATATTTCTGTCATCCCTACTCTTCTCGGGAAAAAGGATCGGTAGAAAATGGCATTGGCCTTATCAGGCGCTCTATTCCCAAGGGATCTGATCTTAAACATTATTCAGATACAGAGATTCAAATCATCATCGATCAAATCAATAATACTCCCATGAAATGTCTTCATTATCAGACACCCCGTGAGGTCTATGAAGCCAATCTTTTATCCACAGGATGTTGCACTTGACCATTCATTGCGGGAACAATTCCCAACAATGATTCTATATTTTTTACCCTTTTTGTCAAGTTTAAGTCTTATCCTGTCATACCAAGATGATAATGTCCTACTTGGGCAAGATAGGAATGTCCTAGTTAACTAACTGTGTCATAATTCTTAGGTCGAATAGTAATACTGATTTAACCTAAACAAAATTATGGAACAACCATTAATCACTATGACTCAAAAAGAGTTATCAAGGTATGAAGTAATTAAGAATTTAGTCGAGAAGGTCATCAACGGTAGTCAAGCTGCTAAACAGACTGGATTGTCAGTCAGACAAGTCAGAAGATTGAAAGGGGCTGTCATTCAATATGGTGCCAAGGGCTTGATTCATAAAGGTCGAGAAAAAGAGGGTAATAAAAAGATTAAACCAAAGATCTTAGAAAAAGTTAAAAAGTATTTAAAAGAGAAATACCATGATTTTGGACCAAAGTTTGCTAGCGAGAAACTCTTAGAAAATCATCAGATTACTTTAAGTAAAGAGATGATTAGGGTTATCATGATCAAACAAAATCTCTGGCAACCCAGGTCAAGAAAAACTAATAAGGAATATCGGAGTTGGAGACCTAGAAAAGAACACTATGGTGAACTAGAACAATTCGATGGCTCTTACCATAATTGGTTTGAAGGAAGGAATAAAGAAATGGTTGATTTAGAACAATGTCTCTTGGCTGCCATTGATGATGCCACGGGTAAGATAACTAAAGCTTACTTTGATTACCACGAAGGAATTACTCCAGTCTTTAACTTCTAGAAAGATTATTTAATGTTAAATAACAAGCCTTTATCTATCTATTTAATAATAACTAATTACAACAAAAGAAAACATTGGATTTAAGTATATCTGTGTCCACTTTTTGGGGTACAGATCAATGGCTCCGGCGGTAGGATTCGAACCTACGACCTTCTCCTTAACAGGGAGCTACTCTACCGCTGAGTTACGCCGGAATATTATTTACATTATACTTATTATATTAAAATTGCAATGTTGACTACTAGATCTACGATCTATTTGGCGTTATTTGATAATTCCATAAACATTGAAGCTATTCTAAATACATAGCAAATCAATCAACTAATCAAAAGTGTTATGTTCTAGGGCCTAGCGCCTAAAGCCTAGCAGCCCAATCTAATGATCTTCTAATTTTTTAATATTTTTATTCTTTAATATTTTTTCTAATGTCTTGGCTTCGATCTGTCTAATTCTCTCTCTCGTAACATTAAATTCTCTGCCAATTTCTTCCAAAGTGTGCTGTATTCCATCTGCTAATCCAAAACGCATTTCTAAAATTTTCTGCTCCCTAGGATTTAATGTTACTAATATCTCTTTAATATATGTTTTTAAAAGCTCTAAATTGGCAAACACGTCTGGACGCATTGTTTTTACATCTTCAATAAAATCTTCTAAGGTAACCTCATCATCTTCACTGCCTATAATAGTGCTTAAAGCAATCGTGTCTTGAGAGATCTTAAAAATATAGCGTACTCTTTCTACATCTTCTCCGTTCTCTGCCGCAATTTCATCTATCAACGGTTCTCTGCCAAGCTCTTGCAACAAATGCCTTGACACTTGTCTAAACTTGTTTATTATATCAACCATGTGCACCGGTTTGCGAATTAAGCTAGACTGGTCAGCCAAAGATCTAGTAATCGCTTGACGTATCCACCATGTTGCGTAAGTTGAAAATTTATAACCTTTTCTGTGTTCAAATTTATCAACCGCTTTAAAAAGACCAATATTCCCCTCTTGGACAAGGTCTAATAAAGTCAACCCCTTGCCAACATATCTTTTAGCGATAGAAATAACTAAACGCAAATTTGCCTTGATCAATTTCATTTTAGCATCATCCGATCCAAGCTCTATCTGCTTAGCTAAAACCACCTCTTCTTCCTTATTTAATAATGGTATAGCTGAAATATCATTCAAATATAACTGCAAAGAATCGGCGGACAATTCTGGCAATGGTCGAATATAAGACGGACCCACAACTGGTACCTCTTTTGATTTAGGCTTGAGATACTCCTTATTGCTATCATAAATTTGCACACCTCTAGCTGATAATTTATCTAAAAACTCCGAATATTGATCTATGTATTCCTCAACCGCTGGGAAGGTATGTAACAACTCGTCATAAGTAACAAAACCGCGAGTCTCCCCGTTGTGCAATAACGCATCAACATTTTCTTGATTTAATACGACAACTTCTTCTTTAACTACTTTGCTCCTCACGGAAACTTTACGCTTTGCTTTTACAGGCACGATAACTCTTTTTTTTATTTTACCCTTAGCAACTACCTTTGGACGAACACGTTTAATATGAATGCTTTTTTTTACACTCTTTTTTGGCTTAGTTTTTTTAATTTTTTTAGATACGATCTTACGCTTTTTCGGTATTAACTTTTTTATCTTTTTTCTATTTACTTTCATATTTAAATCAGATCTACTGCTTAAAGGTTTCCGTAATGTCACGCCAAAGGCAGATCCGCCTCTGGAGGAAAATTTAAAGATTTAAATTGTAATAGGAAAATATTTGAGCAGTAGGTCTATTGCTTAATCTGACAACTTAATGATTGATACTCTAGCGATAACTTCTTTAATGATTCTTCTACCTCGGCAGAAACACTGTCTTGTTTTTCACCTCTAGTGTCGACCGACTCAATCAATGATATTTCTTTTTCTATCTCTTTTAAACGTTTCACTAAATGCCCATGTTTTAAATACTTCACAAGCTTAAGTGCCTCACCTTCTAACAACATATCGTTAAAGCCTACATATTCTGTTTCAGCCAATAAAAGCAAAATATTAACTTTTTGCGCTAAGTCACTACTCTCCGATAATTCTGCACTTGTAGCATTTTTGATTTCATCCTTTGTCCAAAACAAAAAACTGTCCACAGACAGAGGGTTATCATTACTTGTGCCAGCCATTTTAGTATAATATATTACTAAATATTTATAAAGTCCTGCCAGCTCAAGATCGTTAAATATCTCAATTCCAACATTTTCAATAATATATTTAATATTTTTTGGGTATCTAAGCATTAAGGCTAATAACCTCTCCTCGAGCGCAAATTGCCTACTGTTTTGTTTTAAAGGAACATCTATCCTGTCTGGCTTGCTAGACACATTATTTGTTACCGTTTTAACAATCGTACTTTTTGCATTGCTTAACATGCCTCTCAAAATAGACTCATCTACTAACAACATATGGGACAGTTTTTGCAGATAATAATCTTTAGAAATTGGATCAGTAATTTTTGCTATTAACGGAATAAGATTGGCCGCTGCCACACGCTTATGATCAATGTTTTTTAGATCCTTGCCAGATAGATAAATATTAAAATAATAATCCATAATATTTATACTATTAGCTACGGCCCGCTCCCATAGAGCGCCACCGTCATAACGTACGCACTCGTCCGGGTCCTTAAAATGCTGATCACCCGGCAAGGTTACGATTTTAATATTCAACCCTTCTTTTAATAATAAATCTATCCCGAGCATGGTTGCCTTTGCCCCAGCGCTATCAGCATCAAACGCCAAAACAATATTATGAGTATATCTTTTTAATAGTTGAATCTGTTCCAAGGTCAGCGCAGTCCCGCTACAAGCAACAACATTCTTGGTCTGAGTGTTAAATACTGATATAACGTCCATATACCCCTCAACAATAATAGCTAAATTTGCCTTTCGGATATAATCCTTGCTTTTTTCAATGCCATATAGCACTTCTCTTTTTCTATAAATAAGCGTTTCTTTAGTGTTAATATATTTAGCTTCTGATTTATCATCACTGATAGCCCTACTACCAAACCCTATTGTTCTTCCGTGTATGTCTTTGATTGGATACATGATACGATTTCTAAAATAGTCATAATAATTATCACCCGTCTTGCTAACTACTGTTTTGCGAACAATAAGACCAGCTTCTTCAATGTCGGCAAATTTATAACCCTTATTGATTAGCTGCTTCAACAAAAAATTATAACTATCTGGCGCAAAACCTAACCTCCACTCCTGGATACAATCAGCGCCAACCCCTCGCTTGTGCAAATAATCTACAACAGCATTATGATCGTCTAGATCCAACAGTGCGTTATGCCATATTAAAGCAGCGCTTTCACATAGTTCAATCAATAAATGTTTTTTGCTTTGCGCCTTTTTATCAACGTCAGTGTAAGTTAAGGCAACACCAGCTTTCTCAGACAAGATTTTTAGGGCCTCTATAAATTCTAACCCTTCTTTTTTAATAAACCAACCGAATAAATCTCCACCCTCGTTGCACCCAAAACAGTGCCATATCTGTTTATCCTTAGAAACCACAAAAGATGGCGTCTTCTCAACATGAAATGGACAAAGACCTTTCCAGTTGGCGCCAAACTGTTTTAATTGCACTGATTCTGAAATAATATCTACAATATCAAGCTTAGATTTTATTTCTTCTAAAGAGGACATAATGATTAATTTAGCTTTTAGACTATTTCACACATTCCGTTCATAATTCGCAATCCATAATTCATGGATAGAGCCCAAAATCATAATTCTTAATTCATAATTCTTAATTCATTTGCATATATCGTGGCAAACAAACAAGTGCCACCGAGCACATATCCGCCCAAAACATCCAGTGGCCAATGCGCTCCCAAATATATCCTGCTAACACCAATCATTAAGGTCAAACCTAACACAAAAAATAATACACCTGTTTTGTACATTTTATTTTTTAAACTCTTAATTAAAAAATAAGCCAAAAGACCATAAACAACAACTGCCATAGTTGTATGGCCAGATGGAAAACTATAACCATGAACAGCAACAAGAGCTTGCGCAGGATCTGGCCGCTCGGACTTAATAATCATTTTAATAATCTCAACCAATCCACCGCTTATGACAAAAGCGATACCTAGACTAACCAATCTAGCTAATTGTTTTTTAAACAAGAAAAATATGCTCAACAAAAACACAAAACTGGTTAGAAATCTAGCACCTGCCAAATTAGTCACAAAAATCATAAACCAACTAATCATGGATCCTCTTTGTATTATAAAATTATTAGCTGGCCTGTCTGGAATTCCGACATATATTGTAAATAAGAATAAAATAGAAAACAAAAATAGAAAAGCTATAACCAACCAGTCCAACCGCTTAAAATATTTTAGCCCCAACAACAATGATTTATTTTTAACCAAAAATGCTATTAAGATGCCAATGAATATTATTGACACTGTAATAGCTGCCGTCATAGTTAACGTTTTAGAAATTTGCATCGCCTGATCAAGATTGCCAAGCAAATATCCTGTCATAAAATATGCGCCAGACCAAATAACTAAACTGCTGATTGTGTAAAATAGAAACTTTAACAGGGACATGTGTCCGAAGCCAGCTATGATTGATAAGAATGGTCTAACAAGCCCGACGAATCTTCCCAAAAAAACACTCTTATTACCATGCTTTTCAAAATACCCCTTGCATTTATTTAACTGCTCTGTGTTAAAAATAAAACTCTCCTGCAAACAAAGCTGTTGCAAATGTCGACGCCCAACATAGTAACCAATCGCATCACCCATAACACAACCAAGATTAATCACTAAAATTGCCAAGATTCCGTTAATATAATTATGGCTAGCTAAAACGCCAGCCACCACCAAGAATAATGTTCCCGGGAAAAGTATACCCAAAAACGGAAAAGATTCGATAAATGCGGCTATAAATATAATTACGTATAGCTGTGTAGTGCTGAATGAGTCTATGGCTAAAAAAATGGAGTCAATCATATAATAGCATTATTCAATTGTGTATAGTCCGGAAGGTCTGATATGTTATTTAATCCTAAATATCTTAACAGGTCAATACTGACATTATAATAAACATTTTTAGTTTTTTTGTTAATGTTCTGCTCTACTAATCCACGAATGGCTAAATTTCTTAAAATAATAGCGCAATTCACGCCCCTAATTCTGTCTAGATCTAATTTAGAAATTGGTCCTCTATAAGCAATAATAGTTAATGTTTCCAACGATGGCCTAGTCAGCTCATCACTAACCTCTTCTTTTAAAAATTTGCCGACCAAATCTGCATTGGCAGGATCAGTAGCCATCTGTATTTCATTTTCTTGTCTCAATATCTTAAAACCATAATCGTTATTATTATAATTCTTTATCAACATCTCAATCGACATCTCAACCTCAACCTCTCCAGCGCCTATCAACTTTGCAATCATCCTAATAGATAATGGTTTATGAGAAATAAACAAAAGACTACTGATTCTGGAAAGCAAAGTTGATTTTTCTAACACTACACACTGCTCATTATTGATATTGTCTTGTGACATAAATTTTAAATTTCATTTTTAACTCTAATTTCGTATTATAACACATATAACAAATAATGATATAATATTTGCGACTGAATAAGTATTGGTAATTTCGCTTTAATGTCTTTATTTGCTAGGGTCTAAAAGTGGTTTCCCAATATTACCCCTTGCGAAATATCTTTAACATATCTCTGGGTTGAGAAATTAAGGTAATACCCTTAATCATATCCTTAACTACACGATTCGATGCCTCAACATAGACACCTCCTGCCTGAATCAATTAACATAATATTTTCTCTATCACCCTTTTGCAACAACAATTCCGTAAATGGCGCTGGCACCGCTTGCTTTTAACGCTTTGGCACATTCCTCCATTGTAGACCCGCTAGTAAAAACATCGTCAACTAAAACAACCATTTTGCCAACTACTTGAGAATGATTTTTAATAAAAAAAGCGTTTTGTATATTTGTTTTTCTATCTTCTATGCTTAGTTCTGCCTGTGATATAGTATTTATCCCTCTATATAAAACATTTAATTTAACTGGCATACTGAAATGAGAAGCAATTCCTAGCGCCAAAAGCTCTGCCTGATTAAATCCACGCTGAATAAATCTACGCCTATGCAACGGAACAGGTATGACAATAATATCACCCATCTTATCTATTTCTATATTGGGAATCAATACTGTATATAACAAATCTATCAGCCAATCAATAAATAGTCTTTTAATTTCAAAGGCGCCTTTATACTTAAAGTTAATAATAAGTTTTTTAATATTTTGATTGCTATAATCAAAACAAATAAATAAGGCGTCTAAAAATGAATTTGTGGCGCAAGCTATACACGCCTCGCCACTTAAATTTCTTGCGCCACAAGCTGGACAATATTGGAAAAGATTTGGGCATAAATCTACCCGACAAGACTGGCAGATCCAATCTGTTTCTTGCCCACAACCTACACATGTAATTGGAAAAAGAATGTCTAAACAAAAAAATTTTGCCTTGTCAACGAGTTTGCTTAATCTTTGGCGCCAAAGCATAAAACTCATTTTACTGCCAAGTCAAATTGTCTACCATCCATGAAGAGGCATTTTTAATTAATGCAACACGCGCTTCTTGATAAAAAATTTTTTGCGCATTACCTTCCTTTGTTTCTTGACGCTGCGCGACTACTATAACACTGGCATCTTTATCACTTAAGCTCTCAACACGACTGTTAATTGCCCTTGTTGTCATGCCATAATATGACTTTTTAATTATATCTTTCTTTGTCAACCTGACTACAGATGTTTTCATTTTATCGGTCATGATGCTAGCTAAATCGTCTATATTTCTATGATTACTATCATTGGAATAACTGCCGAAACGTTCTGCAAAATCTTCTGCCACCTTAGACACATTTAATTGCAACACTTTTTTAACAAACTCTTCCTTATTTTGCTCATCAACCTTAAGCTCAACCTTTATTGGCTCCTGTGAAACTAACCGTTGTGGCTGGTCTACGTCTACCATAACAACCCTTTCTTGCTTCGGCTTATTCATTATAAACACTCCTAATGTAACAGCTATCAAAAGCAGAATAACGACCACGATTAAAATTATTTTTTTGCGCGTAAACATAAACTAAAAATGTGAATTATGCATACAGAATATGGAATATAGAAACAGTTAAAAATGTAAACTGTCTAATAACTAAATTCTATATTCAACATTCTATATTCTGCAAGGAATTACATTCAAACGGGAAAGTCCTGATTAATATAATATTAAAATTAAAATGTATGCACAATGCTTATTTATTCTTTTTCTTTTTCGCTTAACTCTCTCTTCGCTGCTTCAATTGCTAAAATTTGTCTTGGATCAGAAGTAATTAACTGATCTTCTACGTGCGAAGCTACTATTTTCATGGCGGCATGCTTGCTACCAGCAAAGAAAATACCCTCACCAACACCTGATTCTAATAATAGATATTTCTCCCCTTGTGTCAATAAAAATGTTTTTTGCACCAAGTCAATTGCCGAAGGTGATTGCTTTAAGAGCAAAATAATCGCCGAATTGTTCAGTATCGCTCTTCCATATTGAGACAGTAAAAAATCATTTACATCTTGAGTAATGGTTGTAACTCCCAGATAATATTTTCTGCACCGTTTAACAAGAGCAAAAATAAATTTTGCACTATCTTCATGTTGCATTAACCACCACGCCTCATCAATCACTAAAACTCTCTTTTTAAGAGTTGACCTTACAACATTCCAAATATAATTTACAATGGCATAAATGGCAAGTGGTCTTAATTCATCTTCTAGATCACGCACAGAAAATACAACCAATTGATTATTAATTTCTACATTTGTAGGATAATTTAAAAAACCGCCAAAAGTTCCTTCTGTATATTTTTTTAATCTTAATACAAGGTTGGCGCCACCGTCCATACCATCTAACACGTCTTGTAAATCTTGCATGATTGGCGCCTCTACAGTGTCTAAATCGCTATCCGATGTAATATCTTTTTTAGCATATGTCTCCAAAAGCGCTTTGTCCATCAAAGAATCTTCTTCTACGGTAAATGTACCCAACATTAAACGCAGAAGCCCTTTAACGGTAATCACAGCGCTACGAATAACGTCTCCTGTTTTTACGCCTTTGGTATTTTTTGGAAGATCAAACGGGTTAACCTTGCTCTCTGCATTAAGAGAAATATTAATATACGTACCACCAACAGCCTCGGCTAGATGCTGATACTCTTTTTCAGGATCAATAACAATAACATCTACTCCAAACATTAGCTGTCTAAGGACCTCTAATTTAATGGCGTAACTTTTCCCAGCGCCACTAGTTGCGAAAATTACAAAATTAGCATTCTGCAAAGAGAAACGATTAAATAATACAAGGCTATTATTATGACGATTAATGCCGTACAAAACTCCATCGTCCGAACTTAACTCAGAAGACATGAACGGAAACGAAGACGCTATGGGCGAACTGTTCATGTTGGCAAGAATTTGTATCTCATCTGTGGCTATAGGGAGCGTTGAAACAAATCCTTGTTCCGCCTGATACAAAGCCCTCTTAACAAAAACTAACTTTGAGCTAAATAAAGACTCCAATGTTCCTACCCCCTTAGTGAGTTCTTCCTCTGTGTCAGCATATAATGTGACATATAAACCAAATTGGAAAAATTTTTCAGTACCTTGAGTTATGCTATCTCTCAACTGTTCAATGTCGCGAAGAGCTGTTTCACGCAATGGATCTCTGGGCGCACCCTTATCACTATCTCCTGAAAGTTGAGCCTCAAGCACGCCAACTTTGTCTCTAAGCTGTTTTAAAATAATTCCTGACTCAACCGAATAAAAAAACATGGAAATATCCAAAGCGGAATTTAAATTTAGAATAGGTCTAAACCAACCAACGCTAATATAACGCGGATATGTAATCACAAAAACAGTAGTAACAAATTTTGTTCCTAGCTTAAGATACCTTGACTTAATCTCAATGGCAGCTGGAGAAATATAATCCTTGACAGATAATGCGCCTTTGCGATATACAACTTCTTGCTCCAAAAGTGTCTTAGATTCAACATCTTGACTGGCTTTCTTTTGCAAACTAGTTGGCTGTGTGTCAACCTTGCCACTCAATTGTTTATCATTTTTTTTAAAAAAATTAAACATAGTATCTTTTATTTTTCAATTTGTAACTTTTCTACATCTACTACCTGCTGATAATTATCCACGGATTCAATATTGTATGTATTGCGATATAAATCAATTAGATTTTGCGTATCTAACACAACACAAGTCAGACCAAGACTTTGCAATCCGGATACGACCTGACCAAGACGACCACCTAATTCTTTTTTATACTGCATAAACGTTTGCTCGCTGATTGCCAAAATGCTAATATCCGCTCTCAAGCTCTCTAAAAATCTTGCCCAAAATCCTTTTCGCTTCAAAAATACACTATACTTAACAACGACATAAAACCTTTTACTCATAATGTCGCCTAACTGAATTAGCTCTTTAATATATTGAATATAATCTTCTGTTTGCATCTTTAATAATTCATTCGTCTGCGCTTTTGCCATTTGGTCCATTTTAGCTAAATAAGTATCGATATTCAACTTTCGCGACTGAATCACTATTTGTAATGGCCATTCAACAGTATTTAAAAAATTTACATATCCGACAATTATAGCATTTTGCTCTTCTTCTGATTTTAAATCAAAGTTAATTGAAGAAATCATAACAACCCCTACCATACTACCGTCTTTTAACACAACACAGTCATCTTTAATTTCAGCAATATCAATATTTTTTTGAACAGAATGCATATTGTTAAGTAATCTTTATAACGCAATCGTTAAGTAATCTTATATGAAATCAAGCTTTGCTTATGGCGTAATCGCCAGGTAATCCTATAATGTAATCTCTATAACTCATCGCCCTTATATATTCCACCGGTGTCAACGATAAGGGCTAAATCTCGTAAACTATTCTGAGCCAACCTTGGTTTTGACTGTATTATCTCCTTACTCTTAACAACAACACGATTGCGTTTCATTGTGGCAGCTACTTCGCTAGTTGTTAAATTTTTATTCCACACTCTTATCTTTGGTCGCTTTAACGTTTGTATAAAATTAATCAGAAAAAAATGTAAAGGCATGCCATTTACCTTCATAAAAGCTAAAGGGCCGAATGTCATCACAATAATAAGACTTACAAAAATAAAAAGTGCTGTGTCTGTAAACGCATAAGCCATATACATAATACCTATACCAACGATACAGATAAGAAATTGTCTTAAGGTGATAGCTCCAATAATCTTAGGCTCTACATCAATAAATTGCGGAACAACAAATTGTTGCATATTTAAAGCAATAAACTAAGTTTACGATTTAAAAATAAGATAGCATTGAATTCAGTTATGGTGATATCATCCACGTTGTTATCTCGACTGATAATATCCGACGGCGATTTCCCTTCTAAAAGGCTTTTTTGAGCTACGGCCAGATAAAGCCGGTTAAGTGGTGAATTTTGCAAGGCAGCAATACCTTCTATGGTTTTAACAAATGATTCCTTTCCTAATAATTCCACCTTAGATAATATCTTAGCAATACATACTTTTGTGTCGGTATCTATACGTCGGAAATCAATTAAATTTGTAAGCCCCAATTCGTCAATTGGACTTACTACTTTAGGCCGTGAAACAATTTTTGGCACATTTGTTGACTGTAACGGTTTTATATCTACTATAGTATCTATTTTATCATCTAAATCAGTATTTACAAAAATTTGTATAGGCTCCGTGGATGCAGGCTGATCAGTAATGAATTGCTCTGGTTGAGCATCTTGACTTGAAGAAGGTATGACTGGAGGAATAATATCCGACACATGTTCCTCTTCTGTAGCAATAACAGTAATTGCTGGCACAGGTGGCATTAATTCTAACCTGTCCAATGGCGACGTAGACTCTTTTACAGGCTGGTCGTCTTGAATTTGCACTGGCGGAACGATCTCAAACACAGACTCCGCACGCATAATTGCTGGCACAGGTGGCATTAATTCTAATCGATCCAGCAAAGACATATAGTCTATGTCTGGCTTAGCTAATTCTGGCACAACCTTCTCTATCTTACCAATATTTTGCTTTATAATACTAATAATTGTATTACAAACTGCTTCACCAAGACCAAGCCCGCCCAGATCTATTGGCTTGGATAATGTCACCTTTGTGTCAACCATGTCTCTAATATGTTTCAAGCAACTTAGAATAATATTTTTTTCTCTTTGCGCCAATAATTCGTCTTTGAGATTAAGATTACTTGCCAAGACAATCTCATCAACGATCGCGCTATAATCTACAGTCGATTCTTCTGCGTTTTGGACACCCTCAAACTGCACCTTGCGCGGCACAGAACTACGACCAGTTTCGTAAAAAAACAACCACTCGTAGATGTCTAAAATACTAAATAATAATTCTGTGGTTTTTCCACTAATAAAAATATCTTTATGATCTTCTACAAAATGCGCCAGGCTATCATCCTTGTTGAGATACTCATCATACCCTTTTAACAAATCACCGACACTAATTTGTTTGTTATTTACATCTATAATTTCTTTACTCTCCAGCAACGCGTTTAATATTTTTTTCTGCTCTTCCAGAGCAACCTTTCGCTCTTTTAAAAGAAATCTTAAAGTGATTTTGTCATACAAATTAATATTGTATTTAAACGTCGCACAAAGATTGTTTTTTAACAATACTACAATGTCGTCAAAAATCTGTAGCGGTAACGTCATGAACCGTAGCCTAATTAGCACATGCTCGTACTGATCGTACAATTCTGGCCAGGCATCAACTTTCGCGCTAAGTACCACAAATAATGAATGCAACGCGCTAATCTCGGACAACTTATCAAGCTCTGTAATAGTCTGCTCAACTAAATCAAAACAACTTTGATCTTTTAGCCGATCTAATCTCCAAGATTTAACAGTTTGTGAATTTAAGTATTCCACAATTTTTGATTTAAGATTTAAGACCATAAACCACATTGGGTTTATGACCATGCACCCCTTACAGGACTGCTGTTTGTAGATAATCACTCCGTGATTAGACAAACAGGGAGCCTACGTGGCGCATTGGTTTATGATTTATAATTTAGCTCCCGTATTCATAATTCATAATTCATAATTTTATTCGCTGCCTCCTTGCATTGCTAACCCAATAGCAACACACATTTTCTGCCCAATTTTATACAATAACGGTTGCAATTCTTTGTCGTAACCTACATGAAACCACGAATCTCCAACATAGGTCTGTATATTGGTCGTGCTGGCAATATATTTATCTAAATTTGGTAAAAATGCAGAACCGCCCGTTAAAAGTATTTTATCTATTTTTTTATCTGCCTTTATATGCTCGTTATAAAAATTTATAATATACAACACTTCGTCAATCACCGTAGAAATCAACGACTGAGCAACGCCAGCTACCTGTAAACTGCCGTCACCCATATCAAATATAACGCCAACATCATTTTTCATCTGCTCCGTGTCGTGAATATCTAAACCTGTCATTTTCTGTATGGCGATATTAATTGCCGAACCTCCGACCTCAATACTTTTACTAAACACTGGTATACCATTGTCAATTAATATTATGCTGGTGGAAACACCGCCCAAGTCAACAATCATTACGCAAGAAGGATCATTAAACAATAACGCCCTGGCCATAGCTAGCGTCTCTATCTCAATACTTACTAGTCGCAAACCAGATAGGCTAAAAATATCTTTATATCTTTTAATAATATCTTTTGGGATAACTGTTAAAAACACGGAAAGCTGCGAAGCTTGATCGTCTTTGGCAACATGACTTTTTAAATATTCAAAGTCCGTATGTAAAAGATTTTGTTTCATATTCGCACCTGGGCTCATAATTTGCCAGTATACAACAACATCATCCATCTGCAAGTGAATTAATTTCTTAACTTCGCTGCGTATCACTATGTCTAGTTCTGCAATGCTAAGATTTGGCAACCGTAATATAGACGTGAACACCGAAAATGCTGAAATGGACACAATCGCCTTAGTGGAGGATATTTTTGCCTGACCACACACTTTCTTGATTAATTGCGCGACATCTTTAGCGCTCTTATTGTTTATATGCGCAACTGTATCTGCGCTAAATTCTGCCAACGCATACGCTGACAATTCAAAGCGATCATTGTTATGTTTTAATTCAACAACTTTAATGCCTGTTCTGCCGAAATCTATACCTAAATAACTATTTGTTTCTTTTTTAGAAAATAACACAATTGCAAAATTAAAAAATTAGAGCAAGCCAAGCAAACTAATAAAATTATATCACAAATATAATCTTTAGGATAATAAATCTTTCATGTAGTTTTCAATACCATTTATGGTTACGCGATCTTGCTTCATCGTGTCTCTATCTCTAACCGTAACACAGCCATCATTTAATGTTTCGAAATCAACAGTCACACAATATGGTGTACCAATTTCATCTTGCCGTCTATACCTTTTACCAATTGACTGAGTCTCGTCGTACGAGACAACAAAATAACGTCGCAACCTGCTCGCGACATCTTTTGCTACTGTTGCCAATTGCGGCTTCTTTGATAATGGTAAAATAGCAACCTTTACCGGCGCCAAATGTTTTGGCAACTTTAACACAACTCTTATATCCGTTTCACCTTCTTCTGTCGTAGAAACATTTTCTTCGCAATATGCTTCTGATAAAACAGCAAGCACAGATCTGTCTACACCAAAAGTAGGCTCTACCACATAAGGAATGAAACTCTTACCGGTTACTTGATCAGTGTATCGCAGATTCTTACCGCTATACTTGGCATGATTCTTTAAATCAAAATCAGAGCGACAAGCCAATCCGTATAATTCTTTAAGCCCAAATGGGTATTGATATTCAATATCAATTGTTCGCATTGAATAATGCGCCCTATCACCATCCCCTATTTCATGCAAATATATATGTTCTCTTTTTATTCCTAATTCAGATAACCACTCCAACATTTGGCTAAGCCAATATTCAAAATAGTTCTGCCATTTTTCCGGTTCTACAAAATATTCAAACTCTGCCAAATCAAACTCGCGAGTACGAAAAACAAAATTACCAGTCGTTATCTCGTTTCTAAACGCCTTACCAATCTGAGCAATGCCAAACGGAATAGATAGACGATATGTTTCGTACATCTCCTTAAAGTCAACAAACATGGCTTGGGCAAGCTCTGGCCTTAAATACACAACAGAACCCTCGTCCTCGATAGGCCCAAGATGCGTTTTAAGCATCAAATTAAATTGACGCAATCCAGTTAGTTCACCACCGCAAACAGTGGCATGATCTTCTGGCAACTGATCTTGCCTAAAACGCTCATGACATTTTTTACAATCAATTAACGGATCGGTAAAATTTTGCAAATGGCCTGACGCCTCCCATACTTTTGTATTCATAATTATAGCAGCATCAATGCCAACCATATCATCTCTTGACTGCACAAATTTTTTCCACCATGCCGCTTTAATATTGTTTTTTAATTCCACGCCTAAAAAACCATAATCAAAACTATTAGCAAGCCCTCCATATATTGAAGAGCCTTGAAAAATAAACCCACGTCTTTTGCAAAGAGAAACTATTTTATCAAATAATGACATAATTATTATATTTTACTATATTTATGGTTTAAAGTACATAATAATTAAAATCATTATGCGCAACCGGAATAATGTATTTAAATTAGATTGCTGCTGCGTAATAACAAGTAATAAACGCTTGCTTGTGATCTACAAAAAAACTCTTGGAATAAACCATCCGAATACTGTGGCCATAAGAGATTTCTTGCACGACTATCTCAAGAGAATAGTATAATGCCCGTGCACATACAATAATTACACTATGGGATTATCCGAAACACATGATGGATAGCCCCTGCACTTTTTACGATCTGTTCCACCATTGTTCAAAACATTATAATTCAGTAAAATAATAGACGAAGCCAATCTATGCAATACAAATTTTATACCACCTCTTACAAAGTCTGGGAGGACATGTTAACTGCTATTCAACATAGTCAATGCTCAATTTACTGGGAAAGTTTTATGTTTATCGACTCTGAGGATGATCAGCTAATCACGGAGATCTTTGAGATATTGGCAAAAAAAGCTAATGCAGGCATAACAGTTAAAATTATCGCTGACTCATTCGGCAGTTTTTATTTAAGCGCCAAAGCCAAAAAATATTTAGAAGATGCTGGCGCAGAAGTATTATTTTTTAGAAATTATAAATTTTGGAAAAGAAATCATAAAAAAATCTTAATCGTTGATGAAAAAACAGCTTTTATCGGCGGGGTTAATTTAGCTAAACAGCACCGCCATTCGCTAGATCTGCATCTACGCATTGAAGAAGTCCATATTATTCAGCACCTCTTGCGTTCTTTTGCTAAAACATATTATTTGTCCGGCGGCAAAAACACAATAAATATTAAAAAATCTCAATTTGCTAAATTGAAAATTCAGTTTATAGAACACTGGCCTATGCAAAAAGGGCGCACTCTTAAAAAATATTATCAAAAAGCTTTTTTATCTGCGCGAAATAATATTACCATTGCTACTCCGTATTTCGTCCCACATGTTTGGATGATAAAAATTTTACACCAAGCAGCGAAACGAGGCGTGCGCATAGACATTATTATTCCAGAAAAGACAAACCATTTTTTTAACAATGTTGCAAATTATGTTTTTGCTTCGTTAGTTTATAAACCAAATATTAATTTTTATTTTGTTAAAAAGTTTATTCATGCCAAAGCTTTATTAATTGACGATACAGAAGGTCTGGTCGGCTCTCAAAATATTGATGCGGCTAGTTTTGATTATAATATTGAAAGTGGTGTAGCTTTTCAAAGACAAGACATGGTTAAAAACTTAAAAATGGTTTTAGAAGAGTGGAAACAAAACAGTCAATTGCTAAATTTCGCACAAAATAAAAAATGGCATCACAGACTACTAGAAGTAATTTTTAAACTATTACATCCTGTATTGTAAAACCAGCTTTTAGCTGTTAGCTGTTAGCTTTTAGGAAAAAAACGAAAATTAATAGAAATTCTAACAGCTATAAGCTATAAGCTATAAGCTATAAGCTATAAGCTATTTTTTCGCGTCTACATGCTTCCGTATCGCGGACATAAATATTTTTCCAAATTTTGCTAGCTTTTGATTACCAACACCACTGATTTCTAAAAAGGCGGCTGGTGTTTTTGGCAAACGTGCCACCATTTCGTGTAGTGTTTTATCTCCAAAAACCATATAAGGCGGAATGTGTAATCTTTTCGCCTCTGATGTTCTGACCTGCTTTAACTCGTCAAATAATGTATGGTTGTAGGCGCTGTTCTTCGAGGCTGAATAAATCGTTTTTGCCCTGTCATCCGACAGGGCATCCTGTCGAATGACAGGATGAATTTTAAGACTGATCTTATGTACATCTAATGGAACACGCGCAACGCATCCGTCACAATTTCCACAATTATTTTCGCGATATTCTTCATTAAAATAACGAAGCAAGAACTTGCGACGACACCCATTCAAATTACCGTAGCGCAAAACATGTTCTAAATTATCTATAACTTTTTTCTGCTCAGCAATATTTTTCATCGTACGTATAAAATAGTCATGCTTAAATTTATCGGCATACGAAAAAAACAAAACACAGCGCGAAGGTAACCCGTCGCGACCAGCTCGCCCAGTTTCTTGATAGTACCCTTCTATGGACTTCGGCATACTGTGATGAATGACAAGTCTCACATCCGGCTTGTCAATTCCCATGCCAAAAGCAATCGTAGCAACCATAATATTAATTTCGTCTCTAATAAATTGCTCCTGATTCTCTCTTCTCTCATCCGCGCTCAATCCTGCATGATAGGCAGCGGCCTTAAGCCCATATCTGTTTAAATCATCAACTAATTTTCCAGTATCATTACGCGAAAAACAATATATAATAACACTTTCGTTCTGATGCGTACCTAAAAGCGCCAAGATTGACTTAAAAGACTCTTTTTTGGGCAACACTTCGTAGCTCAAATTAGCTCTATTAAAGCTGGAAATAAAAACTTGAGGGTCTTCCAGAACAAGCTGTTTAATAATATCTTCGCGCACTTTTTCTGTAGCAGTGGCGGTCAAGGCGATAAAAGGAATATTCGGAAACTTATTTCGCAATAATCTTAAATTTCTATACTCTGGTCGAAAATCATGCCCCCACTCTGAAATACAATGTGCTTCGTCTACCGCAATTAAACTAATTGTCAATGTGTGCAAAAAATCTTCAAAGCCGAATGCTGCAAACCTCTCTGGAGCTACATATAGAATCTTTATCTCGCCACTAATAACGCTATCTACAACATTTGAGATTTCATCTGTAGAAAGAGTGCTATTAATCAAGTCAGCCGCAATACCATTAGCGCGCAGGGCGTCAACCTGATCTTTCATAAGAGAAATAAGTGGAGAAACAACGATCGCTACGCCATCTAAGATAAGTGCTGGAAGCTGAAAACAAAGCGACTTACCGCCACCAGTAGGCATCAAAACCACACAGTCTTTACCATCCAAGACTCGTTCAATAATTTCCTCCTGAAGTGGCCTAAACTCCTCATATCCAAAATATTTTTTAAGTACAGTTTTCATAAATATATCGTTATCTTATCATTTTTGAACCATAAAATTAATCACGATGTCGCCTCGCGATACTGCCTTTACAATGATTAAATTTAAAAAAATTATTTACAACACAGCAAATAGTTAGTATCATTAAAGCAGTAACCTTAGACCAAATGGAAAATCCATACCACATATTTTAATAACTACTAAGCAATTGGTCAAATGGAAACGTCGGCAGAAACATAAGAAAAACTAGAAAAAGTTGGCTCGTCTCAAATGCAAGCTTGCACACAAAGTTGGCACTACTAACAGAATCGGATATAAAATAAGTAATAACTAAATTACTAAAAGTTTATGACTATCCACCAAATGAAATTAGCTACTGGTCCTTTTGAAAAAATCGCAAGTGGCAATAAAATTATAGAATCAAGACTATTTGATGAAAAACGTCAACAAATAAATCCTGGCGATCAAATTGAGTTCGTTTGCAATGATGATCAAACAAAAAAAGTGCTTACTGTAGTAAAAGCACTCTATCGCTATACTAACTTTAAAAATCTATTCTGCGATTTTCCACAAAGTTATTTTGGCAATGCGTCAAAAGAAAAACTACTAGAAGAGATTAGCAACTTTTACTCGAAAGAGGAGGAAGAAAAATACGGAACCGTAGGAATAAAACTATTACTAGTTAAATAGGAAGCCCAGTCAGCACATGCCAACTGGGCCCCGTGGAAGATTTACTTCCCAGCATCGTCGAACTCGAGCACCACAACGCCAAGCATTTCTTTATCTGCAGAATAAATCTGCTTCAGCAATGCGAGTACTTCGTTACACGATTTCGAGTCTGGAGCAATTTGCTTCCATGCCTCAACGCCAAGCATTTCTTTGAAAGTCCGGTATCGCCTAATATCACCAACTCTTACTTCAAAACTTCCAGTATGAGTTATAAAACGAATATGCTCACCAAGCCGAATGCGATTGATTGAGTCGTAGCCGACACGAACCTCGAGAGTCTTTTTGCCTGAACGAATCAAATCGTAAAACCTCTGCTTGATTCTCATCGTCCTCATAGTAGTCTCACCAACATTCAAGCTCCACTGCTGAGTTGTTATGTTGTTGTGATAACTATTTGGCATAGCGGCATCCAGTTTCCATCCCAATCTCTGAAGCGAAATAGTTTCATCAACAGTCGGGTTGATATGGATATACAGCTTATGACCGTATGACACCAATTGATGCGGAATATCGACCAATAATGCCTCAAACGCCACTGGATTTACTGCGATGAATGGCATTATCTTGATCGGACTCCCCTTCTTCGGTGTCGCACCAGCCACACCAACAACCCTACCAACACTATCGGTTGCGACATAGATAAGCTTATATTTAACGTTTACATCAGATGTGCTTCTCCGACCATAACCATCAAATAATGCCCGCACCCAGTCATCAGTAATACCCTCGAATGAATCTTTGAGCTTTTCAAGCAACAATCTGCTAACCTGTTCTCTCATTTCCATGTTGCTATCGTCAAATGGCAACACAGAAACGTGAAACTGATCTAGCGTAATAATCTTGCTTATTCCGTACAAAGGTTTATAAAGCATCGTTTCTGTCACACCAAGTTTATAGTGACTTTCTGAACTCCCAGCTCTAATAAATCCCTTACGAGAAAAGAATTGAAGCGATGCCATATTTTGCTCCGCTACTGTGCAATACAGATGACGAGCTTGATGCGCTCTCGCATAACTCTCCACATGTGCTAACAATCTACTACCGATACCAAGATGTCCTCGGAATTTAGGCATTACAATCAGTGGGCTAATTTTGTATGTTGATTGGCGCTTGCCAACCAAATGAATCATCCCAGCACGCTCACCTTTAACTTCTGCGATGAACATGCACTGTTCAAACGAGAAGAAACCGAGACGATCAATTCCCCCACTGATATGCGTATCAAAAATACGCTTTGCGTGCGCACGATGATCTCCACCATAGTACTCTTTCAAAGAGTCTTGCATCAGATCTCGAACCCACTCAAAGTCACCTTTGCAAGCCTTACGAATCAATAGATTTTTCTTCACCTTTTTTCCTCCTTTGCCGAACTACTACTTCACGAAAAAGTATGCGTAGCCCGAAGATATAAATTGAATATACGAAACCCTGAGACAACCCCAAGGTCGTGATAATATAGCATTGATTTAAGCCTGTGTCAAGCTTTACCAAGTCGCTACCAGCTATAATTAAGTTAATTTATATTATTAATTGGTTA
>Ga0213870_1000339_pt1 | contig 23323 bp, 18 predicted proteins | sample WICALVC2017_Meta_FD_160119 | JGI IMG/M metagenome (GOLD analysis project Ga0213870, IMG submission 160119) | Freshwater microbial communities from subterranean cave lake in Wind Cave National Park, South Dakota, United States - WICALVC2017 | ecosystem: Environmental > Aquatic > Deep subsurface >... | reverse complement strand
AATTAGTCGGAATTCTGCCGGAAATGAGTTCCAACTTTTTCCAGCAAACACCACATTCTATAAAATGGTGGACCCGATCGGACTCGAACCGACGACCTCCTCGATGCCATCGAGGCGCTCTACCAGCTAAGCTACGGGCCCTCTTGGGAATGATTCACTATTTTGATTTTATATCTATTATAGATATTTTCTTTTTAAGGTTATTTTAATCAAAAATCTTGCTTAAAGCAAGATTTTTGATGTTCGTGTTTTAAGCGGGACCATAACCTCTAAACATTTTCATAAGGCAACTGGGCGTTTATTAAAGCGCCATTGGTGCCCCGTGCAGGACTCGAACCTGCAACCAATTGCTTAAAAGGCAACTGCTCTACCAATTGAGCTAACAGGGCACCAATGGCGCTGATCATAAGTTAAAATACTCTATCTTAAAATCAGCAAAAAATCAACCTTTTTTAAAAATTACAAACCTTCTTTTTTAAGCTGATCAAGTAATTCTTTTTGTTTTTTTGAAATTTTCTTTGGAGTTTTTATTTTTAATTCAACATACAAATTGCCTCGGCCATAGCCGGAAAAATGAGGAATTCCTTTACCGGAAATTCTTAATATTTTTCTCGACTCTATCCCCGGCGGCACTTTTAGAAGTATATTTTTACCTTCCAAGGTCGGTATTTCAATTTCATCACCCAAAACGGCCTGAGAGTAAGAAATTTCCCAAGATACATACAGATCATCCCCCTTTCTTTTAAAGACATGGTGGTCCTTAATAAAGACTCTTACGTATAGATTACCCGACTTACCTCCTTTTTTACCAGCCTCGCCTTTCCCATCAATTTCTATTATTTGACTGTTGTCAATGCCAGCGGGAATATTTATTTCAATTTCATCTTTTTCTTTGGTCCTCCCTTCGCCCCGACAAACATTGCAGGGTTTTTCCGGTCTTAGGCCCTCACCCTTGCACTCAGGACAAATGGCAAAGGTTGTGTAAGAACCGAAAATATTCTTCCTGATTTGCTGGACTTGGCCGGTTCCCCGACAGGAAAAACATTCGTTTATTTTTGTTCCTGGTTCAGCTCCGGCGCCATTACAACGGCGACAAATAACCATTTTAGCCAATGAAATCGTTCGGCGAAAAGATTGAAACGTTTCTTTAAGATCAACTTCCAAATCAATCCTTATATCTTTTCCCCTTCTTATATCTTTTTTTGAAGTGCGTCGGGCGCCGCCGAAAGTGAATAGATTTTCAAATACCTCTCCCAAATCTTCAAAATCAAAACCTTGGCCAGCGTTTTGCCATGTCCAATTGAAGTCCCAGTTTTGATTCGAATCGCCAGCTTGGTCAAATGTTCTGCCGAAATTGTCATACTGGTTCCGTTTTTTTGCGTCAGAAAGAACCTGATAAGCTTCGTTAATCTCTTTAAATTTTTTTTCGTCTCCCCCCTTGTCAGGATGATACTTATGAGCCAGTTTATGAAATGCCTTCTTTATTTCATCTTGCGAGGCATTCTTTGTTATTCCTAATATTTCATAGTAGTCCATAATATTGTAAAGCTTTTTTACCCGATCAAATAAGAAAAGCACATTCTAAATTCTAACTATTATAGATATCATATTCTGAAAAATAACCGCAGTTATTTTTCTTTGTACTCTCCTTCTTCCGTCCGTTCGTCGGGTGATCCCTCCTCAGGGCCTCCGGCTTTCGGCTCATTGCCGTTTTTTTGTTCTTCAGTTTTTCCGTCTTTTGGTTTTTCAGCCGTCTTATACAACTCTGCCCCGATTTTTTGCATGTGCTCTGATAACTCTTTTGTCTTTGTTTTTACATCATCAATGTTATCATTTTTCTGTGATTCTTTCAATGCCGAGATTTTTTCCTCCGCGGTTTTTTTCATATCAGCGGCAACTTTATCACCTTCAGCTTTCAATGTTTTTTCGGCGGTATACACCATTGAATCCGCTAAATTTTTTATTTCAATAACCTCCTGTTTTTTCTTATCTTCGGCGGCATGTAATTCAGCATCTTTTTTCATTTTTTCCACCTCCTCTTTTGAAAGACCCGAAGATCCTTCAATCTTAATTGATTGGGATTTTCCGGTAGCCTTATCCTTTGCCGAAACATTCAATATGCCATTGGCATCAATATCAAAAGACACTTCAATTTGAGGTACGCCCCTGGGAGCCGGAGGAATGCCGTCTAAAATAAATCTGCCCAAGGTTTTATTATCTTGTGCCATCGATCTTTCTCCCTGCAGCACATGAATTTCAACCTGAGTTTGGCTGTCAGCGGCAGTGGAAAAAATCTGATTTTTTGCAGTGGGGATCGTTGTGTTTTTGGAAATTAAAACTGTGGAAACTCCGCCCATTGTTTCAATGCCAAGGGACAAAGGGGTTACGTCCAGCAATAAAACGTCTCTCACCTTTCCTTCCATTATTCCCCCTTGAATAGCCGCCCCAATGGCCACGACCTCGTCGGGATTGACTTCTTTATTCGGCTCTTTGCCAAAAAGTTTTTTAACCTCCTCCTGTATTTTAGGCATTCTAGTCTGGCCGCCAACCAAAACTATCTCATTTATATCTTTTGGATTTAAATTGGCTTCCTTTAAAGTTTGCTTTACCAATTCAATAGACTTATCAATGTAATCCTGCATCATCCTTTCAAGTTGGGCTCTGGTTAATTTATAAAGGAGATGTCGGGGGCCTGAAGCATCAGAAGTTATAAAAGGTAAATTGACTTCTGTTTCTATGCTTGATGACAATTCTATTTTCGCCTTTTCTGCCGCTTCTTTTATCCTTTGGAGAGCTAAATTGTCTTTTGCCAAATCTATGCCATTGTCTTTCTTAAATTCCTTTACAATCCAGTCCATCACCCTTTGGTCAAAGTCATCTCCGCCAAGGTGGGTATCGCCGCCGGTGGCTTTGACTTCAACGGTATCGGCTCCAACATCCAATATAGAAATATCAAATGTCCCGCCGCCAAAATCGTAAACAATAATCTTTTCATCTTTCTTTTTGTTTAGTCCATATGCCAAAGCCGCGGCCGTTGGTTCATTGATGACTCTTTTAACATTAAAGCCGGCAATTTCTCCAGCGACTTTAGTAGCTTTTCTCTGGGAGTCATCAAAGTAAGCCGGGCAGGTAATGATTGCTTCTTTGAGTGTCTGACCCAGTTTAGCTTCGGCATCAGCTTTTAATTTTTGCAGAACCATTGCTGAAATCTCGGCCGGATTGTACCATTTGTCGTCCATTTTTACGTCAACTCCGCCGTCAGCCGATTCTTTAATTTCATAAGGCAGTAATTTTTTGTCTCGCTGGACTTCCTCATCAGAAAACTTCCGGCCAATCAATCTTTTGACGGAAAAAATAGTATTTTTGGGATTGGTTACCGCCTGCCTTTTTGCCAAAACGCCGACCACTCTTTCGCCGGTTTTTGTGATTGCCACTATTGAAGGAGTCGTCCTCGCCCCTTCTTTATTTTCTATTATCTTCGACTCGCCAGATTCCACCACAGCCATAGCCGAAAAGGTCGTGCCTAAATCAATTCCTAATATCTTGCTCATAGTTTTAATTTATCATTCTGTACCGCAATTTTCACGGCCGTGAAAATTGCGGTACATTGAATTTTTTAAATTTACTTAATTTTTATCTTATTTATAAGATTGTTTGGCATATCAGACATTTTTTCCACATAACCATTCTCTTATTTGTACGAATAAGAGAATAGTTTTACTTCGTCACTTTGACTTTTGCCGGTCTCAATACTTTGCCATCCATCCGGTATCCTTTTTGGAGTTCTTGGACGACAGTGCCCGTCAAAGCTTCAACCAAGACAGGCTCTACTTCTTCCACTGCCTCCATTGTTTCTGGATTAAATCTTTCCCCAACCGCATTTATTTCTTCAACCCCTTCTCTTTTTAAAAATTCTCCAATCTGGCTTTTTATTTGCAAAAATCCCTCTATCCATTTGTCATTTTTAAGGTTTTCCGGGATTTGTTTTTCGGCTAAAGAAAAATTGTCTAAAATTGGCATGATTTTTAAAATCAATTCCTCATTGGCATATTTTATCAAAGTTCCAATTCTTTCCATTTCTTCTTTTTTATAATTTAAAAAATCAGCCCGCTCCCTTTTCCAGCTATTCAGATACTCTTCACATTGCTTTTCCAACTCCTCTAATTTATTTAATTCATCACTTAAGCCATCTTTCTTATTTTCTTTTGAATGTTTGGTAATTTCTACGTTACAGGTTTTATTTTCCCTGCACCAAACCTCGCATTTTTCAGCTGATTTTTTGTCTTTATAGTGCAAACCGCACTCTTTGCACTGATATAAATCTTTATTATTTTTTATTTCTTCATCCATAACATTTTATTAACTTTATCCCTTATTCTTTATCCCTTATTCGCGCGAATAAGGGACAGACAGAGCATACTTAACATTACTTAATAACTATCGCATAATGAAGTTTATTTTGGTTATTTTCAAAAATCATTTAATTAGCTTAAATAGTCGTAAAATTGGGACTTTTACCTATTTTATCCCTTTAGATGGTTTTGCTATAATTGTGTTCCGTTTCACGTCTTTGCGTTCGTTGCGCCTTTATTTGAATTTCTAATCTTAGGCGGCCGACGCTACCAACCGTCTACCAACCGTCAAAGATAATTTTTTCAAGAGAGGAGACTTAATAGACGATACATACGAAGCTGGAAAAAATATTTTAAAATTTCTCTAATTTTCTTATTAAATCGTTAATTAAGCTGACATTCTTATTATAAGTTATTTTATACGGCCCAATTATCTTCAAAGCATCTAAAAGGATATCCTCCTCTATGTGGTTAAAGTCTAATGCTAATGACAATTCTTGAAGCGATTTGGCCAATTCCTCGGCCAAATGCAGTTCATTATATATTCTCCGTTTCGTTTCTTCAATTTCTTTTAATATAAAGCTCGGGAAAATTGCCCCATCGTCGGAAAATACTTTGCGGACGAAGTGTCTATAAGCTTTATCGGTAGGGATTCTGCCGCCTGAAGTATACAGCTGCTTAATATACCCCTCCTCTGTTAATTCCTGAAATTCATTTCTTATTGTTGCTGGGGAAAGGTTTAACTTGCACTTTTCCTTTAAATAGCCGGAGCTGACGGGCAAAGCTGAATCAAGGTATTCCTTTATTAAATAATTTAAAATTTTTTCCTGCCGTTCCGTAATCATAATTCCATTATAACCATTATCAGTCATCTGTCAAGAGTGATAAAAGCAGGCTTTTATATTTTTGCCTAGTTTTATCGGATAAATTTTTTAAGAAAATTTATTATTCTTTGAACATCTTGCCTTGAAATGTTAATGTGGGTTGGCAGATTTAATGTTGTTTTAGAAAGCTTTTCAACGTTTGGACAACTTCCTAAGGTATATTTTATTTTGTCTAATTGGGTGTCATCGGGAGCGATAGGATTGGTGTACCAGTCCCCCAGTAGTATGTTTTCTTGATGCCAAGCTTCATAAATAATTTGGTGAGCTTTTGGATGCTGGAGAGTAAACCGCAGAAAAATGTTTTTATTTTTTTGGGGCAGGATAAATTTTGTATTTTTAAGCTCGCTGTAATAAAATTCGGCAATTTCTCTGCGGCGGCTGTTAAACTTATCCAATTTATTAAACTGATTTTTAGCCATTATTGCCAAAACGTTTGGCAAAGCTTTTGGGAAATAATCCGGTTTTAATCCCCTTTTCTCTCTGAAACTTACCGCTTTTGATAAAATATGAAGCCATTGTGAAAAAATTAAAAATATTTTTCCAAGATTTAAAAAATTATAAATCGGCAAAATTATTAAATTAAGCAAAAGCGGATGCAAAATTTGCTGAAAAATCCAAAAATAAGACGGCTGACCGAATTCTCTTTGAAGTTTTTCCAGTTTTTCGCCGATGGCATCATCGTTGGTAACGGCCATTCCTCCATAGACCGACGAAATCACTTTGTCTCTGGAAAAACTGAAAAAGGCCGCTTTACTGAAAGTTCCGACTTTTGCCGAATTGCCAACGACCAAACCGGTTTGGTCGTTAACGACCAAACCGGTTTGGTCGTTGAAATCTGCTCCCAGCGAATGGGCGCAGTCTTCAATTAATGTAAGATTGTGTTGTCGCATAATAATATTTATTTCATCCATATCTGCTGGCAACCCAAAAGTGTGCTGAACAACTAATGCCTTAGGAGTTTGCCCTGAGTCGTGTCGAAGGGTGATTTTTCGTTTCAAATCTTCAACATCAATATTAAAATCGTTTCTGCAATCAACATAAACAGGATTTAAACCGGCCCATAAAATTGGATTTGGGACGGCATTACAGGTAAAGGCCTGTAAAAAAACATGGCTGCCTGCCGGCAAGTTGAGGGATTTTAAAATGGCGTATAGAGCGGACCTTCCTGAATTAAAAGAGAGGGCGTATTTTACGCCCAAATATTTTTTAAATTGTTCTTCAAATTCTTTGATTGTCTTACCGTTTTTCCAGAGCCGAGGCTGAAAAATCAGTTTTAAAGCCAGTATGATATCATCTTTTTCCACGTTCGGAGATAAAGAAATAGAAATTGGTTTAAAAATTGAAAACATCAACCCCGATTTATTTAAGAAGCTAATAACCTTGAATTACGAAATGTAACTTTTGTCTAAAATTTTTATCTTCGGCATCTGCTTTGGAAAACTTTTTCAACGATATTTCAGTCAATATCGCTTTAAAAGTTTTCCAAAGCATCTATCCAAAGCTAAATAATTTTATCCTAAAAGGCATTTCGTAATTCAAGCTAATAATTTAACGGCTTCGAGCGGCACTCTGCCCTCCAGCAAGACGGCGTCGCCGGCCTTGCAGAAAGTAGTCAAGAAGTTAAAAATTTCCTTCGGTTTTTCAGAAAAGATGATTTTTTTGTCTTCCATGCCCCTTGCCACTGCCCCGTTTTTTATCTCCTCAAAGTTATCTTTTGTCGTAATTATCGCCAAATCACATATTTCAGCTATTTTTTTGCCGATTTGCAAATGAATTTGGGCTGATTTTTTGCCTAACTCAATCAAACAAGGCATAACGATGACTTTCTTGCCGCCAAATATATTCAAGTAATCCAAGTCGGCCATCACTCCGTCTGGATTTGAAGAATAAGAAGAATCAATAATTTGAATGCCGTGCACGTCTGTTTTTAAAGTAATCCCAGCCTGTTCTTGCTTAATATTTTTTGCGGCTCTAGCAATCTCTTCTAAACTCATTCCTAATTCTTTTGCCACTAAAATGGCTGCCAGTAAATTTTGAATGTTATGGAGCCCCAAAATACCTGCGTTAAAATGGACCGCTTCCCTATCCTTGGTCATTACCACGAAATCGAGCAAATCTTTTTTTAATGAAATTTCCTCCGTCCAAATATTAGAATCAATTTTATCTTTATTAACTGAATATATTGCAGCAGAACCATAAAACTGTCCATGGTTCTGCGTTTTTTTGTATAAATCCAGACAATATTTATTATTTCCATTTACAACAATTAAACCATCTTTAGGCAAACTATCAAGCAATTCTTGGCCGCCTTCGGCCGAAAGCAAATTATCCATTGAGCCAAATGTTGCCAGATGCTGCTCATTAACACCCGTAACAATTCCTATTTTCGGTCTGGTAATGTCGCACAATAGTTTGATTCCTCCTTTGTTATAAGCTCCCATTTCCACAATAAAAATTTGATGATTTTCGTTTAGGTTGTTGATGATGGTCCGGGCAATGCCGATTTCTGAATTTTTGTGATCTGGAGTCGCCAAGACTTTAAACCGAACCGATAAAATGGTTTTTAAAAATTCTTTGGTTGATGTTTTTCCATAACTGCCGGTAATTCCAATAACGATTAAGTTTTTGTGCCGTAAAATTTTCTCCTTAGCTTTTTGCAAAATTCTGTTTCTGGCCAAAACAAAAAACGGCTGGAAAATCAAAACTATGGCTGAAACCCATAGGGGAATTGCCAAATCTAAAAGTACAAGAGTTGGAATGGCATCATCTCTTGCCCCCCAAAGATAATATATCATGCCCGAAATCATCAGTGAAACAATAAAAAGAAGGATTACCTTGAGAGTAAAGACCGGCATGGCAATTCTGCCAATAAAAAAATCTTTTATGCTTTTTGCGGCTTGCGCGGCATATACCAAAAACAAAACAAAAAAGAAAAAAATAGCTGATATAATCCACGGAAACACCCTCCCGCCACTAGTATCGTATGGAAAAGATCCAAGCTTAACGACTATATAAAACAGAGAAAATAAACAAAAAATCTTCAAAAAGGATATCTTGTCAAATAAAATTTTCCTTCCGTTCTCCGTGCTGAAATGAGCCAAAAAACGGCTGATATGATATTCTTTTAATTGCCACAGGTAAAGCCAGAACAAAATTTTTCTTAGAACAACCAGCCATATAAAAAACAAAAATATTCCATTAATAAAATCCATTTTAAATTAACCCGGTTAAATAAAATTCTTCGAATTTTAATTTTGCTAAGCAAAATTATTTAACTGGGTAAATTTTCTAATATTTTTGAGGCCAAAATTTCAGGAATTTTTATATTCAAAAAGTGGTCAGCTCCTTGGATGATTACCAATTTTGAATTTTCTATTTTTTTATTTATTAATTTTGCTTGCTCCAATGGAGTAATGGTGTCTTTATCCCCCCAGATAATTATTGTCGGAACTTTGATAAAACTAAGCTCGTGAGATAGGTCATCTGAAATTACTTTTAAATAAATATCTTCCATAACTCCGCTTTGATAAAGATAATCACTTTTCTTTATTATGTATTTATAAACTGATTTTCTGAATTCTTGGTAATAAGGCAAAAAAGAAAATATTTTAATAAATTTTGATATAACAAATAAAAATTTTTTAATATTTGTTTTTTTTCTGATACAAGAAGCCGAAACAATAAAAAGATTCTCCACTTTCTGATTATATTTTATGGTAAAATTAACAGCTAATGTTCCTCCAAACGAATGTCCTAATAAATAAAAACTTCCATTGATTTCTGGAATTTTTTCAGATAATTCTTTTGCCCATTCAACATAGTTATCCAACGACCAAGCTGATTCGGGTTCTTGAGACTTCCCAAATCCGGGCAAATCAGGAATAATTACCTTAAATTTTTTTTCCGATAATAATTCGCCGATTTTTTGCCATCTATCAGATCTTGACCTCCATCCGTGCAAGATTAAAAACGGCTTGCCTGCTCCCATAACTATATAATGAACCTCAAGATTTTTAATAAAAACTTTCTTTTCTTCCATTGCTTTACCCGGTTAAATAATTTTAAATTTTATCAAAATTTAAAATTAAAATCCCCAGGATTTTATTTGATCGGGTGAATAACCTTAAATCCAGTATATTTTTGAAGAATTTTGGGGATTTTTACGCTTCCGTCTTTCTGATGGTTATTTTCTAAGATGGCAATAATAATCCGGCCGATAGCAAAAACCGTGCCATTTAAAGTATGGACAAAATTTGATCTGCCTAATTTATCGTGCCAGCGGATATTTAGCCGTCTAGCCTGAAAATCGGTGCAGTTTGATGTTGAGTGGGTTTCCCGATACCGTTTTTCTGAAGGCAGCCATGTTTCAATATCGTATTTGGCGGCCGCCGGCCGGCCCAAGTCCCCGGTGCAGACATTAACTACCTGATAGGGCAATTTTAATAATCTCATCAGTTTCTCCTCTAATGACAAAAGCAACTGGTGTTCTTTTTTTGAATCTTCGCTTTTGCAAAAACTTACCATTTCAACTTTATCAAACTGGTGCACCCTTAAAATACCTTTAGTGTCTTTGCCGTATGACCCGGCTTCTCTCCTGAAACAAGTTGAAAAACCAACATACCTTTTAGGTAAGTCTTTTTCGTTAAAAACTTCTTTGGCGTGCATCGCTATTAAAGACTGTTCTGAAGTTCCGACTAAATATAAATTGTCTTTGGGTAAAAAATAGGCCTCCTCGCTATCAGTGGCTTCAAAGTAACCTGTCCCCGTTGCCATCTCTTCTTTAATCATAACCGGGGGCAGAATCGGCTCAAATTTTTCCTTTTGCAATATGTTAAAAGCTAATTTTATCAAAGCCAACTCAAGCAAGACCGCTTTTCCTTTTATATACCCAAATCTCGGTCCGGCCACTTTAGCCGCTTTTTCAATGTCAATAATCCCTAAATTTTCTCCGATTGCCAAATGATCCTTAATCGGAAACATAAAATCAGGAGTTTTTCCAACCTTTTTTAATACAATATTGCCCGAATCGTCTTTGCCAACAGGGACTTCGTCAAAGGGTATGTTGGGGACTAAAATAAGCAAATTGTCTAACGCCGACTCAACAGCTTCAATATCCAACTCTAATTTCTTGGTCTGGTTTTTTAGTTCTTTAGCCCTGGATATTGCCTCGTCGTTTCTTTCTTTTTGTTTGCTGATTTTATTTTGGTCGGCTCTAAAATTTTCTAATTTAGTCAAAAGCTCTCTCTTTTTTTTGTCTAATTCCAGCAAATTATCAATATCAACGTTCACTCCCTTTTTCTGGCAGGCTTCTTTAATCTTTTGGGGATTTTCTCTTATAAATTTAATGTCTAGCATAATCACTTGCTCTTAAAGTTAAAAGTAAAAATACAAAATAATTTAAATTTTCAACCTTTACTTTAAGGCTTGATGTTTGTACTTTGCATTTAATTTTATCAAACTTACCCAATCCCCACAACTGTTGACAAAAAATAAATCATCTGACTTTTGGATTAGCATCAGGTTTGAGCCACCAGACAGGAAAATACAGAAGGTTAGAAAAAAACCCGCTAAGTATTTCCATTCTTTTTTTCATCCCTATACCCTATTTTAAAAGCTTTTAAAATAGGGTATAGGGGTATAGGGATACTTGGCATCCGTGCTAATTAAAGAAAAAGACTTAAGAGAAATATTAAAAATCCGCCAGTAGTTCAACGGATTTTTAGGTAAGGTTTTCTGAGTAATTCTACGTGAAATTCAGCGTAGTTTTGCGACCGAACGTTAGCGAGATTTCATTAATGGGAAAATCTGGCATTCGCGGGCGGGTTTGTCCATTAAAAATGAAAATAACCTTTCGGAAACGCCAAAGCCGCAGGTCGGAGGCATCCCGTACTCTAAAGCTTTTACAAAATCTTTATCAAACATCTGGGCTTCTTGATCTCCTTCTTCGCGCAACTTTTGTTGTTTTTTGAACCGCTCTGTTTGGTCTATTGGGTCGTTCAACTCGCTATAGCCGTTACCAACTTCAGATCCTGCCACAATCACTTGGAAGCGCTGGGCAATTTTTTCATTTTTTTCATCGCGTTTGGCTAACGGCGAAACATCAATAGGCAAATTAATCAAAAATCCGGGACCCTGTAAATTTTCCCGGCAGTATTTTAACAAATTATCAATTGCCCGCGTTCTATTAAAGCCCTTTTTTTCATATTCAACCCCTAATTTTTGCAATTGCTTTTCCATTTCCGGCAAACTGGCTTCAAAAATATCTATTTTAGCGTATTTGTTTATAATCGTTCGGTAATCATACTTTTCCCATTTTTTTGAAAAGTCTATATCAAAGCCCCGTATTTTAAACTTTAAAGTGCCGAAAGTTTTTTTAATGACATATTTGTACAATTCTTCCACCAATTTCATACTCATTTTGTAGTCCGCATAGGCCCAGTAAAATTCCATCTGGGTGTAATCTTGAAGATGCTCGGCGTCCATTCCTTCATTGCGAAACTGCCGGCCGATTTCAAAGGTTTTCTCAAAACCAGCCACCATTAACCTTTTCTGCCACAACTCCCCCGTTGAAATTCGCAAATATAAATCTAAATCCAAAGCGTTATGATGGGTTGTAAACGGTTTTGCATCGGCTCCGCCAGTAGTTATCTCAAGAACTGGAGTTTCAACTTCTAAAAATCCTTTTTTAACCAAAAACTGGCGCATTGAGTTCCAAAACACCGACCGTTTTTTTACTATTTCCTTAACCTCTGAATTAAATAAAATATCCAAATATCTTTTCCGCAGTTTTTCTTCAATATCCTGCAATCCATGCCATTTCTCAGGTAAAGGCAAAAGGGATTTTGCCAGTATATTATAATCCTCTACCTCTATAGTTTTTTCTCCTTTTTTTGTTTTAAATAAAGTGCCTTTTATTTCAATAAAATCGCCGATGTCAAAATGGTTAATAAAAAACTTATAGCCTTTTTCACCCACTTTATCTTCTTTAATCAAACCTTGAATTTTGCCATTCCCGTCTTGGACATCTAAAAACGTAGCGCCGCCGTGAACTCTTAATGCCATAATTCTACCGGCCAAAACAATAGATTTCTTGGTTTTTGATAATTTTGAAAAATTTTCCAGTGCCTCGGCAATGGGATCCGTCCTTTTTGTAGTTGCCGGATACGGCAAAAATCCTGCATCCTGCAGAGATTTTAGTTTTTTCAATCTTAATTTTTTTAGTTCGTCTATAGTTGCCATAATTATGTCAGTTCTTTTTCTAATTTGCTTAATTGTTCTAATTCATCATCAAGCTTTCGCAAAATTGATTTTGTCGCTTTTCTGTATTGGATGGATTCTCGAGACATAGTTTGGATTTGCCAAATAAGCTGTTGTAAAATTTTTTTCTCTTCAATAACCCTTATTCTGTCTGGCATTTGAATAATAGTTTCGCCGTTCTCTCTATCTATATCATATTGGCTCCATTCATCTTGCCGGACATGGATTATCGTTCTTGGAACCAGTCCCTCGCTCTTTTCCAATGTTGGCTGCCCATATTCGTCTTTTTCTCCTGCGACCGATACCATTGGATTTCTAATCATGCTTTTTATCTTTGCCTTAAGAATTTCCCCTTCATCGGTAGTAACATCAACGGCTATTTTTTCGCCGTCTTCAAATTCTATAACAAAATCAATGCCCTTTTTATCATTAGGTCCATTTCGGCCGGTTTTTCCCACATTTTTTATGCAATCAAAACTATTGGGAAGGAATTCTCCCACCTTAGACTCAATTTCATGCCCTAATGTTTCTTTATCTGGTTCGTCCTCGGTTAATAATCCCTTTTCTAATTGCATATTGGTTTATTGTAACTGATTTGACAAATTTTCTCAAAAGAGTTGATTTATTTTTTATATATGATATCATTAAATTAGTTGTTTGACAACGTAACTTTTTTTAGAGAGGAGTATTCAGGTGACAAACAAAAAGCTGAAAAATATCGCCTTTGATCCGAAAAAGCGCGTTCTGATGAAGTGGTGCCGCTCTTGCGACAAGCATTACCAACGATGCGCTTGCGCCCAACCTGATTTTTTCCTGGTCATAGGCGGAAAAGAAGTCCGTTCCATTACTAGCAACGGGGAAAATATTTATTCCAGCAAACATTCGCCTTAAAGCGCGACGTACCAAGGCTTGTCCTTCCGACCTGTCCGCCATAGCTTTAGCGAAGGCGGAAGCTCTACTCGTAGCAAAACGAATGAGGAAGCGAAATCCCTAAAAAGGAGAAAAATCATGGTTACTAAACAAGAGAGCCGAACGCTTCTCATCAAAGATGTGTTGGATAGGTATGAAAGAACTTGGTATGAATTGGCGATTTCCAGGGATCGGGCACAAAAAATACTTAAGGAAAACCTTGGTTCTTTCTTGAAATAAATTAAAGGACCTGCTCTTCTTGGACTCCACTTTGATTTGGACCATAAGGAACTTAAGTGTCCTGCTGATCCAATGCTCGTAACTCCAAGATTGGCGGGTTCACAGGGACGTCAACATCTAGCGTATCTCTTACATCAGAAAATCAGTTCTTAACTTAACATAGAGCGGAAAGCCCAACCGCTCTCTTTTTTTGCAAAAATCATACATAAAATCAATCCCAGAAAAGATAGCATACTTTTAAAAGCTTTTAAAAGTATGCTATCTTTATTAAATTTTTTCAAACACGCACATAAACACGCAAACGTGTTTGCGTGTTTATACCGAGGGAAAAACACAAACACGCACATTGATGTGCGTGTTTGTGTGCTTGTTTGTTTGGTCGACGCGGATCCGCATGGCGGGTGCCCCAGCGCGGCGGCTTCGCAACGATTTGACATTAACCCATATAAATGCCATGTGAGTTGTTTTTTTAATCTCCCGCCAAGTGGGACGTATATGGGATCGAAATCCCAAAAGGAGAAAGTCATGGGTGTTTTCATCGGACAAGTTCGGTAATTCTTATGGGAAAAACCTGCTGTTTTCTCTGACCCAGATCAGAAATTAGCCAAGGCAGAAATGGTTGTCCTAAATAATAGTGGCGGTTACATCCCAACGAGCAATCTCGCAAAAATCTTTAGTATTTCTGTCGCCATAGAGATTGAATCCGACATCAAACCAAAATCAGACTAAACCAGGTTATCCTTTTAAGAGGCAACATAGAACGGAAGCTCAACCGTTCTCTTTTTTTATAAAAATATAACATCCAAAACCCAAAACCTATTTAGAAAAGTAGTATTGTAACACCTCCTTGGCTACGGGCAATGTGGCTGAACGGAAACCTTGGATACCTTCAATAGTAGCAACAAAAACAATTTTCGGGTCATCATACGGGGCGAAATTAGAGGACCAGGTATTGTAAAATCCCGGTTTATTTGTTTCAGCGGTGCCGGTTTTGGCGCCAACAGCTATAGGTAAATCATTAAGCATATAAGAAGAGCCGTATGCTTTTTTTGCTCCGTCTAACATCCCTTCTCTGACCACTTGGAGGTTCTTTGGGTCAATAAAGTTTTGCCTGATAATTTCCGGAGTGAATTCTTTAATAACTTTTTGGTCTTCGCCTAACCCGCTAATAATTTTTTGGACAATTTGAGGTTTATATAAAGTTCCCCCGTTGGCAATGACTCCATATGCCACTGCCACCTGCAAAGGAGTAACTTGCAAGTCAGACTGGCCAATGGCAAGATTATATGTGTCGCCGTCCCACCACGATTCATTTTTTGTCTGTTTCTTCCATAAAGGTGTTGGAATAAAACCTTTGAATTCTCCGGGCAAATCTATGCCGGATTTGCTCCCCCAACCAAAGAGACTAAGATACTTTTTAATCTTGGAAGGGCCTAACCCCGGTTGGTCCTTATGCCCTCCGCCAATGGTAAAAAAATAAATATTGGAAGACACGGCGATGGCTTTTCGCATATCAACAAGTCCATGAGGCCTGACTCCACCGAAAGTATAAACTATGCTCGGATCGTATTTATTTTGGATCGAAATATAACCGGGATCATTTATTAATTTATCATGAGAAATTATCTTTTCTTCTAAGGCGGCTGATGCCAGCAATGGCTTTATAGTAGAACCGGTTGGATACTGGCTAGAGATTGCTCTATTAAAAAATGGCTGGAAAGGGTCGTTTTGCATTTTTTCAAAATCGCTTTTTGAAATTCTCTGAGAAAAAACATTATCGTCGTAAGCGGGATAAGAGACTAAAGATAAAACGGCTCCCGTCTTTGGGTCTAAAGCCACAGCCGCCCCTTTTTGAGCGCCAACATTTTTAATGGAATGTTCTAAAGAATCATAAACTTTTTTTTGGAAATCGGCATCAATATTCAAAATTAAACTATGGCCTTCTTCCGGTAAAGATAAAATTTCTTCTTCTTTTTTTATCCCTTTAGCATCTCTTGTTTGTTCAATTTCCCCGGGGATACCTCTCATTTTTTTTTCATAATAATTTTCTAAACCATCTTTACCAATATAATCGTTCGAGTTATATTTATTATTATTCTCCAATTCTTCTTTAGTTATCCTCCCCATGTATCCGATAATATGGGAAAAAACAGGGCCGGAGACATAATTCCGTATAGTGTTTCTTTCTATCTGGCAATCTGGAAAATCATTTATCCTCGTCTCAATAAGAAGGATTTTTTCTTGGCTTAAATTTTCAGCAATTAAAACTTTTATATCCTCTGATTGAACAATCTGGTTTTTTAAAGATTCGGAGTCTTTATCTAATAAGTTAGCTATAATCTCTATTTCTTTAATAGATTGAGGATTATATTGAGAAAAGTTTCTTCTATCGCAAATAAGATCATAGGCCGGAGAATTCAAAACTAGTTTTTTAAAATTTTTATCGTATATTACGCCTCTTTCTGGCCTGACTAAGTTTATTCGTCCTTTATTATTCTGGCTTATGGCGTAGAACTTGTCTCCTTCAAAAATTTGCAAATTAAAAGTTTTTAAAAAGAAGATGGCTGAGATAATAAAAAACAGGCTGAAAATTGAATAAATAATTTTCTCTTTAATTTTTATTTCTAATTTCTTTTCAGAAATGCCGAACTCTCGTTCTTTTTGATGAGCTAAAGTATCCAGAAAAACATCGTGGGTCTCTATTTCGTTGACTAATTTTTTAATTTTATATTTTTCTATACTGTCCATTAAAGCAGTTTTAATTGATTATCATCTTCTTTTTTATGCTTGGAAAATTTTATCCAAAAATAAAATCCAAGGCAAGCGATTATTAAACTATAAACTAAACTTACTCCATTGCCCCAGCTTAAATTAAAATCAAAATTAAAAATAATTGAAAAAAGGTATAACAATAAATTATATAAAATAAAACTAAGGGAAAAAATAGTTATGAAATAAAAAATCAGGTAGTCACTCCGTCTTTTTTCAAAGAAATAATTAATTAGTTGTCCTAAAAAATAAAGAAAAAATAAAGAAACTATTGATATGCCAAAATAAGATGGCAAAAACACATCTGAAAAGAGCCCGGCGATAACAGCAGTAAAAACCCCCTGCCCTGTTTTATCAAAAAAAATTAAAAGGAAAAATAAAATAAAAACTAAATCAGGGGTCGATACCCCAATATTTACAAAAGACACAAAGCTATGCTGAGCAAGCGATAGTAGCCATAACGATACAATAATTAATGGATATTTAAACCACACAAGTTGAAAATTCCAAATTACAAAAACTAAATTCCAAACAATATCCCCGTCTTCATAGACAAATTCCAATTATTCAAATTCAAAACACGTTTGGATTTTGAAATTTAACTATTGGAATTTATTTGTAATTTGTGATTTAGGATTTTAAGTATCGGGATTTGTAATTTATTATTTTAAGAATTTATTTTTCAAGGTAGTTTGTTATAATAAAAAGATTATCTATCTTTTTAACGTCGAAAAACGGATGAATCTGAGCGGTTTGAAAAGGTTTTACATCGTTTCTATAAACAAATTTTATCTCCCCCACCAGTAAATTACGGGGGAATATCCCCTCCAGCCCCGAAGTAACCAATATCTCATTTTCTTTAATTTCATCGTCGGCATTAACCAAATCTAAGTATAAGGACAAGTTGCCAGAACCCCTTATTGCTCCATAAACAGGCTTATCAGTTGGATTATTTTGTTCAATTTTTACATTTACTATGTTATTTTTGTTTGAAATAAGGACTATTTGTGAGAAATTTTTATATGCTTTAAAAACTTTTCCGTATAGTACTTTTTGCCGGGAGATAACCGGCATATCTTCAAAAATCCCATCATCAAAACCCCGGTCAACAATCAGAAAATCATTGACGGCATTCAAACCGATGACCCGCGCTAAAACGATTTTAAAATTGTCATTTTCTACGGCTTCCAAGACCTCCCCTAATGACCGATCTCCTTCTAACCTGTCTTCTAATAAAACAATTTTGGACAATAAATTCTGGTTTTCTTCTCTTAAACTGCTGTTTTCTTTACTAAATTCTTCCAGATGTATTAAATAATTAAAGAAATAAAATATATTCTTACTCTTTAAAAAGAAAATTTTTGAAACAGGATAAGAAATATAATAAAAATAATTCCTTGTTTGGTCTGGAAAAATATTTAAAAATACTATTAAAAACAATAAAATCCCGACCTTTATAGTAATTTTTTGCCACCCAAAGGTTTGTTTTTTTATATATAGATTCATTTTCTTATTTCAGATTATTTAGTCTAACAAAAAAATTAAGCCGTAGCAACAAGTTCAAAGAGTTTTGTATTTTAGATAAAAAACTAAAATTATTGTAAGAGCGGAACCCGGCACTAAAAATTAATGAATTCTTGTTGTTTACAAAGAATAGAAGCTGATCACATTAAACTGTCTGTGATGTGGAAATTCTAAATCCAAAATTCTAAATTCTAAACAAATGCTAAACACGCCAACCGGTTGGCGTGTTTATGAAAGTGAAGGAGAGGTGTTTTGTTTTTACAGATTTATCCGAGAGTAATTTCTTGGTTTTTCTTGACTTAACGCGATAAAGGTATATACTAATCATAGTTCTTCTTTTTCGCCTAACCCAAAGGAGGGTTCTTAAATGAACCGCATAGTTGTTTTGTTGGTTGCTCTATGTGAAGCAGTGGTGATGGTAGGTTGTATAAATAGGTCTGTAGATTTGCCACAGCTGAAAAATATACCTTCGGAAAAACCAAAAATCGTTGAAGTTCAAAAGCCACCCGAAGTAAAAAGAGGCAAGCCTATCGCTTATAAAATGGCTGATTATGATGTAAGGGAATGGAAGAGTAAAACAAAAACGGGCTCTGATCTGTGGTTTAAAGTTGATGGTAACGATTGGTATATTGATTGGGATGCTGATCGCAAACCATTTGGTATGGTGGTAATCCATCACACCGCGACTTCACCAACAACTACATCTGAAGAGATCGATGTAATACAAAAAGAGAGGTTGTACGTTCCTCGTTACAGGAGTGGCGGTGGTCCATTCGTAAAAGGATTGCCTATTCACTCGGGTCATGTCGTTGATGGAAAAGAGCGATATATTGGCTACCATCACCTTGTTTACAGCAACGGGAAGGTAACGACCGAACTCTCACCGCTCGTGAAGATCAGTGACGCATGGTACATAGACCATGTTGGCTGGCATACTGGAAAATGGGAAGTTAATTGCCGTTCTGTGGCAATTTGTCTCGTTGGAGATTTCTCTGACAAGGAACCGCCTGATGTGCAACTTCAAGCAACTGCCGGGTTGATTGCTTATTATCGGTCACTCAATCCAAGAATGACGGTAACTAGCCACGGCGATCACACCAAAACAGAATGCCCCGGCAAGACATGGCGTATCTGGCGAGAAAAAATCATGCAGAAATAGGAAAGGCCTAGTTATGGCATGCCCGACCCTTTGGTTGGGCTTTTTTTTAACTAAAAAACATAAAAATAAAAATTCTCCTCTTTTTAACGGTCGTTAAAAAGAGGAGAATTTTTTAACGAACAAAAACCGCCGAAGGGCGGTTTTTAATTTGAATTCAAGAACTTTGTAAGACGGCGACCTACTTTCGTGCTCATCACACTATCATCGGCTCTGGAAGATTTCACCTCAGTAGTAGAAGCTTCGCTTCACTACGGGGTAAACTTCTGTGCTTTGCCCCGTACTAAAAAATCGTATCCAATTAGCGAGGGTTACCTACTCTCGCGCTCATCACACTACCATCGGCCTTGATGTATTTCACTTCTGTGTTCGAAATGGGAACAGGTGGGACAACATCAGTATAACCCTCATTAGCTGAACACGATTTTTTTAGTACTGGGGTTCGGAATGCGCAGTCCCGTACACAGCTTTGCTGTTGTACTGGGAGGAACAGGCTTGCCCCCAACACCAATCTTTTCGATTAACTTAGTAATACCATTTATGACAGGCTTGTCCCCACACCAAATTTTGGTGTGGGGATGAACCACTTCGCTCTTTGTCTTGGTAATACCAAAATCATCATTGAGATTGGTGTGGGGGTGAAGGACAACTCCAGTATGATCACCACTGGAAAGTTCAATTCGGTGGGCGAGTGAAGAGTACTTCCGATATGGCCGTCTTAGAAAGTTCTCGAAAATAAAATAAAAATTAGCCGCGTTTTTTTTAAAGCTTTTATTGGAACAAGCCGAATTTAATAAAAATTAAAAGGCTTGAAGGATCGAAGGATATTAGACCTACTGTTCAATAATTTCTTTCTACTGCAAATTAAATATTTTAACTGCAAATTTTAAAAATTTCATCGGCTTATCGATTTTACCGATAAACCTCTTCAATTTTTAAAATTCTCGTTCTAAAATCTTTAATTTTCGTAACGAAAAATTATTGAACAGTAGGTCTTTGATTTATTAGTATTGCTCGGCTGAATGCATTACTGCACTTACACCTGCAACCTATCAACCCCGTCATCTCCGGGGAATCTTTGAGTTCTAATCTTGGAGTTAGTTTCGCGCTTATATGCTTTCAGCGCTTATCTATTCCCAACGTAGCTACCCAGCAATGCTCCTGGCGGAACAACTGGTACACCAGAGGTTGGTTCATTCCGGTCCTCTCGTACTAGGAACAAATCTCCTCAAAACTCTACGCCTGCGGTAGATAGGGACCAACCTGTCTCACGCTTTCGGATTTCATATTTCGGACATCAGATTTCGGATTTCTCCGATGTCTGATATCTGATTTCTGACATCTGAACTTCTCGTATTGCTACGAGGATTGGACTATACCACACACCATTGAACAATTATTCTAATTATAATAATTAACCTAATTATTCTAAAAGGTGTTCAACGTTTAATAACCATTTTATTGGTTATTGGACTCTTTAAGTAAGAGTCACAGTCTCTACGGGGGCGTCAAAATATTTTCGATTTTTTCGCCTTCCCTCGGTATTATCGCCCTATCTCCAGGTTGAGAAAATAAGGGACTTTATGGCTAAGTCGCCAAAGCGACCGCCATCCCGGCCTGTTTAGGGCTTAGGGACCGATATGAGTTGATTTCTTGCCCTCCGTAGCTTTCTTGTCCTCCGAAGTTTTAACGAAGGAGGAAGCGTAGGAGGGTTTCACTTCCCGATATTACTATCGGGAGCCGCCGTCATTCCCTAACAGCAAGGAATGTTGTTTGACGGTTTGAACCCAGCTCACGTAACTTTTTAACCGGCGAACAGCCGGACCCTTGGGAGCTTCTCCACCCCCAGGATAAGTTGAGCCGACATCGAGGTGCCGAACAGAGCCGTCGATAAGGACTCTCGGGCTCTACTAGCCTGTTATCCCCGGAGTAGCTTTTGGCTGATGATCTTCGTGTTTTCTATAATATACACGTCGGTTCACTAACTTCTGCTTTCGCAACTGCGCGACATAGCCGTCTTGCAGTTAAGCTGGCTTGTGGGTTTGCCCTATCGCTCCGATTTCCATCCGGAGCTAGCCAACCTTTAAACGCCTCCATTACTCTTTAGGCAATTTGTTACAGAATCTAGAATCTTTTAGCTTGAGTAAAAATTTAGAATCTAGAATTTGGCAGAAACATTTCTGTTTTGCTCTCCGTGTCGCCACGAAGTTCGGACTATATTATGCCGCGCGCTTTAAGCGCGGCCTTGGCGTTTAGTCTCTGAGGAGTCCTTATAAATTTTAATAAGGTTCCCTGCTGATTGTCTGTTTATCCGCTTAAATTTTGTTAATTAAAATTTTGGCGGATACCACCTAAAAATTATTACTTCTATACTTAGAAGTATTGAAGTATTTTAGGATACTTGCAGATGTTCCAGCATATAGCCAAGTTTTTCACACTTGAAGTTAGAGATTGGAAATTGGAAGTTAGATTTTTATCATTTACCATATATAGCATACTTTCTGCGGCCGCAGAGAAGATGCTATAACTATTTTTCTAACTTCTAACCTCTAATCTCCAACTTCTAAATTGTGGCCCCCTGATTGGACATGGAGTCCACTGCTATACTTTCAAGTATAGCAGTGGATAAGATTCAGCTAAATCTTAATCCAATCTTTAAGGCAAATGCCCCATTTAAACTGTCTAGTAAACACTGTCACCTTCGCATCGCGCTGAGCGCGATTGCTCAAATTCAAAAATCAAAATGCAAAAATCAAAATTAAGGTATCGCAACGAATACTCTTAAGTATTCGTTGCGACTCATTGTGTCATATTTAATCACTTGAGATAATCGTGTTTAAATATTGTAGTATATTTTCTATCTACAGTGTACTTCTCAACATCATTATCTTCAATGCGACGTATCTCTATTAACCTGTCTGTCGTTTCGCGAGCCTTTTTAATAGCCTCTTCGTCACTAATCGCTTTTAATGAAAAACATTCTTCTCTTTCGCCGGTAAGATCGATAGCGAGAAAGAAAACAAGATATGTCATGGACTTCTCCTTTTCGAATGATGTCTCAATATTTGGTTGTTCTGGTTTCATATCTTGATTTTACATTTTACACTGTAATTTTGCAATTTGAGATTTGCATTTTGAATTGAGCATCGTACACACCGCGATGCGAACGGATTAGAATATTAATTTTCAAAGATGGCTGTTTCATTGGCGCCTCCATCGCATCCGAAAACACGGTTTCAAAGGCTCACCACTACGCTACGCATTAAAAATCAATACCCAATATCTACGAACAGTAAAGCTTCCGGGGTCTTTCCGTCTAGCCGCAGGTAACCAGCATCTTCACTGGTATTGCATTTTCACCGGGCGCCTCGTTGAGACAGTCTTCAACTCGTTAAGCCATTCATGCGGGCCGGAACTTCAACTAATAGATGTTAGATGTTGGAAGTTAGAAGTTGGAATCGCTCCAATCTCTAATATCTCATTTCTAAGCTCTAAATTGGAAGTCAGACTATACCTTCACACTTGAAGTTAGAGATTGGAAATTGGAAGTTAGATTTTTATCATTTATCATATATAGCATACTTTCTGCGGCCGCAGAAAAGATGCTATAACTATTTTTCTAACTTCTAACCTCTAACCTCTAACCTCTAAATTGTGGCTGGCGTGTTATAGAGGATTATGTTCCTCCATCCGTCCTTCGATTATTCTCAGGACTAAGTCGTTACGGGGTTATGTGGTAAGCTAATCATACCACAAACTTCCCACGGTATTAAGTAAAAATTTGTCCAAATTTTTACCCTTCACCGTTATGAGCCAACTTTTTTTCGCAGGATGCAATACTGCACCCTGTTTCGCCGGGCAATTCCGTTTTTTATACCCGGCAAGGGATTACGCTACCTTTGGACGATTATAGTTATCGCCGACGTTCACTGGGGCTTCGGTCGCTCAGCTGCTCCGCTTACGCTACGCAACTTCGCTACACGGATAAACACAGATACGAGCTCGCTTTGCTCGCAACACGGATTAACACGGATAAAAAATCTGTGTAAATCTGTGTAGTTGCCCGCAGGCAACTCTAATCTGTGTAAATCTGTGTGACGGTTGTGAAGCAAAAGCGAAGCAACCGGCAACGTTAACCTTCCAGCACTGGTCAGGCCTCACCCCCTATACATCCTCTTACGAGTTAGCAGGGAGCTGTGTTTTTGATAAACAGTCGGTTGAAGTACGGTTGT
>Ga0213870_1000338_pt1 | contig 23350 bp, 27 predicted proteins | sample WICALVC2017_Meta_FD_160119 | JGI IMG/M metagenome (GOLD analysis project Ga0213870, IMG submission 160119) | Freshwater microbial communities from subterranean cave lake in Wind Cave National Park, South Dakota, United States - WICALVC2017 | ecosystem: Environmental > Aquatic > Deep subsurface >... | reverse complement strand
TGATGAAAGATTTATATTCATTTCACACAGACGAAAAAGATTTTAATACCTATTACGATAAAGCAAAAAAAGCATATAAAAAAGTGTTTAAAAGAATGGGATTAGATACTATTGAAACGCAAGCGGGCGGTGGGGCATTTAGTAAAATTTCTCATGAATATCAAGTTGTGGCAGATTCCGGAGAAGATGAAATTATTTATTGCCCCGGTGGTGACTTTAGTTCGAATATTGAAATAAGTTCTGTTAAGGAAGGAAAACAATGTGACTTGGGACATGGACCTTTGAAAAAAGCAAAAGCGATTGAGGTTGGAAATATATTTCCTCTTGGTACAAAATTTTCTGATGCTTTTGGCTTGACATATAAAAACAAGGACGGAAAAGATTTGCCAGTTGTGATGGGGTGTTATGGGATTGGGATAACAAGGCTTATGGGAGCAATTGTGGAAGTTCATAATGATGATAAGGGGATTGTGTGGCCATCTCAAGTGGCTCCTTATAGTTGCCACTTGATAGAAATTCGAAATTCGAAATTCGAAATCCGAAACAAATCCAAAAATCAAAATTCAAATGTTCAAAACAGGGGAAACGAAGTTTACGAAAAACTATTAAAAGCTGGGGTTGAAGTTTTGTACGATGATAGGGAGGATGTGTCGGCTGGGGAGAAATTTGCGGATGCGGATCTAATTGGAATTCCTGTTAGGTTGGTTGTGAGTGTTAAGACTGGTGATAAGATTGAGTGGAAGAAAAGAACCCATTCGGCAAGCTCAGGGCAAGGCAAAACAGAGCTTTTGGGAATAGAGGAGGTTATAAAAAGAATAGAGAGGAGTGAAGGGGCATGAAAATTATTGTTACGCATTGCTCGCCTGATATGGATGCGATTACATCTGTTTGGTTACTTAGAAAATTCTTGCCGGGATGGGAAGAGTCAGGGGTAAGATTTGTGCCAGCGGGAGAAAAATTGGGACGGTTATCGGTTCTCAGTTCTCAGTTGTCGGATGTTGGTCAATCAGTTGATCGGTTGACCGGTAAACCGAGGACGGACAAACTTGGATCTGAAAACGGACAACAGAAAACTGATAACAGAAACCCCATTGAGATATTAGGTGAGGATGAAGTCATTCATGTGGATACGGGGTTGGGGCCGTTGGATCATCATCAGACTGCGGATGATAAGGTATGCGCTGCGAGTTTGACATGGGATTTTGTCAGAAGACGGACGACAGACAGCAGAGGACAGAGATCAGAAGACGGAAGACAGAAGACGCAGAAGGAGAAAGATAGGGAGGAAGCGATTGATAGGATGGTGAAGGTGGTTGTGGATACGGATCATTTTAAAGAAGTTTTTTGGCCTAGTCCAACTGCAGATTATTATGAGTTTTCTATTGGAGCTGTTTTGGACGGCTTAAAGCTTGCGAAACCTAATCAGGATGAGTATTATGTAAGTTTTGTGAGTGAATGTTTGGATGCTATACTTCATGAGTTTGAAAATAGAATTTGGGCGGAAAAAGAAATTAGAGAGAGGGGTATTGAGTTTACGACCCGATTTGGAAAGAGCATGGGTTTTGAGACAATTAATGATTCGGTCCTAAAATTAGCGCAAAAAATGGGGTATGTTATTGTAGTAAGGAAAGATCCTAGAAAAGGTTATGTTAGGATAAAGGCGATGCCTTCACAAGGAGAAGTATCAAAGGGGACAAAAGTATCAAAAGTACCAAAGGGAGAAAAAACGGTTGATCTAACACTTGCGTATGAGAAGCTCCGAAAAATGGATCCAAATGCAACTTGGTTTTTGCATATAGGAAAAAAAATGCTTCTAAATGGGTCGGTTAAGAATCCCAAGATGAGACCAACCACACTTTCTTTGGAAAAAATAATAGATGTTCTAAAAGAAATTTGAAATTTTTAATTTGAAATTTGAAACGAAATCTAAATTTGAAAATTTAAATTTTAAAACATTGAAAATTCATTAAAAATTGAAAATTGTAAATTGAAAATTATGAAGGATTGCGTTTTCTGTAAAATTGCCAACAAAGAGATTGCAAAAGACTTCACTTATGAGGATGAGGATATTATGGTTTTTCCAGATATTCATCCTGTAGCGCCTATTCATCTTTTGATTGTGCCCAAACGACACATTAGGGATTTTGGGGATCTTAGGGACGATACCCTTCTTGGGAAACTAAGAGAAGTTATTCAAAACATGATCAAAGAGCAAAAAATTCAAGACAAAGGATATCGGCTGGTAGTCAATGGCGGCGGCGCGCAGATCATAGACCACTTACACATCCATTTGATGGGAAAAATCGGGCAGAAAGTAAAGATATAACGGAGTTTTAGCTTGCCGCGGGATAAGACGATCGCACATAAATTCGGGAGGCTAAAAGTCTGTTTTGGCTAAAGTATGCTACTACGTAGTGACATACTTTAGATTAGCTAGTGAATTAAGGTCAAACTTGAAGGTCAAACTTGATAGTCTTCTTAAGATGTGGTAAATATGATAATGTTATGGTTGAACGAGAAGGGGTTTTGCATTCCCAAGAGTAGATGCCCCGCGTTTTGGAAACGACCCTTGCAGAGCTTGGGGTTGATGCGAAGCTGTATCACATCCGATGTGTAAGAGCGCAGAGCGCCTTCTTTCTTCTTATTCACCTTATGGGCAAAATTGGAAAGAAGTTAAAGATGTAAGGCTCTCGGCTTTTATTTAATAAACCCGGCTGCTTTCAGTATTCTATAACGCCTGTTTCCCGGTTTTATACCTGTTATGTTAGGTTGGGTTGTTACGGGATGGCCGACATCTTTAGGGAATATTTCTTCTATCCCAACAAGCCATAAATTTTTCTCTCTCTGAAGTTTTTTAGTTACCCAATTTGCATAACTTATTGCTGGTGGCTCAGTTTTTCCATGTATATTTTCTGCAAAGCTTCCATTATAACGATACAATTTAGCCTGTTGCCGCAATGCAATGTATTCTGACCAATATGGATATTCTTGTAATGCCTCTAATATCTTTAATTGATAATCGAATGCAATTCTTAGATTTTTTGGTAGACTATTATTAAGATAGATTTTGTTTAGCAGTTCGTTTCCTTGAAGTTGAGTAGAGGGATGCATTGCGGTTTGATAATAATGACTTTCTGAAAAATGCGATATTATAATGCGCGCGTTATCTGGGGTTAAGTCTGTTGATTCGCAAAAGCTTTCAACTATAGAAGAAAAAGGTTCTTGGTCATATAAATTCTGTCCCCATTTAAGTCGTTCAGGAGCTTCTACTTCTATAAAGTTTTTATTTTCTTGGCTTAAATTCTGTCTTTCTGCTTCTTCAGGCATATATTAATACTAGGTGTATTATAGCAAATTTTTCATTCTCTTTCTTCTTTTCTCTTTTTGTACTATAATACAAATATTACGCATTTGTCATTCTGGTAAACGATGGACGGACTTATCCAGAATCCTGAGATTGGAGATTCTGGAGTCGCTCCGCTCCCCAGAATGACGGTATTAGATTATTTGAAATTGGTAGTATTTGTAGTATTGGTAGTATTACGAACAGAAAGTAGGTGATGTATATGGTAGTTGTTAAAAAGATGCCCGGAGAGAGTGACGATTCACTTATTCGTAAATTTTCAAGAATGGTCTTTAATGAGGGTATTTTACAAGAAGCAAAGAGACGCCAATTCTATCTTAAGCCATCTTTGGCCCGCAAGCAAAAACAAGAGGACAACAGACGTCTCAAAAAAGTTTGGGCATAAATTAAATTCCTATGGGTAGTATAACAATCCCCATTTTTGTAGAAAGCAGATATAGGGTGAACAAAAAGCGCATAAGGACGACAGTGACAAACATTTTAAAAAAGCACGAAATTAACGGGCCAATAGACGTGTCGATTGCAATAATTGGGGATCGGAAGATGCGAAGTTTAAGTCGTAAGTACAAAGGCGAGGATAAAACTTGCAATGTTTTGTCGTTTTCCCTAACAGAGGGCAATTCTAGTTATTTGCCCAAAGAAATTTTGCGACTTGGAGATATTGTGATTTCCTACCCTCAAGTTATAAAAGAAGCGGCAAGAGAAGAAGTGTTAGTTGATGATAAGATAGACCAACTTATAGAGCACGGACTGAGGCATTTGTTGGGAATAAACCACCAAGAATAAAATCCGAAGCACGAAATCCGAAATCCGAAACAATATCAAATGATCAAAATACAAATGACAAAAACGTTTTGAACATTAGAATTTTGAATTTGTTTCGAATTTCGATATTCGAATTTCGAATTTGGAGCATAGCGACATATGGTTTTTTATAGGAAGTATCGTCCTCAGACAATTGAAGAGCTAGATAGTAAGTCAGTTCGCGATTCGCTAACTGCGGTTCTATCTAGCAAAAGCATCTCGCATGCTTTTCTTTTTACAGGTCCAAAGGGCTTAGGAAAAACCTCAACCGCAAGGATTGTAGCGAAGGTGGTTAACTGCGAGAAGAGACAGTTAACAGTTAACAATTCACAATTAACAAAAAAGAATAAAGAGTCAAATGTTAAGAGTCAAATGTTAACTGTTTCCGAAAGGATTGAGCCGTGCAATAAGTGCTATCAATGTATTTCTATTACTAATGGTAGCAATATCGATATTTTGGAGATTGACGGAGCATCAAACAGAGGCATTGATGAAATAAGAGATCTTCGAGAAAAAATAAGACTTGCTCCAGCTGCTGCACTTAAGAAAGTTTATATTATTGACGAAGTACACATGTTAACTACAGAAGCGTTTAATGCGCTTCTGAAAACCTTGGAGGAGCCGCCAAATCATGTTATCTTTGTGCTTTGCACAACAGAACCCCACAAAGTTCCCGCAACCATTGTTTCCCGATGCTTTCATGTTCCTTTTAAAAAAGCAACAATAGACGAGTTGGTGCGTTCATTTGAACGAATTGCAGAAAAAGAAAAATTAAAGATAGATGATGAAACGCTGCAATTTATCGCAAGTCTTTCGGATGGGAGTTTTAGAGACGGCGCAAAGATACTGGAGGAAATGAAGTTAACTTCAGACGGTGAAAAAATCACAAAGGAATTGGTAGAGGAGAAGTATCAAGTATCAAGTATCAAGTATCAAGTATCAAAAATGATTGAGTTTTTGTCTAAAAAGAATATACATGGAGGGTTAAAGTTGGTATCAGAATTAGTTGAACAGGGAGTAGATATGAAGTATTTTTTGGAACAGCTTACTTCTGAATTACACGAGATGTTGTTGGTGCAGGTAGGAGCGATAGAAATATCAAACATCAATCCAACGACTTGCTCAGGACAAAAATCAAAAATGAGTATGGAGGAGATAAAGGAATTGGTTGAGTTGTTGGGGAGAGCGTATGGAGAGTTGAAGTATGCTGTACTGCCTCAACTACCTCTTGAGTTGGCGATAGTGGAATGGGGAGTTCAGAAGACTCAGAATACTCAGATGGTCAGAGAGTCGGACAGTCAGAAAGTCAGAGGATCAGATAGTCCGAAAATCCGACTATCTGATTCACCGAGTTTTCCGAGCGTTCCGAAAGTAACGCCTATGGATACTTTTTGGAAACAGCTTATTGATCATGTCAAATTGCATAACCATTCTATTGCTGGGGTATTGCGCGGATGTAGGCTAAAAAGCTATGATAATAAAAAGATTGTAATTGAAACAGGCTATAAGTTTCATAAAGAGAGGCTAGAGGAGAAAAAGACAAGGGAGATTATTGAGAAAGTTTGTGAGGAGATTGCAGAAAGACCAATAGAAGCCGTGGTTGTATTAAGAGAAAAGTCATAATAAAGCGTAAAACTCAAAGCGCAAAACTTAAAACTACAGCGTAAAACGTAAAGCTGAAGATTTTTAAGCTTTAAGCTGTAGCTTTACACTTTGCACTTTACACTTTGAGGTTAGAAATAAAGAATAAGAAACTTATTTTAAGCAAAAATTGATGATGCGGCAAGGAAGGTGGTGAATATAAATCATGTTTAATCCATTTCAACAGTTAGGAGATTTAAAAAAGATGCGGGATCAGGCAATGATGATTCAGAAGCAATTGCAAGCCGAGGAGATCGAGGTTGATAAAAATGGAGTTCAGATAGTAATAAGCGGAGATCAAAAAATAAGATCCCTGCAGTCAAATGGGCGGTCAGATGATGATATAAGAGAAGCAGTGAATGAGGCTATAAAAAAATCTCAAGAAGTGGCTGCAAAGAAACTCAGCGGCATGAGCGGTGGGCTTAAAGGCTTGCTTGGCGGTTGATATATTTTGTTACAGAATGAATAGTTGTAATAGAAGATTTTTTATTGTATGATATTACTTAGTTTAGTAAATCAAGAGTGATGGGGAGGGTTTTGGCCCGTTGATCCATCCAGCAACCCTTCGACTGCGTTCTGCAAAGCAGAACTCCGCTCAGGGCTACATGAGCGAGCGAACGAAGTGAGTCGAATTGGGTGCTAAACCCAACCCTGGGATGTACCAGACGGTACGTCCCCTGAAAAAGGGGAGGATTAGTCCTGAGATTAATCGAAGGAAAATTTTTTTGTAACCTCTCTTTTTCATGAGAGGTTTTTTAGTGGAAAGGGGGTGAGACAAAAATGGTAGAAGCTGACAGTAACCCAAAGAGCAGGGAGATTAATAAGGAAAATATAGGCATGATGATTCGATTCCCTTCACAAGACGGCGGAAGTCCAGATGCTATAACAATAAATAAGATTAATGGAGACGACATAGTTAATGCTGTTAAGGGTTGTGTAGGAGAAGGTTTATCAGTTAATGCAGGTATAGTTCTTGAGTTGTTGGTCTCGTTGAAAGAAACTCCTCCTACAGTTGAGCAGATGGGTGAAATTCTTAAAGCATGTATAGATGGCACGATCAATATAAGCAAGGACCAGCGAATCAGGTACACTAGTGATAGGCTGTCGAGCATAGGCCAATTTAGAACGTTGCAGCGTGGGCTGGAAGGCCCGTTCCGTATAGCAGTTAATGAAAGGTCAAACAATAAAAGGCCTCAGGGAAGCTTAGGAACGTAGTAACTATTAAATTTTTCCCAACGACCACCTCGGAGGAGTCCATTCGGCTCGCCTCGCTGCCAGCCTCGCCGAGTCTAGGCGGGCGAAGCGGGCCACCTCCGAGGTGGCTGAATAGGCTCCTTGGAGGTGAATGCTGGTAAAAACTGAAAGATACGGAATGTCTAGTTGATTAGTGTTTACTCTAATAGTACAATAGGGGCTGATGAAAGTTTTTGCTGGATCTGCGAGCAAACCTCTTGCCCAAAAAGTTGCTCACGCTATTGCGAAAGAATTGTCTCAAATCGAGCTTCATATATTTCCCGATGGAGAAAAAAGAGTCCGTGTGGTTGATAAGGTTATAGATGAGGATTGTGTTGTAGTGCAAAGTACCTCAACAAATGCAGACAAAAATTACATGGAGCTTTTTTTTATTGTGGATGCACTCAAAAGAAGCGGAGCCAAGAAAATTACTGCTGTTATTCCGTATCTTGGCTATCAACGACAAGATCATGTTTTTCGAGATGGGGAGGCAGTGTCGCTTGAAGTTATTATTAAGATGCTTGAGGCGCTTGGGGTGAATAAAGTCATAACTTTTGATTTGCATTCGATAAAAATACCAGAGTTTTTTAAAATTCCTGTTGTACACTTGTCGGCGCTTCCGCTTTTTGCAGAGAAGATTAAAAAGATAGATAGCGGTACAGACTACTTTCTTGTTTCTCCTGATATGGGCGGTACTAGGCGTATTAAAATACTTTCGGAAATTCTTAATAATATGCCATACGCAACAATTGAAAAAGATAGAGATCTTAAAAGCGGTAAGATAGAAGTTTCCGAAATTCATGGAAATGTTGGAAAAGTAGCCTTCGTTGTTGACGATATGATTTCAACAGGTAATACTATTGTTGCTGCAGCAGAGCTTCTTAATAAAAATGGGGTAAAGCGTATTGTTGTTTTTGCAACGCATCCTGTATTCTCTGGTAATGCTGCAAAAACGCTCCAAGAATCTTCGGTTGAAAAAGTTTTTGTAACAGACACGATTGCGATACCAAAGGAAAAACAATTTAAAAAGCTTGAGGTGTTGTCGGTGGCGGAAATGATAGCTAAGAATCTCAAAACTCAAATGTCAAATGTCAAATCTGCATCGTAAATCTAAAAACTTAAAAAAATAAAGATTTAAGATTTGAGTTGTGGTTTTGCGATTTGCGCTTTGCGATTTGAGATTTTACAATGAAGATACCAAAAGCCATTCAAAATTTAATCGAATCATTCGAAAGACTGCCTGGAATTGGGCCAAAGACGGCAAGCAGGCTTACTTACTACCTTTTGCACGTGCCACAAATTGAACTAGATAAATTTTCTTCTGCAGTTGCGAACCTAAAAAAACAAACACTTTTTTGTTCTACTTGTTTTACAATTGCAGAGTCCAACCCTTGTGACATTTGTCGAGACGTTAATCGGGATAAATCAACGATCTGCGTTGTTGAAGAGCCTCTAGATGTGTTGGCAATTGAGCGAAGCGGAAAATACAATGGTATGTATCATGTCTTACATGGCAAGATTGACCCCTTGAATAATATTGGGCCTGATGAGATATACATAAAACAACTGATTGATAGGATCAGCGCGGATCAGCGTAATGGATCAGCGCCTATCAGCGAAGTTATACTGGCGACAAATCCTACAATGGAGGGAGAATCAACCGCGATGTACATAGCTAAACAGTTAAAAGTTAAAAGTTCAAAGTTAAAAGTTACGCGAATAGGACGGGGGTTGCCAACTGGAGCAGATTTGGAATACGCAGACCACTTAACATTGCAGCGGGCAATGGAAGGAAGGAGCGAGTATTGATTTATAGAGAAGTTTTAGTAGAATGTTAATATGGACGAAGGCGCAGCAGAGAGAAAAAATCCTATAATTTCTAGTTTATTTCCTGTAGGGGAGCAATCTGTTTTGACTGCGTTTGGAGTGTTAAGTCCGGCATCGGAGGAGGAGGAGGAAGAAGAAGAAGAGAAGCGTATATTAAGAGAAACTAATCCTTATGTTTTGGCTTCCTTTGAAAGACTTTTAGAGTCCTACACTGAAAAGAATGCAAAACAAATGCTCTGGGGCGCTTTAATATTCTATCGAGCCTTGCGAGAAGAAGCAAAATCCAAACACGTGCCCTTGCCAACATTTACAGAACAATTTGTCGAAGACTACGATAAACAGGCACAAACTAACGCAGACAAAAGTGCAGAAGAAGCGCTTCGCGACAAGAAACTAAATCTTGGGAAAGCCGCAGGTGTATTCCGTAGGAATAATATAGTTATTTTTAGAAACTTAGAGCCAGAATTTAGCAGGATTGTTGAGGAGAAGCTTAGATCTTCTCAATCTAATTGGCTTCCTGAAGAAGATTTTAAATATACAGGTATTCTCGATATGTACTTCCTATTTAAAAAAGGACACGAAGACCCCAAAAACTTTTCAGAAGGAAGGGCAATTCGTGAAGATTAGCAACGTTGACAACCACTCTAATGATACGTATCATTAGAGTGGCAGACATTGAGGATCAATATGGAAGGAAATACTGAATTTCAAAGACCGCAAAAACCACGACAGGAGAACATAAAGCCAGAAGACCAAAGCTTGGAAGCGGCAGAAGGTGGGTGGTTAAGGAGGCTAAAAGCTAGGTTTAACCGGGTATTTTCAAAAGAGGAGAAATTAAGAGGAGAGCCAAAAATAGAAATTGAAATATTCTATAGTGGTCATGGAAATGCGAGAGATTTAGAGGGACTGCGTAAGAGGTTTATAAAGTGTGACATATATATCCCAGAAATAAGTGCTTGGACAGAAGGAGCGCTGCGGTATTTTAGAGGCGTCTCTGCTGGTAAATTCAACCCCAAAGAGCTAACAAAAGACACTAATTTAAGTGAGAATACTGGTATTTATAAAATCCTACAGATTATCCATAAATCTAATAAACCTATTACAATAATTGATATACCTGCAAATCCTGCAATCTGGAAGCCTAATTTGATTATTCCTCTTGATGAATCTTTTAATTTGCAATTAGAGGATACTTTTGGCAGACAGCTAGATTCTGTTAGAAGTCTTTTACAGGATGAGGCAACCTATCAGGATCAACGAGAGGATCACATGATATCTTCTTTGAATCCAAGAGTCCAAGAGCTCTTAGAAATGCACCCTTCGCTTAAAAAGAAAAAAAATGTAAGAGTTTTGTTGTCTTTAGGTGCTGTTCATACCTCGTTATATCACACCCTAAAAAAATACGATTCATCAATTATTCGCACGATGGATAGGATGCCAGTTGCATATAATTTCGATGATGAAGGAGTTAGAAGGTATATGTTTGGTAAAGAGGTAGACGATAATTTGGCTGCTAGAGTTTTTCTTGAGGGCTTATTTCTCCATAGTGTTATTAAGATATCATTGTTACAACGAGTTAATAGCATGAAGATTGTTGATCTTAAAAGAAAAGTGATATCCGAGTTTAGCTTTGAGGAGGCAAAAGAGATATTTAAAAAACTTAAGCAGGGTGAGAGTGTATGGCAATTATTTGAGACTAAATTTGCAGAGAAGGGGATTAAGATTCCTTCTTCTGAAAAAGAACTGGATGAGTTTCTGGCCAAGCCCCTGCCACGTTCAGATACAGTGAAGGAGTAGACTACAAACAGTCTGTGTTAAGTTGCTCAAAGAGTATATGCGAATTTGGAAATATTGATCATTGACAACTACTCTAATGATACGTATCATTAGAGTGGAGGATAACAATATTGTATGACGCAAGTTTCGAGATATCCTGTTCATAAAAAAGTAGAAAAGAGGATGTTTGAGATTTTCGAGCGAACAATCTCTCAATTGCGAAGCTCCGAAGAGATCAAAGATTTCCTTCAAGATTTTCTTTCTCCCGTTGAAAAGATCATGCTGGCAAAGCGGTTATCTATTGCTGTTTTACTTGCAAAAGGGTATAGGTATCCATCTATTAAGCAGATATTGAGAGTGACTCCCTCAACAATTGCGACTGTAAGCTTAAGCCTGAAGTACTCTGGTAGAGGGTATAAAAAGGCTGTTAGCAACATATTGCGAGATGAGAAGATAGATGATTTTTGGGAGAAAATTGAGGACATGTTAGCAAAAATCCCGCCGTCAAAAGGAAGCGATTGGTCTTATTGGAGAGGTAAGTACGAAAAAGAGAAAAGAGCTAAAAGAAAACCTTTTTGAATCCACGTACTCTAATGATACGTATCATTAGAGTGGTATGCAGAACAACACTCTTTAAGCGATTGCGTTAAGTTTTTATGCATGTGAGAATAAAGAGAATACTAAGATATATAGATTGTTGAGATGTAGACGTTCAGGAGTTGTCAAGGGAATTATTCTTCGAGTCTCTCGGTAAACTCGAGATAAACTCCAGCGAGAAGTCTTTCGACCCTGAGCTCAAGACCGAAGGGTTTTAATGTTTAAAGTTCTCGACTTTCAGTCTCGAACAATAAAAAGTTTTGTCAAATCCTGAACGGGTACGTTGAGATAAATTGCATTGAGGTAATTTATTGCATATAATTGTTGATAATGAATAAAAGTGGAGATTTAGGAAGTCTTTCAGGACAGCTAACGAGTATTCCGAAGAAAGCTGCCGATCAGTTGGTAAAAGAGCCTGTTGAAGCTGTAGAGGCAGTAGAAGAACAAGCTGGGGTAAAGCCGACCGTAAGTCAGAAGCCCTCTGATGACAATAAGCAAGTAGGCGCTTCAGATAGTACAGATATGACTTCCAATAAAGCCACTTTAGAAATAATTAAGAAAATGTACGAAGCATCAGACGTAGAGGCGAGTGTTCCATCTGATAAAACCATCTCGGCAGTAATAGAAGAAAATCCTAAAAAAACACCAGAGGAAATACAAAAAATGGCAACAACAAGACAGCAGCTTTTGCAGCAACAGCACATGACTACATATTTTGAGCCAACATTTAATCCTACCAAAAAACCAGAAGAAAGACCGGCTGAGAAGATTGAGAAAGAAGAACAAGAAGAAAAGCAGAAAAGGTGGGAACTTGCTCAAAAAGAGGAGAATAAAAAAGAAGAGTTATCTCCAGCAGTAAAACAAGGAACACATGAGAAGAGTCCGGGGATAAGCGGATAAAAAAGTGCAAAGCTCAAAGCTCAAAGCGCAAAGTTACAGTTTAAAGCTAAAAAGCTATAAAAGTTTTACGTTTTGAGCTGTAGTTTTGCGCTTTACACTTTGCGCTTTACGCTAATTATTATGTTAAAACTATATAACACTTTAACTCGTACAATAGGAGACTTTAAACCAATTAACCCACCCAGTGTCGGCATTTATAGCTGTGGCCCCACTGTTTATCGAGAAGTTCACATTGGTAACTTTAGGACTTATCTTTTGAGCGATTTTTTAAGGCGAACTCTTGAGTATAGCGGATTTACTGTAAAACATATTAAGAACATTACAGATGTTGGACATATGCGGCAAGTTGGGCATGGTCATCACGCTGTACAGATAGATCCAATCATTAAAGAGGCAATGGACAAAGGGAAAAGTCCCTTGGAGATTGCGGAAGCTTACACAAAGTTGTTTTTAGAAGACGAAAAAAAACTTAATATCCTAAAAGCAACTGTTTATCCCAAGGCCACAGAGCACATTAAGGAAATGATTGAGATTATTAAAATTTTACTTAAAAAAGATTTGGCATACGAGACAGATGGGACAATTTATTTCAATGTTAAAAAATTTAAGAATTACGGCAAGCTTTCGGGCAACACTTTAGATAAAATGGACAAGTTACTAAAAGCTGTTAGGGTCTCTGTTGAAACTGATAAAAAAGACAGCGTTGATTTTGCGCTTTGGAAAAAGGCAGAGAAAGGAAGGCTTATGAAATGGGAGAGTCCTTGGCCCGCCTCGCCCGACGAGGGAGCGAGTCGAGGCGGGGGAAGTGGATTTCCTGGCTGGCATATAGAGTGTTCTGCTATGAGTATGAAGTATTTAGGTGAAGCATTTGAAAATGGAAATTTTCATAGTGAGCGAAGTCGAACTATTGATATTCATACAGGCGGAGAGGATTTGATTTTCCCTCACCATGAAGACGAAATTGCCCAAAGCGAAGGAGCAGCTGGCCGTAAATTTGTTAATTATTGGCTGCATGGCGGATATTTGTTGGTAGATAACGAAAAAATGTCGCGCTCAAAGGGAAATGTTTATACAATATCAGATTTAGAGAAGAAAGGATTTGATGCTCTTTCATTTCGCTATTTAACCATGATGACTCACTATAGAGCAAAGATGAACTTCACATTTGAGGCATTAGAGGCTGGTCAAACTGCTCTAAACCGTTTGCGAGAAGATATTTCGAATTGGGATAAACCAAAGATAGGTTGCGCTGAGTATGAGCAAAGATTTTTGGATTCGATAAACAATGATTTAAATATGCCAGAAGCCCTAAGCGTTGTGTGGGAATTAGTAGGGTCGGATTATCCCAGTAGCGCCAAGGCAGAAAGTTTGTTTAGATTCGACGAAGTGCTAGGACTTAATTTAAAACAAGTTCAAAGTTCAAAGTTCAAAGTTCAAAGTTTTGAAGTACCAGAAGAAGTTACGAAGATGATAGAAGAACGAGAGGAGTTGCGGCGACAAAAACGGTATCATTTGGCAGATCAATTAAGGAATAAAATTAAGAAGATGGGGTATAATGTAATAGATAAAGAAAGGGGTTCAGAGATAAAAAAGATCTAAATTGTCATTCTGAGTCCCGATTTGTCGGGACGAAGAATCCCCTGAGGACTACAAAGAGGATGAGATCCTTCACTTCGCTCAGGATGACATGTTTTCATGTTTTATGGATTTATTTGGAATATTATTAACTGTTGCAGGATTATCTCTGTTTGAGATAATAACCAGTGTTGACAACGCAATAATAAATGCGGAAGTGCTCTCAACCATGCAGCAGAAAGCACGGAGGTGGTTTTTGCTGTGGGGGCTTCTTATTGCTGTTTTTGTAGTGCGTGGGGTTTTACCTTTGTTGGTAGTCTGGGTTTCAGCTCCATCTATTGGGCCAGTTAATGCATTTATAGCAACATTTAGTAACAGTCCGCATGTTATAGAAGCGATAGAGCGTTCATCTCCAGTTCTTCTTATTGGCGGTGGTACATTTATGGTTTTTTTGTTTTTTCATTGGCTTTTTGTGGAGCCTAAAAGCTACGGTTTGCGGGGAGAGAGGTTTTTTCATGCCCAATCTGCATGGTTTTACGCAGTTGTTTCTGTACTTCTTGCAATAATAGTTTGGTTTGCTCTCAAAGAACATCCACTGATGGCATTTGGCGCAGTAGTTGGGTCTACAGCATTTTTTATAACACATGGATTTAAGCAAAATGCCGAAGCCCAAGAGAAAGAACTTATGCAAAAAGGCCGCTCGGACTTTTCCAAAATTCTTTATTTGGAAGCAATAGATGCTACTTTTTCTATAGATGGAGTATTGGGAGCATTTGCTTTTACATTGTCGGTTCCATTAATACTTATTGGTAATGGAATAGGAGCAATAGTTCTTCGTCAATTAACCATAAGAAATATAGGAAATATAAAGAAGTACAAATATTTAAAAAATGGAGCAATGTATGCTGTTTTAATTTTGGGAGCAATTATGATTTTGGATAGCTTTGGATTTCATATTCCAAGTTGGGTTTCGCCAATTCTGACATTTGGAATTGTTGGATATTTTTTCTTGTTATCGAGAAAAGAGCTAAAAAATTAAAGCCTTTGTCATCCCGACTAAGCCCTCCGCTAAGCGGGGCGCGTGGAGGGATCTCTTTCAATAGATTTTGGGTTGAGATAGATTCCTCGACGGAGTTTACACTGAGCGAAGCCGAAGTGCTCGGAATGACACTTTCAAACAAACTCTGAAAGTTATGAAAAAAATTACCTCTTCGTTTTTCTCCTGGTACGAGCGTAACTACAGTCTTAATTTAGGAATAGCTTCATTTTTGTTTATCTGGCAGCTTGTGCATTTGTATTGGCTAACAACCGATGTTGTTTTTTTACGGCTTTTTGGTGTTAGTTTTTTTGATCTAACTGGCATTTGGCAATATCTTATTATTGTTGTTGACTACACGGAAATCCCGGCGCTTATCTCAACTTCGTTTGTCTATATTTTTGGCTTGACCAGGAAATTCTCGTGGAAGAATATTCTGTTTTTAATCTTTATAAATTCTCAATGGCTGCATCTTTTTTGGATTACAGATGAGTTCGTTATACAGCAATTCAGAAACGCATCGGCAGCGATCTTGCCTATTTGGTTAGCATGGTTTGCAATCTTTATTGACTACCTCGAGCTGCCAGTTATCTACGACACCCTCAAAAAATTCTTTGTGTCCCTGAGGAGAAAGTAAAGTTATATTGTGTACATTAATCTGCTATAGCATGTCGTTGTACGGAGTGGAAGTTCGATAGTTCGAACTATCGAACCGAAAATAAAATGGAGAATAATCAACAATCATTACCTCCTCAGCAGCAAGTAGAACAACCGTATTCTGTTTCGCCAACAACTTCTTATAGTCCTTAAAAAACATTTATTCCCCTTCGCCGAATACCTCAAAGCTTGCTTTGAGGATGAAGGCGCAAAGGGGAACTCCTCCGTAGTTCTGCATTGCAGAACGAAGGGGGGTTGAGGCTTTAGGAGGAATTCCGCTCTGATCGCACGCCGCCATAGCTTTGAGCGACGGGGCGTACCCCGCAGCCCTTCGGTCTGAGTCCTCAGGATCGAAGACTTGCTGCGGGGAGCTTCATTGTTCGAGCGAAGGGATGCACCAGACGGTGCGTCCCGAAGTCGAGAACTAAGATCCTGAAACAAGTTCAGGATGACAAATTACTTCTCGATTCGCTACGTTCGCTCGAAGAATACCTTCCCAATGCTACCAAATACTAAAGTCTTATTCGAATTTCTCCAAAGTATGCTACTACGTAGTGACAGACTTTTAATCTGCCTTCGCGGAATTCCCCGATCGTCAGATCGTGGAATGCAGAGCCGTTTTCCGCTTCTGCGGATTTCAGCTCAGACGAAGCGAATAGAAAGAATCCCCGACCGTAAGGTCGTGGGAGCTTCAACTTATCGGTAATTTTAATAGCATAAAATAGGGTATTGCGGGATGGTTAAAAAGTTGGTAGTGTAAAGATATGGCAAGTAAAAAAAGAAAAACTCCAGTGAAGCGTGAAAAAACAACTGTTAAAAAACACAAAATTCACGCTGGTGTTAAAAAGAAAGAGTTAGTAGAAGAATTACCTCAAAAACAAGAGAGTCAGGAGACAGTTCTTCCGCAACCACAAGCTTTGGTTGTGGACAGCAAACCCGAAGTATCAAAAGAACCATCTTCAGAACCCCAGCCCGAGATGCAACAGCCCCAAATTCTGCAGTCACAACCCCAGACGCAGCCACCTCAACCCCAAGAACAACCCCAGCCGCAGCTTTCAGATCAGATTACGGGTGTCTTACCATCTCAGCCGGAATCTGCAGCAAGTAGAGATCCAAGCACAGGAGTTAGCCAAGAGCCTTCTTCCTTTAGCGGAGTAGTAAGAGATACACAAACGCAGGACATAGAACAACCTAAAAATAAGAAATTATGGATAGTAATTGCAATTGTCATTATCTCTGTTTTTTTGGTAGGTGGAGCTTTGTGGTATTTTAGAGAAAATGTTATGAAAAGAGCTGCTGTAAAAGATGTAACGCCTGTTCCAAGCGTTTTGAAAAATACTCCTACTCCCGCGACAGATTCTGCCAAACTTGAAATTGATTTTTCTAAATACAAAATAAAAGTTTTAAACGGAAGCGGTATTGGTGGGGAAGCAGCAAGGACAAGGGACATCCTTAGCGATGAAGAGTTTAACGTAGAGGAAATTGGCAATGCAGACAAGTTAGACTATGAAGGAACAATTATTATGGCAAAAGCTGATGTTCCACGTGAGTTTTTGGACAAGTTAAAAAGCGTTCTTGAAGAAACATATCTCCTTGATGCTAGTGAAGAGCTAGAGAGTACGGAAGATATAGATGTTGTAATAATTATCGGAAGTAGCAAACAACCAAAGTAAGATGACACAAATTCTGCCTACGCCGAAAATTGCGCGGGTTTCTTCTTTCAGCTTTCAGGATGAAACAGGATGAATATGAATGATACAGATGATTTGAGAAAAAAGCCCGATGAGTACTGGGAGAAAAAGTTAACCCCGCAGCAGTATAGGGTAATACGAGAGAAAGGAACAGAGGCTCCGTTTACTGGTAGGTTTTATAAGAACTTTGAAAGCGGCATGTATGAATGCGCTGCTTGTGGCAATTCACTGTTTTCCTCAGACACAAAATTTGACAGCGACTGCGGCTGGCCAAGTTTTGATAGTTCAATGGGTAAGCAAAATATAGAATTACAGGAAGACACAAGTCATGGGATGGTAAGAACAGAAGTATCGTGCAAAAACTGCGGAGGACACTTAGGGCATTTGTTTAATGATGGCCCTACAAAAACAGGCCAACGCTTCTGTATAAACTCCATTTCTCTTAACTTCAAGCCAAAGAAATGACTTTGTTTAATACAGAATTTACACAAACGTTATTCTGGTAAGCGATCCTGAGCCTGTCGAAGGAGAGCGCATCCAGAATCTCTCTGCAACATGAATAAAGGCGGTTACGTTTACATCTTCAGTTATTCTCAGCGTCCACCTCGGAGGAGTCATGCCCTTCGACAGGCTCAGGGCTGCCACCATCCGAGGTGTATTACGACAATATTATTTTTAATATATCTCAAACCTCTCCAAAAGTTTTCTGTTGCCTTCGATTTGGTAGCGGAGAAGGTCTGAATAGATTCCACGTCGGCGGGCGAGCTCTTGGGGACTACCGCTGTCAACAATAGCACCGTTATCAATTGCTATTATTTTATCCACATTTTGGATAGTTGAAAATCTGTGAGCAATAATAATTACTAATTTATTTTTCATTAGATTTGCAAGCGCGTCCTGTACTTCTTTTTCCGATCTTGCATCCAAAGAAGACATTGCTTCGTCTAAAATTAAAATTGGAGAGTTTTTAAGAATTGCTCGAGCGATTTGTATTCTTTGTTTCTGTCCACCAGATAGTCTAACTCCTCGTTCGCCAACCTGCGACTCAAGACCTAAGGGAAATTTAGTCACAAACTCATAAGCATTGGCAAGCGTGAGAGCTTCTATAATATCCTTTTCAGAGGCTTCTATGTTTCCATACGCTACATTCTCGCGTATAGTTGCCGAAAACAACTCATTTTCCTGGAACACCAAAGAAATGTTATTTCTGACAATTGCATGGGATAGATTTTTATAGATTCTATCCTTAAGATAAATATCGCCGTTTGAGGGTTCATAAAACTTTAGAATCAAATTGATAATAGTTGTTTTGCCAGCGCCGCTTGGTCCAACCAAGGCTACTTTCTCGTCTTTGCCTATTTTAAACGATACATTATCCAAAACCATCCCAGATCTTTCATAATTGAATGTTACGTTTTTAAATTCAATTGTTGGGTCGTTAATTCTTGCAAGATTAGATTTTTTTGTATAATCCTCTTTGGAGGAAAGCCCCAATATTCCAAAATATTCCCTTGATCCGCTTTCTGCAGTTTGGACCTGGGTTAGAATAAACGACATTGCAAATAATGGGAGCCGTGCTTGGTTGACAAGCTGCAAAATAAGCACCATTTCTCCAATCGAGAGATTGCCGGCAAAAGTATTGTAAAAAACAAGGATATTTATGGCAAAAAGAGTGACATGTAAAGAAAGGCCTCTGAAGAAGTCAAATATATGATAGGTTTTGCTCTGAGTTGCATAGATTTTGTTAATATCGGAAAGATTTTTAGATACAGTTGCAAACTCATAATTCTCTGCTATAAAACTTTTAACAAGTTTAATATTTGATATAACTTCTTGGATTCTTCCTCTTGTAAAATCTTCTATTTGATTTTTTTTAACTTCTTCCTTGCCCCATTTTACTGTCGAGTAATAGCTTAGCGTTAAATAGATGGGGAAGAGTATGAATGTAAAGAATGCAATCGGCGCGTTGAAATAGAAAAGAACCAATATGGTAAATAAACTTTGTAGAAACGTTGGCAAAATAAAGTTGCTTGCGGTATTTAGAAATCCCTGGATTGAGACAATGCCGCGATTAAGCTGATTAACAATTTTCCCAGAAACTTCGGAATCAAAATAGCTTTGGGAAAGCGTGAGCACTTTATCGTAAAACTTTTCTGTTAGGAATTTTCTTATCCGTCCTGCAAAATGGTCTCCGATGCGAGCACTTATAACTGTTATGGTTAGGCTTACGAAATTCATGCTAAAAGCAAGAATTACTAAAAATACAAGTCTGTTGATATCTCCACCTTTGTTTTGTACTTTCGCAACAATCTCATCAACAATAAATTTGGACAAAATTGGCGAGACTAGCGCAAGGGCTGATGAGAGTAAAATAAGACCTGCCAAAATCCACACGAGGTGGTGGAGGGGTTTTGAGATCTTAATAATATTTACAATATTTCGCATGGCATTTTATATTATAGCGCATTTTTTCATCATTATTCCATCACAAAATTTGCTCCAGCAGAAATTGTGAGGGTTTTTTGATTTAAAATAATATTGCACATTTTCTTTCTCAGTAGTATGATACTACCTATATGAAACAAATTAAAATTAATCTTGTCAAACTTCTAAAAGGATATAAACGTGGATGGGTAGGAATTTCGCCTGATTTTAAAAAAGTCTTAGTTTGGGGTAAAACGTTAGATGAGGCAACTAAAAAAACTAAGGCGATCAAGGAAAAGATTTATTACTTCCCATCAGGAGAATCGTATTCAAACTTTGTCGGAACGGTAAATTATGGTAATAAAAGTAAACTATAGTCCTCTTCCTGGCCTTGAAAAAACAGGAATATTAGCCCCAATGATTCCAGTTACTTTTAAAAATGGAAGGCATGAATTCTCCACAATTGCATTAGTTGATTCTGGGGCAGAGGCTGGGATAATTTCTACTGTAATAGCAGATAAATTAAATATTAAATGTAGTTGAGGGAATTTTTGCATTCAAATGTATTTTGGGAAGGAAAGATCTATTTAAACGTGCAAAAATTTGTTTTGAAGGGTACAAGAATCAATTCGGGGTTATATTTAGGGAGTTTAATTAACGAATCAATGGTTTTTTTCCTGAAGAGGAAGAAGGAGGAGTTGGGGTAATCTAAATTAAAAATTAAAAGTGAAAAGTTAAAAATTGTTTTAGTCGTTGACAGATTTGCCGCCGATTGGTATTCTAGACAAGTTTTATAGAGCCTCGTAACCTGTGTAGAGCGTCGTGACATATTGATTCTGTAACTCATCACAAATTCCGTACCTTTGATACCAATATTTACAAATGTTGCATTACAAATAAAATGACTATACAAAACCTTGTCTGGGATGAGAAAGAAACTATTACCAATTCCTACATTTAAAACCATAGCAGGGGAAGCAGATTTTTGGGATACCCATGATTCCACCGATTATATCTGGGAAGAAGTAAAAGACATAAAATTCTCAAAAAATCTAAAATCTATTTATAAATCAAATGTATTGCCCATTAAGTTAGATGAGAAAATTAAAAAGCAATTGAAAAAGTTGCGAGAAAAAAAGGAATTAAAAGTAGTTTAACTATTACTTAGAGTTTTTGAGAGAATTTAGTTGGAATTTTATCTGCGCTTCGTTTTCCATGCCATAACTTATTAAGGCCAAATCGCCGTCTTTAATCTTTTCAAATAGAAATTTGTCATTTCTCACTCCATTAAGATAAAATTTAAGAGTAGCCTTTGGGGTTGAGCAAAAAGTCTCTTTTGTACCGGTCGTCAGACAGTCTTTATCGAGCTTTAAAGGTAGAGTCATAAAAAAATCCATCCAGATTACGCCGTCTTTTTTTACATGCACTATTGAAGGATCGGAAGCTTCTATGTATACATCTTTTGAAAGATTATGGTACATGGAATTAGTAAAAATTCGTTTTGTTCCATTTGTATAAATTGCAAATCGAGCTTCATAGTTAACATCTCTTGTCACTTCCAAAGTAGGGGAGGGCGTTTGGGAAACAGAGATTTTTGTAGGCTGAGTTTGGTTGATACTTGCGACTTTGATTAACAATAAAACTAGAACTATCAAAAACCCAATTGCTATTAATCCGTATATTCTTTTCATATTATTACAAGTATCGTACCCCTGTCATTCCGAGCACTTCGGCTTCGCTCAGTGTAAACTCCGTCGAGGAATCTCTCTCACCAAAGCTTGTTGTGTGAGATCCCTCCACGCTGGTCGGGATGACAACCGCTAAATTCGTACTAAAGTATCTTCGGGTTCACTTTGATTATTTTGTCGTCATTAGCGTTTGGATTTCCTCTGCCATCGCGATTGGAGGTTGTGATGTATAACATATTGTCTGGGCCAACAATAACTTCTCTGATCCTGCCAAACTCGCCTTTGAAATGTTCTTTTAATTCAACTTTTTCATTCTTGATTGAGGCTTCATACAATGCTTGTCCTCTAAGTCCTGCGAAAAATATAGAACCATTCAGGTATGCTGCGCCACCTGGAGCCCAGGTATCACTGCCACTTTGTAAGAACGGAGACTCTAATCCAACTTGTCTTTGGTCACCTCTAATAGTCGGCCAGCCATAATTCTTACCAGGTTCAATAAAATTTAATTCATCTGTAGCAGATTGTCCGTGTTCAGTTTCATATAAATTGCCATTAGTGTTCCAAGTAATTCCCTGTGGATTACGGTGTCCATAAGAATAAACAGAATTGTTAAATGGATTGCCGGCCGCGGGTTTTCCAGAATCTGTAACACGTAATATTTTCCCGGCCAAAGAGTTGACGTCTTGTGCTAATGATGGGTTTTGCGCATCCCCGGTTGTAATGTATAAAAAGTTATCAGGACCAAATTTTATTCGTCCGCCATCGTGAAATAAAGCACCGGGAATCGAATCAACGATTATAGTTTTTTCTTTAAACTCTCCTTTTTCATATCTAAACCGCACAACTCTGTTTTGCGTGCCAATAATATTTTGTCCATACGTATAATAAACATAGACAAAATAATTATTTGGAAAATCAGGGTGTAATGCAATTCCATGAAGTCCGCCTTCACCTATTTGTTTAACATTTTCTATTTGGGCAACAGGGTTCGGGCTAAGCGTCCCGTCTTTATCAATAAATCTTACTCGTCCAGCTCGTTCGGTAACAAGCATCGAACCGTCGGGCCCGCCTTGCGCCCGCCTAGACTCGGCGAGGCTGGGCGAGGCAGGCAGAAAAGCTATTGCCCATGGAACTTCTAAATTTTCTGCAATTACCGAAAACACAGGAGCATCTTTTGATGATTCTCCCTGAGTTACTTGCGGCGCAGTTGTGGGAGAGCTTGTCATAATTGATTCGTTGTTAATAAGGGTTCTTGTAAAAAAGAGACTTACTAAAGTAAGCGCAATAACAATAATGGCAAGCAAGATTATCAGAAGTGTTAAAAATTTTTTCACCATATACCGTCATTATATACGATTTGTCAAATATTGACAGGTTTGAAAAATACATATACGCTAGGTTTAGTGAAGAAATTAGTGGCTTTTATAATTGCAGTTTTAGCTTATTTACTATTCTCTCCTGTAGCTTCTGCTCAGATAACAACATGTCCTGCTGCTCCGTTTGCAGTTCTTTGTTTCCAGGAAGGGAGTCTTGCCGGCATTATAGGCGCGGCGGTTACATTTATTTTTATTGCTGGCGTTGTTATTGCTCTGTTTTTCTTGCTTGCAGGAGGAGTGTTAAGACTGCTTCTTGGTGGAGGAGACAAGATTTCAGCCGAGTCTGCAAGAAATAATATTGTTGCGGCAATAGTGGGTCTGATAATTTTATTCTTAACATTTCTTCTTATCAACATACTGCTTGCGTTCTTCAATGTAAATATTGGTGAAATTGTCGTTCCAAAAATTCCTACAACCTAAAATTTAGTTTTCAAGTCTTCCTCTGGAAGAAATTACGATGAACACAAATCCAGCTAACATTACCCCCACTTTGTCATTCCGACTAAGTCCAGCTCAGCTGGACGCATGGAGGAATCTCTCTCAACTGGGCGACTTCGGGACGCACCGTCTGGTGCATCCCTTCGCTCGGGATGACATTTGAAGCAAAACTGGGGTAAGGTCAGCAAATCCAGACCTGTTAGCTAAAAGATAAAACTGAACATTTTTAAAGATTTAAAAATTAAAAGTGAACAGTCGGTAAATCGGTTGCAGGAATAGTTTGCATACCGAGAAATGTCTTGTTTGTCCAGAATCGTACCTCT
>Ga0213870_1000337_pt1 | contig 23361 bp, 24 predicted proteins | sample WICALVC2017_Meta_FD_160119 | JGI IMG/M metagenome (GOLD analysis project Ga0213870, IMG submission 160119) | Freshwater microbial communities from subterranean cave lake in Wind Cave National Park, South Dakota, United States - WICALVC2017 | ecosystem: Environmental > Aquatic > Deep subsurface >... | reverse complement strand
TAATTGTATGGGAAGGAGATAAAGATGATTACAAAATTTATACAGGCAAAGAAGCTATCAAAAAAGAAAAGGAATTATTTTACTCAAAGGAAGGTATCCATGAAATTACGGAATTGGAAGGTATGACGGCTAATACAGGACGTGTTAGAGGATACGTAAGAGTAACCATGAGTGCAAAAGAAGCACAATATATCAAAAAAGGGGACATTTTAGTTACCTCAATGACTTCGCCTGATTTTGTATCCGGAATCAAAAATGCTGCAGCAATTGTAACAAATGAAGGAGGGGTAACATGCCATGCAGCAATAATATCCAGAGAGTTTGGCATTCCATGCGTGATAGGGACAAGAATTGCAACCAAACTGCTCAAGACTGGAGATTACGTTGAAGTTGATGGGGTGCATGGAACTGTAAGAATTCTAAAGAAGAAAGCTTAAATATGAATATCCTTAAAGTATTCTAACATGAGTAAAGCTGAATTTATTTGGTGGTTTAAAGATATAAAGAAAAAAAATATAGCATCTGTAGGTGGTAAAGCTGCAAATCTTGGAGAGATGTTTGCAAAATTCCCAATACCTAATGGATTTTGCGTAACTGTTAAAGCATTTGAAAATTTCTTGGGAAATAGCAATATCGATAATAAAATAGCATCATTAACTAAAAATATTGATGTTAATAAACAAAATAAAATAGAGTTGATTTCTATTCAAATAAAAAAATTGATTATAAAAGCAGAGATGTCAAAAGAACTTCAAAATTCTATTATTAAAAACTATACAAAGATAGATGGCTTTGTAGCTGTGAGAAGCTCTGCTGTTGCCGAGGATTTGGAAGAGGCATCTTTTGCAGGGCAGCAAGCCACTTTTTTGAATGTAAAAGAAAAAGATCTGATAAAATATGTTAAAAAATGCTGGGCTTCTTTTTATACAACAAGGGCTATTATTTATAGGGAGCAAAATAAATTTGACCACCAACCCAAAATGGCAGTTATTGTCCAGAAAATGATTGATGCTAAAAAATCTGGCGTTATTTTTACAGTCAATCCCGTTAATAAAAATAGGAATGAGATGATTATTGAATCTGTTTTTGGGTTAGGAGAGGCATTAGTTTCTGGAATGGTAACACCAGATCACTTCGTTGTAGATAAGAATAAACAAAAAATAATAAAAGAGATAATAAACGAAAAGAAAATTGCCATATTCAGAAAAAAGGATAAAAACATTACGACAAAATTTAATCAACAAAAAGCTAATCAAAAAACATTAAACGATAATGAGATTAATCAATTAATTAAAGAAGCTTTGAAGATTGAAAAACACTACAAAAAACCTATGGATATAGAATGGGCTATCGATGATAAAATTTATATTCTTCAAGCAAGACCGATAACCACGCTATAGATTTCGAATTCTTTAAATAGAACCAATCAAAATAAACAAGCATGCTGAACAAAATGCTATCGTTTATATCCATTCCTTTAGGGATGCTCATTGCACTGAAATATTTCAAAATTTACGATACTAGCTCACTAATCCCATATAATATAACCCTTATAGGCGCAGTCTTCCTTATCTTGATGCAGATTCTGTCTTATGTTATGGTGCATGCCTCCAATGAAGGAACAACCTTAATGGGAAAGATAATAAAAACTGTATTAGCAATTCCAGGCATCTTGTATTTAATAAATTATTTGTACCCATTAAAACTGCCTATTGATTTGGAAATAATAATTGCATTAGTCTTATTCGTTGAGGGCCTTTATGGGCTGCATTAACATGTTAAGTAAAGTTTCTAACAACCCTTTTTTTGGACTTAAGGACTCAAACACGGGTTTTGTTGGTCAAAACCCTATTCCGAAAGGAAATTTCAGAATGTCGGAAATTTTTATTATACACTTTAAATTGCAAAAATTTCCGAGCATGCTCAAAAATCGAAACTATTTGAAATATATTCTTGCGATTTTTGACACTTCGTAACTGAAATTTCCTCTCCAGTCAGTTTTCGCCCAACAACAATGGCGGCAAATTGAGTGCAGAACAAATTTCCGTTACATAGTTCGGAAATTTGTTTTGCGAATAGGACTTTCACCAAGAAAGTCCGTGTTTGTCTGCCATTATTGTTGTTGGACACTAAAGAATTTTACTTAACATAACAACAACCTTTATAAAACACCTATTTTTCTTAAATTCAGAAAAATGTACGATGTTATAATTGTAGGAGCAGGGGCTGCAGGCTTGACGGCAGCAATCTATACCTGCAGAAAAAAGCTGAAGACAGCGATAATCAGCATAGATGTTGGTGGGCAAACTAACCTTACTTCCCATATTGAGAATTATCCTGGAACAGGGCCAATGCACGGCGTAGAGTTAATGCAACGCTTCCAAAATGAGGCAATCGGCTTTGGCGCAGAATTGATAATGGGCAAGGTCAATAAAGTTGATAAAATAGACAATGGCTTTAAAGTTGGTTTGGCAAATGGAGAAGAATATGAATGCAAAGCATTGATTTTAGCTTATGGAAAAGTTCCAAGAAGCTTGGGAATTGAAGGCGAGGAAAAATTTTTGGGAAGGGGTGTTTCGACTTGTGTTACTTGCGATTTGCCTTTATACAAAAACAGGGATGTTGTAATAATCGGTGGCGGCAATTCTGCTGTTGAAGGGGCATTAGAGTCTGCAACATTAGCAAAAAAAGTATACTTGGTACACAGAAGGGACACCTTCAGGGCTGATGAAATAACTGTTGAGAAATTAAAAAACAGCAAAAATATTGAACTTGTCCTCAACAGCCTTCCAACAAAAGTCATTGGAGACAAGAATGTTGATGGATTGGAAGTTGAAAATATCATAACAAAGGAAAAAAGGACATTGAAAGTTGATGGAATTTTCATTGAAATTGGCTATATTGTTGACACTTCCTTTGTGCAGCATCTTGTAAAAGTGAATGATAAAAAAGAAATTATAGTTGATGAAAGATGTAACACATCACATCCTGGCATATTTGCTGCAGGCGACATAACTCCTGTGCTGTACAAGCAGACTGTGATTGCTGCAGGAGAGGGCTCAAAGGCTGCATTGGAATGCTACAGATGGCTTACAGGAGGAAAAGGGGCAATTTTGGACTGGACTTGAATATTCCAATAAAAATAATTTAACAATAAATTAATAGATTCAAAAAATAAGATAAATTCAAAAAAATTTAAACGACTTTTGAAAGCGAAGTGAAGAAAGTAATCCGTTTGTGCTTCTTTGAGCAGAAGTATGCGGGGCACCCATTATCGTCAAGAGAGCGCATGGGTCGCTGATTTATTTTAAAAAATAATTGTTTGAGAACCAAATGCAGCAAGTACAAGAACATATTCTGAAAATAAAAGAAATTATAGATGAAACTCCTACAGTAAAGTCATTTAAATTAGAAGTGCCCTCTGATAAGAGAATAGATTTCTATCCAGGACAATTCTTCATGGTTTCTTTTGTTGATGATCCTGAAATAAAAACAGCAAGGGCCTATTCAATAGCCTCTTCTCCAATGCAGAAAGACTACCTGGAAATTGCTCTGAACAAAGTGGCTGCTTTCACTGAAAAAATGTTTCAGTTGAAAAATGGTGATTTGCTGAAATTCAAAGGACCTTACGGAAAATTCTATTTCAATGAAGAAATGAACAATAATTTGGTTTTAATAGCAGGCGGCACCGGAATAACTCCATTGATGGGGATAGTAAGATATTGCACAGACAAAAAATTAAGCAATAAAATAAAATTCATTTACAGTGTTAGAACTCCCGATGAAATTATTTACAGAAAGGAATTGGAGAAAATAAAAAATTTAAATGAAAATTTTGATTGTGTTGTTACAATAACAAGACCTGAAGAAAGCCATAAGTGGAGCGGAAGGAATGGCAGGGTTGATTTGGATTTATTAAGAGAAAATATTGATAATATCGAAGGAAGTCTTTATTTCCTCTGCGGTCCAAAGGAGTTTGTTGAAAACATAGTTTCAATGCTTCAAAGCTTAGGTGTTAAAAGAGAGCAGATAAAGACTGATGTTTGGGGATAAAGATTTGTTAATAGAAAAGTTTAAATATAACTTGTAATACATGTTTACATACATGACAAAACTGATAACAGTAAGAGATGTAAACCCAAGTTTGTGGAGAGAGCTAAAGGTAGAAGCCGTCAAAGAAGGCTTGACTATAGGAAAAGCTATGAACCTTGCTTTAGAGAGATGGTTGCATGATAAAGAAATTAAAAAAACAAAAAAAGGCAAGAGCTTTTGGGATTTGAAGCCATTTAAATTTGAAGGAAAGGATGCTGGATTTTTAAGCACAAAAGTGGATGAGGTACTGTATGGGTGGAAAACTTGAATTTAATTTTGGATACTTCTTTTCTAATTGCTCTAAATGATTCAGGAGACCATAAGCATGAGAACGCATTAGCGCTGAAATCCAAAATTAAAAATAAGGAATTTGGCCAATGCTTTATTTCTGATTATATATTTGATGAACTAGTAACATTTCTCAGAGCTAAATCAATCCCGGATGATAAGATAAATGAAATTGGTGATGCTCTTTTGAGTGATCCAACTATAGAACGGTTTAATATAGATGAGGAAACATTTTCACAGTCATGGGAGAATTTCAAAAAAACAAGCAACTTAAGCTTTACCGATTGCACTACTATTACATTAGCCAAAAAATTCGGAGTTAAAAATGTAGCTAGCTTTGACTCGGATTTTGACAAATTTCCCTACATAGAAAGAATAGAGTGAGTTAAAAAATAAGAAAACGGGTTCACGAAACTTGGAAAACGAACCCGAGGTTACTGTTCCACAGTCAATAACTAACAACAGTAGACAGATATATAAATCTTTTGGTTTCTCAGCTGGTTTAATTGCGCATAGCCACGGTGGCGAAACTTGGAAGCCGCGCCTGTCTCAAAAACAGGTGACTGTTCCACAGTCTTACGGGTTCAAAGCTTATCCAAAGATAAGTGTTAATCCCGTCCGTGGCGCGTAAACTATGTACCAAAAAATAATCTCTTTAGCTCCGAGCAACACTGAAATTCTCTATGCATTAGGTGCACAAGACAAATTAGTTGCCTGCACAAGATACTGTGATTTTCCAGAAGATGCAAAGAAAAAACCCAGAATTGGGGGCTGGCTTGATATAAATGATGAATTAGTTAAAAAATTTGAGCCTGATTTGATTTTGACCTCTACATTTGTGCAAAACAAAATTACTGACAGATACAAAAAATCAAAAATGAACATTGTTGCACTGATGCCAACTACTTTGAAAGGCGTTTTTGATTCAATAACCAGAATTGGAAAATTGGTTGAAAAGGAAAAAGAAGCACTCAATTTAGTGAAGTCAATGAAAAATAAATTCAATGAAATACAAAACCACATTAAACAAAAATCCAAGAGTTTACATTGAAGAGTGGCATAAGCCTCCTACAGTTTCTGGCAACTGGGTTCCGTCATTAGTCAAGATTGCAGGCGGAGATTACAGCTTGATAAAAGCAGGAGTTCACAGCAAAGAAGTCACAAAAGAGCAAATCCAAAAATATGATCCAGAAATAATTGTAATCTCAATTTGCGGAATGGCTGACAAAGTTCCAAAAGAATGGATAACGAAAAGGGAAGGTTGGGAAAATTTGAGTGCAATAAAAAACAAAAAAGTTTATGTTTTTGATGATTCTTGGCTTAACAGGCCAGGGCCCAGACTAACTATTGGATTGGAGAATTTAGCTGAAGTTATTCATATGGATTAGCTTTTTTAACGCGCTGGAGCAGGCTCTGGAGATTTTGCTGGTAGTTTTGGTGCTTTTCTGTACAAGTCGCCTAGACTGCTTCCCATTGCATGGGCTACATCATACAATCCTTTAACAGAATTTCTTGCAAATTTAGCAGCAACTCGTGGTGCAGCAACTAAATAAGGAGTTTTGTCAGTATGTTCTTCCCCTTTGCCCTTAATTACAAATTTTCTATAAACATAATTTGCAACTGCTATAGCTGCTACCATAAATTGCTGTGGAAGCAATAAAGACGCAGCTGCCATTATTGGGCCAGTAGTATACAGTGATTTTTTAACATTAGGCCAATAATTTTCTTTAAATTCTTTAGATAAGCCAGTAGGTGAGCGATTTTTGACTAAATGGTCTCCAACCATATAAGCTGCGTTTCCAAAAAATGGGAATACTTCCATATAAGCTGCTTTTCCTAGATTAGTTAAATATCTAAGCGGCAGAGTTGCATAATGGGCAATAGTTCCAAAAATTGCTCCACTTAATGACTCATTCCTTATTATTTTTGAACTTTTCCTACCCCTAGTTCCAGCAACGAAAGATGCTGATGCTGCTAGTACACCGGCATTTCCAGTTACAGCATAGCCTAAAGCAGGAGCAGCTGCAGCAACGCTTAGATTAGCGCTTGCTTTAAGCGCGTCAAAAGTTTCATTTATAACACTCTCTAAAACACTTACTTTCTTTTCTTCCTTTTTCTCCTGCGGAGAATTCACTCTCTGCTCAAGTGTTTCTGCCATTTTCTTCTTCTAGTAATTTTTTTACTGCATATTCTACAACATGACTTTTGTTTCTGAATTTGCCACTCTGAATAGCACTGAAAATATCCAAAACTGTTTTCTCATCGATTGTTACTGAAATTTTCTGTTTCATTTTTGTTAAGGATGTGCACCTGCTGGTGTCGGAGTTGCAGCTGGCGCTGGTGACGGACTCACAGGTTCAGGAGAAGTTTTGAAGTAATCTTTGATAGAGCTGCCTATTGAATAAACTGCATTAGGAAGTCCATAGAAAATGTTTTTAGCAAGTTTTCCAGTTGCATTTAGACCTGCGCCAGCATAACCCTTCAGTTCTGAGTACAGGTTGCTTAGATTTGCGCCTGGTTGTTTTGGACCAACTAATCTAAATAAGAATGACATAGCTGAGCTATATGCCATTTGTGCAGCTATGCCAAATTTGTAAAGGTACAATACATTTAAAGCGCTCAAAGGAAGAACATATTTCCATGTATTCTTAACGGTTTGCCAATAACTATTTTTGAATTTTTCATACAAACCTCTAAAACTAAAATTTTGAACAATGTGATTTAAGCCAGTGTAAGCTCCAATGAATACTGCCTGTCCAAGTGCCAATGAGCCAACGGCAGTTGCGCCACCCGGAATAGCTCCTGCAATGCCTGTTACATAGTCTCTTGCAACGTTTATGTATTTGAACAACCCAGCAAGCGGGTTTGCCATTATTGTACCAACAAAAGATTCCTTCATTGACTTAGCAGGATCAACAGGTTTTTTCAGCATTATATCTTCAACAGTTGAACCTGCTGCCAACGGATACGCATTAATCATAGCGTTTGTTCTATTCTCACCAGAAAACATAAATGGAAATGCTAAGCCTGCGGCAAATAATCCAGCATGCTTTGCAGCATTAACAGTTTCATCAACTACGCTGTCTATGGTGCTAACTGGCTTAGGCTCTTCCTTTTTTTCTTGAGGAGAGTTTTTTGCTATTTTTTCAAGCTCTGAAGGCTCAGCCATTTTTCGCCTCCAGCAGTTTTCTGACTGCAAACTCTACTGCATGGCTTTTGTTTCTGTACTTGCCTGTAGAAAGAATTCTGTCTAGCTCCTGCACGAGCCTTTCATCTAAACTCACGCTTAGCTTGTGTTTCATGAAACAATTTACCCCAACGTTATATGAGTACTACTCAGTAGTGTTTTATACTACCAATATATAAAGGTTTTTGTTTGTTATTACTATAAAATGGTTATAAAATTCGATAGAAAGTTTAAATAACGACATAACAAAACTAAAGGCGTGAAGAACGATAAAAACAAAAGATCTATTTTGAAGTTAGCAGGAATTCTGAGCGATGAAGAAGCCGATAAGTTAAAAAAACACATAAAAGAAAGGCGCTTGGCAAGTAGAAAAAGAATGGATAGAATCAGAGAGCTCTTAAAGGATATTTAACACTCATTTTTAATGTTCTAGTTGTCATTGTTCTATTCATTAACTTTATACCAAAAAATATATATACCAATTAGTATAATCATAAGAAACAGAAGGCTTAAATACTAGTTCTATACAGAATGGAATATTAATTTTAAAAATATATACCAAAAAGTATACTATTAGTGAAATCAAAATATTTATATATTAAAGGTATATATTCCAACTGGTATAAATAGAGAGCCGTGAATTGAGTGGCAAAAGAGGTTATTAGAAGAGATTATTACCTGGATTTGCTAGATAAAAATACGAGTTCTTTCAAAAAAAATTCTGGAAAAAATATTGCATTATTGGGTGCAAGAAAATCAGGCAAAACCTTAATTGTCAAAGAGCATCTAAAAAATATAAAAGATGTTGTTCCAGTTTACATTGATCTAGAAAAGATAAGCCTGAATCCGGAAAATTTTTCTGTTGAGTTTATCGGCAATATAATTTTTTATTTCTTAAAAAAGCCTTTAAATGAATATAAGAAATTCTTATTATTGGATAGCTTATTGAAAACCGAGCATGAATTAAAAAGCAAAAACTCTTTTTCTTTGATAAAAACAATTGAAAATGAGCTGTTAAAAATAAAGCCAGACCAAAAATTATTGGTTGAATCTGCTTTCAAATTTATTGAAACTCTTGCAAAAGAAAACAACAAAAAAATCTTAATTGCTCTTGACAACTTTGAAAATTTATTGGATTTAAACAATTTCTTTCAAGTTAAAGATGTTTTGTCATTGATAAATTTCAACTCAAAAGATATTCAATATATTGTCACAAGCTCTGCAATAAGGCAATTGTTGGCCTTGGAAAAATTCGAATGCTATGAAATAAAAAATCTGGAAAAGAACGAAGCAACTGAACTCATTAAATCAATAATTGAAAAGGCTGAGCAAAAAACAATTGATGATATTTTTTCATTAAGCAAAGGGCACCCTTTTGTTACAGCTCTAATATCAAAAAGGTACAACGAAGTCAAAGACGTTAAAAAAGCATTTTTAATAGAACTTCTCCAGAAAAACAATCCAATCCATGAATTCTGCAATGATTCCTTGAATTACTACTACAACCGAGCTCGTGGTCAAACACTTCTCAAAACAATTCTAAAAACTGTTGCAAATGAAGAGCTTAGGTTAAGTGAAATCGCCAAGAAAATTTACAGAAGCGCTCCTGTAACAAAAAGCATTCTTGAAAGATTAATGGAAGTTGATGTGATTTACAAAAAAGACAACAAGTTCCACTTCAGCGATAATGTTTTGCGCCTTTGGCTGAAGCTAGTTTCTCATGGTTTTGAATTTGATGATATTCCTGATGATAAAATGCTAAGCGAGGCTGCAAAAGAGTTATGAGAAAAAATAAAATGATTTGGAGTGTTGCATTGTTTTTGATAGCAGTACTTATATTGCCAATAGCTTATGCACAAGCATTTACGGGTACAAGGATATACTTTGTTTTGGTAAATGCAGTCATCATCGGACTTGTCCTCTTTATCTTACAAGCCTTCTTAGTACCTGGAAAAGAAGGCAAGGAGCAGGTTTCTGCATGGGTTATAGTAATTTTGGCATCATTAGTACTGGCATATTTCTTTGGCAGCACTAATTATATCTGGAACGGTCCTCTTGCAAGATTCTTTAGCTTATATGTATTAGTTAACTCTATTGTTATCTCAATAGTCTTGTATTTCTTATTTGGATTCCTAGACATACAAAAGAGATTAGGCGGCTCACCTGAAGGCAAAACAGGAATGGGATTGATTATATTCTTAATAGCTTTGATTTTTGCAGTAAAAATTGGCAATCAATGGATATGGGAGCAAGCAGTTGTTGCGCAATTATTTGGATATTTATTTGGAGCGCAAGGAATATTAAATCCAAGCGGACCAGCATACAGATTGTGGACTTTCATTGGAAGCGCAACATTGCTTGCATTCTTCTTTAGCGGCTTTTTGATGAAAAATGTTGCCGGTGGCAATAAGATAAATTACGCATTGGCAATAGTCATTGCCTCAAATATGGCAAGTGCTGGCGTGAGCATACAATCTGTTGTCATAATGGCAGAAGTTATTTTTACTATAGTTTTGGCAGAAGCCCTTAAAGGTACAGTAGGAGAGAAAAAAGGATCTAATTGGCTACTTGCAGCATTCTTAGTAGGTTGGGCATCTGCAGCTGCAACTTACGGAACAGAATATCAAGGTATGCTAGCCCGACCAGTTGGATTTATACTCTGGGCTTTTGGTTTTATTTCTGTTGGACCAGCTGGAGCTGTAGCCAGACCGAGTGGCGCAGGTTGGTTTGGATGGATTTTCAAAACAGGCGGTGGAGCTTTGGTTTTAGTATTGATTATATTGCTGTTTGTATTCTTTTTCGCCAGAGCAGAAACTAGGAGAAGGGCTTTAACTCTGGCATGGACAGAGTTTAAGAGGCGACTAAACGCTACTACAAAAAGCACAGAATTTACTGAGGATATTGCAGAAGGGAGGGAGCCTTCATTTTTTGTAAGATATAGAATGTTGTTCCACGCCCTTGCTAGTTATACAACACGTTCAGAAATAACTTACAGGTACTGGGCTGTTGTTTTGGATGCAGCCAAAATGTGGGATAAATTAGAAAGTACTGTAAAAGAATTCCTAGACCGAGAACAGCTTAGAAAGGATATCATATCATTCAGAAGCGGTGGAGCGCTTAAGAGCGGACATCAAGTTGAGGGGTGGAATAAATTAAATATAGAAGTTGTTGATATAGTAAATAGGTATCTAAAGTTACTAGCAAGAATTCAAGTTTCCAGCGATTTTGGTTTGAAATCACCTGATGCTTACCAATTAGAAACAACAGAAATGACCGATCTACAAACCGAAGCAGTAGAATTAACAGAAAGAATAAAGTCAGCTCGTAATCAATATAATATAAGAATGGAAGCCTATGGGGCGCACTATGCATTGAAAGGGTATAGAGATATAATGCTCAATATGACTAATGTAACTGGAGATGTTTTAGAGCATCCAATGAAATATGCAAGGCCAGGAGCAAAATTTATCATGGAAGGCCAAGCTGGAAAGCCTGATACAGCAGGTGTTGATCCAGAAGGCTATCCAACAGATGAAGTGAATCAATTTGGAGAAGTTATTGCTGACATAAATGAACAGAAAGATAGTTTTGGGAATTTACCTCCAGATCCAAGACAGTATAACAAGCCAAGAAAGGTACATCCGAAGGACATTATAGACTATCCAAGCTTTGTTAAGTTTACAGATAATATTTCAAAAGATTGGAGAAATTTAGCTTTTGACATTAGGTACGGGCTTTATCATCCATTTAGCAGGACCCACTCAGCATATATAAAAGCTTTTGGTGATAGAATATATCCAGAATTCCAAGATAAGGATATTCCTTTTGAGAAATCTCCATCAACAAGTGATTGGGCAGTAGATATGCGCACTTTAGCAAATCCTGGTTTGAATAAATTCTGGGGTAGAAAAAGCTTCCACGACAACGAACCTCCTTTAGCTAATCCACTGCCAGGTTTATCCTCATTGGGCTTAAAGAAATTTTTATTTGAAGCTGCCAAGCTTGCTCATACAGATCAAGAAGAAGTCAAAAAATATCTAAACAAATATTATGCAGATTCAGCTGCTCCAAAAAAAGAACTTCCAGATTCCCCCATAGGTGTTATGCTGGGCGAAGATGTGGATTTAAGTAAAAAAGAGTGAAAATGGCTACGCAAAAAGAAAATTGGCAATCGAACCCAAAGAGAGAAAGAGTGCGCTACCATCTTAGAAGGTTTATACCTATTGTTGCAGAGATTTATAGATTGTTTGGAATAATCAAAAAATATCAAATCATGCTAAATCAGCCCAGATTATTATTCAGAACTAGAAAAAGTTGGATTGCATATTTAATTGCCTTTAGATTGTACCAAAGTTATAGCTCAGGAAATATCGGCGCTAATGACATTAGAGGTTACATTGGAGAGATAAAAAAGTATGATATTGAACTAGCTGAAACAATAGGTAAATTGCTGCCGGCTGTTAAAAGTGAAAGCAGAATTTTTGGTGATTTAATAATTGCTCATTCAAAAGGCAGAGAATTTTTTGTGGCTTACATTACAACACATGTTCAAGAATTGATTGCAAGAGCAAAGTCCATTAAGGATACAAAATTATCTCAACAACTTGTTGCTTTATTTTCTGCAATAAGCGGACATGAAGTTGATACTCTAAAGGAATACGCCGAAGACTGCAAAAATTGGAATCATCCAAGATTTGCATTAAATTATAATATTGAGTTTTTCAGAAGAAGGTTTGACTTGTATATCAAAGGAGGATTTGAAGACAACACACAATTTATGGGACTGTATAAGGATTTTGGCGATAAAAAACTAACAGAAATGATGTGGAAAAATGACAAAGTAAGGAACTTATGGAGATATTATGAGCAACTCAATTATCTCACAGTATTGATTGGATTATGCGTAGAAGCGCAGAAAGACCCTGCATGGAATAATGGATTTTACAAACCAAGCGCAAGAAGCAAAGAGTCTCAAAAAGGCTTCTGGCAGGATTTTAACAGATATGCTGAGCAATTTGCAGCAAAATATGGAAATGCTGATTTTGCAGCAGAATTAAAATCCCAAAAAAGCGAGGTTGGAGAAAGCCCTTTCGAGTGGGGAGGAGAATGGCAGGCGAGTGAAATAAAGGATACAAGAGTGCTTGAGCAAAGGGGAACAATTTATGTTGTTATAGAAGGCACAGTCTATACATTAGCAAAAGATGGCTTCTTGCCTAAACTACTTAGAAGACTTAGGCACCCTTCCTACCAAAGGAAAGCAATTGTTGGTCCTGCATCAACAGAATTACAGAGAATATTCAGAGAAAGAGAAGATGAATTACTAAGAGACAAAGACAATTCTGCAAACGAATTAATTAGAATATTATCGGGATTAAGCGGTTTAGGAATTGATAGAAAAAAAGTTGTGTCTGAATTTAGAAGGATGTTAGGAAAAAGAAAAGGAAGATTACTCAGAGAATTAGAAAATGAAACAAATGAATTAATTGGTGAGATATCCGGCCCATTTGCTGATTGCAATTCTTTTATGAATGAACAAAAAACCACAATGGCTAAAGTTGATTTAGAGTACAGGGAAGCTAGAAGCAGAAGATTAGATTTTTTAGCAGACCAAAATATGAGATATTTCATAACTCAACTAAGCAAAGGAAACTTTTTAGAGGAGATAACTGCACTTGTACTTACAGATGGCTCCATCTCCTCAGAACAATTAGCCTTATTACAAATGATGCAGTTAAAGAGATTTGACCATTTAACTGAAAACGACTTTGAGCAAATGGAAAATCTGATTCCAAGAAGCCAAGATGTTGCGGTAAAACTAAGAAATATAGTAGATAGATATTTAAAAGGTATTTTAGTCAAAAAATATTTAATCAAAATTGAAGATATAGGAAGATTAAAAATAGATGTTGACGATATTAAGGAAGAAAATTTTAATGTTAAGCCAAAAGATATTTTTGATAGATCACTTCAAGCTGAAGTAGTATTCAGAGTAGCATAATAAGATAATTTATTTCAAAAAAAATAATCAACAAGGATAAAGGTGAGTGACATGGCAGACCCGCCGCAACAAGAAGCAAAAGAAGAAAAAGAAAAAGGATTTTCGTTATTCAAGCCATCAGAATGGCCAGGATTTGTATGGAACTGGTTTTGGAGGTTACCATATTTAGAAAGAGCGGGAGTTGGAAGATCAAAGGTTGGTAAAAGAAAACATCCTATAGAGAAGGAATTAAGAAAAGTTTGGTTGCCTAAGAATGATGATTTGTTTGCAGGTCCTTTAGAAATAGTTGAAAGAACGTGGGGATCAGAAAGTCATTTAGTAGGATTTGGTGATAGTAAAAAAGGTGAGCTAATCGACCATAACCCAAAAGGAATTGTAAGGCTTTACATGGAATTAGGAGCGTATGCTGATAAAGACAGAATAGAAACTGAAAGAGACTGGTTCCAATTTGGAACAGGCTTCAAAGTAGAAACTGCAATGTATGAACTGCCGCCAGAAACAGAATGGGGTAATTATGGTTGGGGGGAAGGAGAGAAGCCAGAGTTAAAGGCAATTTACCATAATAATCTAATAAAATTAAAGCAAGACAAATCAGAGCCTTGGAAAAGAATTAGGCATAAAAAGCTTGTCCTAGAACCTGGTGTTGTCTTTCATGAAGCTAAATTAGATTTAAGGGAAGAACTTTACTGTTTTGGCTACCATAGATTAAGAGCCTTGGGGGATACTCTAAAAAAATTTTCATCTGATGTGCATTTGGAAAATATGAGACATACAAAGACTCAAGTAGAAATAAGAAACAAAATGGCTAAAGTTATTGAAACCTTTGAAGGATTATTTCACGCTGTAGCTGAAATAGAAGAAAAAACTTATCTTGAGTTAAGCGGACTCACTGCAAAAATCAGCACATGGACTAAGTTATGGGAAGAATTGATAAATTATAATACGCCTGAAAGAGTTAAAATTTTTATAAGGTTTCCGCATACATTCAGGATAATAAAGATTTATTATTTACAGGAAATTAAAGGTGAAAAAATAAAATGGGTGGATGATGAAGGAGAAATTCATGAAGAAGTTGACAAAATTATTATAACAGATGAGAAAGGCAGGCCTCAGGAACAAAAGATTGTGAGCCATAAAACAGTCTATTTTGATCCCAGCAAAAATACATTTGTGACTGAATTGCAGCGGGTTAATAAAAGAATTCAAGATCTAGGCGGAGAGGCAAGTTTAAAGAGAGAAGCTGAAGAGGCTAAAGTGCTTGCTGGTAGATTTGCTGCACAGGGAAATGAGGTAGAAAAAGTCAAAGCTCTGATGAAAAGAAAAGAAATATTAGAATTGTTGTTCAAAAAGGAGAAGCTTGAATTTTATAATAAAGAGCTGTTGCCACAAAACCCAAGATTTAATAAAAGGCCTGAAGAAATAGACTATGGGCTTGATGAAAATGGATGGCCATTAGAAATAGATGTTGATGGAAAGATAACTGGAAAAAATGGTGCAGTTCTCATAGATTTTTGGTGGAATGAAATAGCAGAAAATGAGTGGCAACTTGAAACTATAGCACTAAAACCAGGGGGAGCTGATGTTTTAAAAATACATTTAGGCGCCGATGTAGAATATTATGAAGAAGAGGATAAAATTACTAAAAAGAAAAAATTGAGGGCTAAAGTTAAAAACTGTAAGAGAGCACAAAGATACATAGATGACGATAGGTTCTATGGATATGTTGATTTGCTCGATGCCGGAGCTATAATTTTTGGAATTTGGGACACAGTAAGAGACGATCTTAGAGATGGAAGGTATCATTTACACTCAAAATCTGTTGGAGATTATGTAATAGAAGGTATGGGCGGTTTTGATGAAAATGAAGGAGCACCGTATATAAAGAACTTTGGTGAATTAAGCAGGGGCGGAGGTTTATATGTTACCAGAAAGGGAATTATTCCTAAAAAAAGTGCTGCTGTAAATGTAAGAATTGAAGATCCAAAATACTATAAATATGCAAAACCTAAAGATTTTGACACCACCGAGAAGCACCCAAATGTAGTATATGATGATGCAATAAAAAGAGACTTTAAGATGAAGCTCACAGCTGATATAGCCAAAATCCCTGGCTTTTCAGCTAGAAATAGCCTGGAGCATATAGAGACCACGCCATTTGGCACTTTTTATAATGGTACAAGGATACCGACCAAATATAACACAGCGTTTGATAGACGGGCAGAGAAATTTAACTATATGCATTGGGGTGTTATGTATTATTACGAATGGTCACAAAATGTCAATAAATGGTCGGAAAATCCATTTCCTCATATTTCAACAAGAGGAATTGCATTGTATATTGCACATCGTGTCGCATCAGATGTATGGTATTACAAAGAAGGTGAAGATGTGCTAGAAGGTCATAAATTTGATTATGGTGTAAGAGGCCAAGGTGAATTTGGGCTTGTTAATCCCTTGAGTGGAAAAGGGGTATTGCAAGAAAATTAACTTAATTTTTTATTTATTTTTAATAAATAAAATGTCCAACAAATCAATCTCCTTCATCGCCACAGGAAATCTCAGAAATCAAAGATTTCTGATGATGCTCAAAAATACCACAGGATTTTTGACAAATGGCAACAGTCTTGATTGCCTAAATCGCTACTAAAATCGCAATCTTTATATATTAGCCCTACTTTTATTACTAAAAATATAATTTTAGCAGGGGTAAAACCAAGAAAATTAAAATAATTTTCTGGGTGCCAAAAACCGAAGGTTTTTTAGCATGTATATAAAAAGATTTTTGGAAGAGGATATAGAGAAGTATATTAGCAAGCGTGAGATAATAGCAGTCATAGGCCCAAGGCAATCAGGAAAAACCACTATTCTTAAGTATTTTTATGAAAGCTGCAAGAATGCAGTATTTCTCGATTTTGAGGACAGGCAAACACTGGAATTATTCAGCGAGGACATTAATTCCTTTATTGAGCTGTATGTGAAAAATCATGATTACATTTTCATAGACGAATTCCAATATGCGAAAGAAGGGGGCAAGAATTTAAAGTATATTTATGACAATTGCAAAGCTAAAATCCTAATATCAGGATCATCAGCAAGCGAATTGTCAATACAAAGCATAAAATTTCTCGTTGGCAGAATATTTATATTCACTTTGTACCCATTTTCATTTGAAGAATATCTTAACTACAAAAATAAGGATTTGTGCAGCATTTTGAAAAGAGGAAAACTTACAAGGACTATCATAAACCGGATTATGCCATATTTTAACGAATTCTGCATATACGGGGGTTATCCAAGAGTTGTGCTGTCAGATGACAAATCAGAGAAAGAAATTGTATTAAAAAATATCTATAATACTTATTTCCTCAAAGAGATAAAAGAGATTCTGAATTTGCCAGAGGACTACAAACTTAGCAAGCTGATACACGCTTTGTCCCTCCAGATAGGAAATATTATAAATTATAAAGAGCTTTCAGATATTACTGGCTTTAACCACAAAGATTTGTTAAAATATCTGAATATCATTGAAAAGACATTTGTCTTGGCAAGAAGCCTGCCATTCCACACAAATAAGAGAACCGAGCTTGTAAAGTCGCCAAAAGCGTTTTTTATAGACTCTGGATTTAGGAACACAGTTATAAAAAATTTCCAGCCCCTTGAAAACAGATCAGACAAAGGAAGCTTGTACGAGAACTTTGTAGCTTCCGAATTGTTGAAAGCCGGCATTGAGCTTAAGTATTGGCGCACAAAATCAATGGCAGAGGTCGATTTTGTAATAGAGAAAGCCAGCAATATTATTCCAATCGAAATAAAATCAAATCTTGCAAGGCCAAATTTTACAAAATCGTTTTTAAGCTTCCTCCAGAAGTACAAACCTAATAAGTCTTTCATACTGTCGGAAAAGCTTTTTGGCGAAAAAAACAAAACCAAGTTCAGGCCAATATTTTGCGTAGGAAATGAATTTTGATGAAAATATGAAATCAATCTCCTTCATCGCCACAGGAAATCTCAGAAATCAAAGTCCTAAAAAATCCATAAGGATTTTTGGGAACTTGAAAATCTAAAATTTTCAAGTATTTCTGATGATGCTCAAAAATACCACAGGATTTTTGACAAATGGCAGCAGCCTTGATTATTTAACCTTCCAGCAGCCATTTCCACAAGGGAATGAATTTAATCTTTTTGCCTTTAATTTTTTCTTCGCCTTCTTTGTCTTCGGTTATAACAAGCAGTTGATTGCACTTAAGCTCCTGACTTGCTTTAAGCAATGCGATTAATTCCCTCTTTTTTGTGTCATGGTCAGTTATATCATAGCATACCTGTATTAAATGCTTTACTCTTAATCCCGCTTTTATGACAAAATCAACCTCATTTTGCTGATGATTTTTCCAATAGTATACATCAGTATTGTGATCCTTAGTTCTTAACAATTGCATACAGACAATGTTTTCAAAAATCTTGCCGATATTTCTGCTCATGCTAAAAGAAAAAGCGTTAATTATGCCAGTGTCTATGCAGTATACTTTCTTTGGAGCTATTATCTGCTGCTTAAGCTTTGGCGAAAATCGTTCTATAACAAAAATTAAATATGCGTTCTCAAGAAAGCCAACGTAATTTTTTATAGTCTGTACCTTCCTAATTGCAAAAATATTTTTCAGTTTATTGAAGCTTATTTCATTTCCGGAATTTGAGATAAGGTATTTTGCCAGAGTTTCCACAGCACTCACATTTTTAATATTGTATCTTCTTATAATATCTTTAGTTATAATATCTCCTACAATCGACTTTAGAATTGGCATGCCAAATTTGTACGCATCGGGAATTCCGCCCAATTTAATATATTCTTGCAAAGACTTACTCATTAAAGCTGATGTTTCCGTAGTAAATTGGGATTTTTTTATTTCTGTCAAGTTTATTCCTTTATAAATACAAAATTCTTTAAACGAAAACGGGAATAATTTGAAATCAATATGCCTTCCAGTCAAATATGTGGCTAATTCGCTTGACAAGAGCTGTGAATTGCTGCCAGTAACAATTATCTTTTTTGTCCGTCTTAATCTATTGGCAAATAGCTCCCACCCAGTAACATTTTGAATCTCATCAAAGACAAAATATTCTATTTCACCATACATTTCATAAAATGCTTTTAATACAGAATTAAGGTCACTTGCACTTATTCCGTATAGAGATTCATCATCAAAATTTATATATCCATACTTCTTGTTCCTCATCAATAACCATGCTAGTACGGATTTCCCGCATCTCCTCAAGCCTAAAATCGCCAATATATTGGGGTACTTTAGAAAATTAATTAGGTTTGGTACGTCCCTCTCAATGATTTTACTCTTTAATATAGTGTCCCTTTCCTTTTCCTGTTCCTGTATTACCTTTTTAATCTCAGAGGTATTCATGCATAGCAAGAGATTATTGCTTATATAAAAAGTTTTCTATTATAAAGGAAAACTTTTCTAAAATGTTTACCTTTTTATAGGTAATAATTTGGGATGTATGGAGTGCCCAAAACAACATCCTTCATCATAACATTAAAGACACAAGCAGCCCTTGCTATTCAACCTTCCAGCAGCCATTTCCACAAGGGAATGAACTTAATCTTTTTTTGCTCAGACTCGTAATCTTTAGTTATTACTAAAGCGCTATCAACTTTGTAAGTTTCCATAAAGCTTAGAATATTTTTCAAATCTTTTTCTTTTATTAGTTTTGAAATCTTGACTTCTATAGGAAGAATTTCTTTGTCTTTTAACACTATAAAATCCACCTCTTTTTCCCTTTGCCTCCAGAAGTTCTTCGATTTGGTTGCAAACTGAACCAGATTTTCGGCTATTTTCCCTTCTTCCGGCGATGCCAAGGATAAAGAAAGACAGGGATGAGTTAGATAATATTTCTTAAGCTTACGAGAAGAAACTTTTAGAGAACCGCGAAAATTTTTTAAGCTAGTGATTAGAAAACAGCACTCTAAATAATAAAGATAGTTACTGATTACCTGTCTGCTTCTGCCTAAATCTTTAGAGAAATCATCTAAGTTAATAATTATGCCTGGATTTGAAGCAATTATTCCTACTAATTTTTCTATAAGTTCTATCTCTTTTACTTCGAATAAAAAGCTTAAATCCCTGAATATTGCCTTTTCTATTACTGATTCTTTTACGTATTTTTTAGCTATTTCATCGTCTTGTGAAACAATCTCAGGAAACGGCTTTATTATATAATGGTTTAATTCTGTTCTTAATTCGCTTGCCCACAATCTTAAATTATTTTTAATTTTGTTTACATCCTTTCCTCTTAATTCCAGAAATTCTTCAAAAGAGAGAATATCAAGGTCGAAATAAAATATTCTGCCTGCAAGAGTCTCTTTTGCAGGAAGCAGTATATTAAGTGACGCGGAACCAGAAATGAAGAACTTGATATTCGGATAAATATCATAATATATTTTTATTTTATTCTGCCAATCTTTTAGCTTTTGAATCTCATCTAAAAAAATATAAATTTTTTCCGAAGATAAATCTATTTTAACAACCTCTTCTTTATAAATCCTGATTAACTCGTCCAACTCTTCTATTGTCTCATCAAAAGAAAAATACATAATATTTTTTGGATTGGTTTTATTTTTAATCAAATGCTCTATGACTTGATAGAATAATGTTGTTTTTCCGACTCTTCTTAACCCAATAATCCCAATTATCTGCCTCAAATTTATGTATCTTTTTAACTCGCTAAAGAGTGCCCTTTTGTATGGTCTAAAGAGCGCTTCCTTAACGTGTCCAAGCTTCCACCAATGATTCATCTCCGATAGCTTCTCTATATTTAACATATTCGTTAATTGGAATTAACCAATATTTAAACTTTTCGTTTTATATTAATGCCATAAAACTTAAAAGTATGGTGTTAAACTTTGTCAAAAAGCTTTCTATTTCAGTATTAAGCTTTTAAAACTCCAGCAGCCATTTCCACAAGGGAATAAATTTAATCTTGTCAAAAACCGAAAAGTATTTAAACAGATAGTTACCTATTAGGTAACTATGATAAGCGAAATACCACAATATTGCTTGAGAGCTTATGCATTGTTTTATACAAAGCACGGCTCAAGAGAACCATTTAAACAATCTGTATTAGACTGGATTGTAAGCCAGAGCATGAGAAAAAAGATATTCTCTATATTATTAAGAGCAGGCTGGATAGTAAAGGCATCAAGAGACACTTACAAATGCATACAACCAGAAACAATAGTGAACGGCTTATTGGAGTTCAAAGTGCCTCAATTAATGAAAGAGGCTTCAAAGCCCTACGCATTTACAAATTTATCGGCAGTAGAGATATGGTCTGACTACTCCTACATACAAAGAGGCATAGAGAAATCGCCTTATTTCATAAAAGTCTTGAGAAAAGACTTGAAATACTGGAAGGGATTCTTCAATAAAAGGAATATACCAAATTATATAAAAGAAGGATCAACAATTGGCGAATATGCCATTTTAATCCCGGTAAATGAAATTAAATTTGACGACAAGGACGGGTTAAAAGTTGAGTACTTAGATGAAACATTAAAAACAGCAAAATCAAATGAAATGTATTCATACGCCTACAACTACATGAGGAAAAAATATGGAACTGCTTCAGCTTAGGGAAAGGGAAGTTTTTGATACGCTTAAGAAAATAAAGAATCAAAAATTTGTGATTATCGGCGGCTATGCTGTTAATGCATACACTCTGCCTAGGTTTTCCGTGGATTGTGATATAGTTACAGAGGATAATGTTTCAACAGCAAAAATAACAAAAGAGCTTGATAAATTAAATTATAAAAGAGCGCAAGACACGGATTTTGGCCCTTACTCTGGAGATTTTCTCAAATACGAAAAAACAATTAGGAAGAATTTTATTATCAGCTTTGATATTTTGATTAAAAATGTTTATGACAGGCAGACAAAAGCCATGTTTAGCGCAGAATGGGTTTTCAGGAATTCTGCTTTGAGAACACTGAGGGGAAAAACGATTACAGAAGAATTGAAGCTGAGAATTGTAAATCCAGAAGCATTAGTTGTGATGAAATTTGTAAGTTGCAGGAACGCAGACATAAGAGATGTTTTCATGCTAATTCCACAAGCAAATGATGCCGGATGGGTAAAAAAAGAAATATCTGAAAGGGCGGATTTTAAGGATAGGTTTTTAAAAATAAAGGAAAAGCTAGTTTCGGAGCAGTTCAAGGACAATCTTCAAGGAGTTTACGGCCGTATTGACAATAAATTGTTTGAAAAGCACAAGAAAGCAGTCCTTGATTATGAAAAGTTTAAAAATAAGTGAATAAATGTCAAAATAGATGAAAAAGACAATCTCCTTCATCGGAACCGGAAAAATGGCAACAGCCTTGATTAGCTGCGTCTATAAAAACAAACTGGCAAAAGAAATAATTGCAAGCGACCATAAAAAAGAAAATCTTGACAAGGTAAAAAAACAATTCAAAATAGAAACTACAACAAATAACAAAGAAGCAATACAATATTCTGATATTGTTTTTATCTGTGTAAAGCCACAAGATATTGATGTTGTGCTGAATGAAATCAAAGATATTGTAAGAAACCAATTAGTTATATCAATTGCTGCCGGCATCAAATTACAACATATTGAAAAAATACTAAAAAATAAGCGAGTTATAAGAGTAATGCCAAATATAAATTGCTTAGTTGGAGAAATGGCAGCCGGGTTTTGCGCAGGAAAACACGCAAAAAAACAGGATATAGAAGAAGTATCAAAATTATTGAACTCTGCTGGCATTGCTTTTCACATAAAAGAAGATTTAATAGATGCTCTCTCATCCATAAGCGGCGCAGGTCCTGCATTTTTCGCCTACTTTATAGAATCGATGGCACAGGCAGGAATAAAGCATGGATTGCAAAAAGAAATGGCTTATAAATTGGCTGCAAAGACTGCTTTAGGGACTGGAAAACTATTGCTTGAAAAGAACTTAAGCACAGAAGAAGCAATCAAAATGGTGGCTTCGAAAAAAGGAGTGACAATGGCAGGTCTAAAAGTATTAGATAAAAATAAAACAAAAAAAATAATTGAAAAAACAATTAATGCAGCTATAAAGAGGAGCAAAGAGCTAGGAAAATGAGTTTAATTGGCCGATTTATTGATTTTCAATATTATATGATCTTTATCTGGAACAGAAATTTGAACTTCTTCACCTGCCTTTAATTCTAAACTTTCAACAACGTTCTTATTAAAGTACATACCCAATCTGCCTTTAGATAATCTTGTTATTTTTTGTTTAATTTTTAATGGTGTTTCTCTTAATTTCAATTCTTTTACTACTTCTGTCGCTGACTTTCCCTCAAATTCAAAGTAATCACATTTAGTGCATTGATAACTTAGTGCTTTCCGCTCGGCTCCTTCCACATTTACTTCAACTTTCCTTAAGCTTGAATTACATTTTGGGCATCTCATATTAGTCACCTTTTTCTTTTTGCATTAATTACGTACAAAACTTTATTTTTCAACTCCATTAAAATATAATATTTATCTGTTTCAATTTCATACTTGTCTTCTTTTTTCCGTATATTCTTCGAGGACTTGAAGATGATTTCAATAACCTCACCCCATGGTACATTTTGCTCATGCTCTTCTTGATAGTGCTTTGTCTTTTTAATGTCTGTAAAATAAACCATTAATTATCACGTCTTTTTAACTATAAAATAAAAGTCTTTTAGACTATTTAAATTTTTCTATTATACAAAAGTTATTTTCAAAAGCTTTAAGTATTGGTATTAAGCGCTTATATTCT
>Ga0213870_1000336_pt1 | contig 23402 bp, 47 predicted proteins | sample WICALVC2017_Meta_FD_160119 | JGI IMG/M metagenome (GOLD analysis project Ga0213870, IMG submission 160119) | Freshwater microbial communities from subterranean cave lake in Wind Cave National Park, South Dakota, United States - WICALVC2017 | ecosystem: Environmental > Aquatic > Deep subsurface >... | reverse complement strand
TCCTTATACAATAGACCCTGTTGGAACTATTGGATATTTAATTTTTGTAAATGATAAATTATATAAAGAATATGGAATTTATAATTATGCTCCTCATTATTCTCAATGTCCAGAGCCATGGGGAAATCAAAATAATCAATACAATAAATGTGATAAATGGCAATATGGTTATAAAGAAATATTTGAATGTAGTGCAAATAATCCAAGAACTTTAGACCCTGTTTGGGAAGATTGTACTAATTTAAATTTTTATCCAACATATTATACAGGACAGGGATTACAAGCAGGAAATGACCAGGAAGTAGAAGTTATTTTAGCTTTGACAACAAGCCAGGGTATCTCACATCATTATAATAACTTTAAAATAAATGTTGCTAGCCTTCCATGTACTTTAGACACTGGGCAAAATATTGTTGTTCAGACTTTCCAAAGCGGTTCAATAATTAATAAAAATGTTTTAAGATATTCAGATTACTTTGTTAAAACATGTTCTGGAATTCCACCAATAATCGTTGACAGTTTTACAAAAACTTCATATACTGATTTAAATATTTTAACTCAATTAAATAATAACTTTGATTATGTTGTTCCTCAAGATAAAGTTGTTGCACTATTTTATGTTGTAGATAATAATCCAGAAATTACTCTTATTTGTGGAGCGAAAGCATTTAATCCAGATTCTGGATTATGTGAAGATATTAATGCATTTATCATAGTATGTAGTGAGGGTGTGTTCAATCCTGAGACAGGAACTTGTACTTTAATTCCTGGAATAGAATATTTATGCCTTGAGGGTTTCCGTTATGATTCCGCACAAAATGTTTGTATTGCAAACATTAATATAATAGAATGTGAGGAAATTGCAGAAACAATTAAACCAATCTGGGATGAAGGAATAGGGGCTTGTATTTATACACCAGAAACTGTTGGAATTTGTATTCAAGGTCAATGGGATGGAGACAAATGTATTATAACTGAAAATTTAGATTATTTATGCTTGAAAGGAACTCTTGTGGATAATAACGGCACTATTACCTGTCAAATAATTCCAGATATTACTTATAATTGTATTTCAGGATTTACTTATAATGAAGATACAAAGAAATGTGAAACAACATCTGGAATTACAACTTCAGGAGAATCATCTTTTCCATCATGGATTTTATATGTAGCTATTGGTATAATCATTTTAGTTATAGTCTTATCAAGAAGGAGAAGGAGATAATGGGAGCAATTCTTTGGATATTATTAATTTTATTTGTGTTGGGGGCAATTTATGTAGGACAAAATCCCGATATAATTAAGGAAACTCCACTTACAAATATTTTTAATAAAGATAATAATACTAATATTCTTGAACCTCTAATAATAAATAATACACCTTTTAGCACAATTACTTATGCTGATAATAAAATCTATTATGGAAAACCTTGGCAATATTATTCTTGTATAAATAATAATGATTGCCGTGCTTCATTCGGCAGTGGAACTTTTTGTAATCAAACAATAGGAGAATGCTATGCCAATAATTAAATATTTTAGAATTTTAAGTGCATTTTGTTTGAGAATTAAATATAGTGTTTTAAATCATTGGATACATAAAGAAATAAAATTTAAAGATTTAATAGATATTTTATTTAAGAATTATTATTACAAACATTATTATAGGAAAAAGTGAAAATTAATGGATAGAGATATTCAAATTCAATTATTAAAACTAGAGCAAAAAATAAAAGATTTATTGGAATCTAAAAAAGAATTAGAAAAGATTATAAATTATAAAACCAATTTAAATGGAGGGAAAGATGAAAAACAAAATATTAATATGGATAGCAATGCTAGCAATGTTAATTAGTGTAGTAAGTTATTATAAAGATATTTTAGATGGCGGAACAGTTACATTTACAATGTTTGGTGTATGGATTTTAATTATATCATACTTATTACTAACATTTGCATTGTACAAAGAAGGGTTATTCAAACGAGGATAAAATATCAAAAAGGAGATAAAGAATTGAATGAGTAAAAAATTAATTTATATATCTATTGGAATCTTTATATTATTTAGTTTAATATTAATTTATTTTGTTTACGCTACTTCAACAATTAGAATAGACACAATAAGGGATAATGGAAATTGTCTTGAAGGTCTTGGAATCGATAGTTTAGTGGTTTATAATGGAAGTGGTAATGATTTCGTTTTTATTGGTTCAAGGAATGGAAGATTCTGTAAATTTGATGCTGATTTAAATCAGACAATAAAATTAACAGGTTCTGGTGGTGTTGAAGCAAATATTTTTGCAATGGAGTCTGATTATATTAATGCTAGGGTTTATTGGGGTGGGGATGATGGAATAAATAATAATGATTTAAGATATTTTAGTATTATTTCCAATTCTAGTTCATCTTTAAATGATAAAGATGCAGGAGATTGGCTAACTACATCTGGAGGAAGTATTTTATCTATATCTTATGATTTTAATATGAATAGAACATATTTTTTGATTAGTTCAAGATTTGGTTATTATGATGGTAATTTAGACGCTTTAATAGATTTATCAGGAAATGATGACGGCAATTGGTTTGCTACTGGTAGTTTAAAATCACTTTATTATGCAAATGGAATAAATAGAACATATATTGGGGGCGGTAGAATTGGGGGTGCCGGTCCTGTTTTATTTGGATGGTTTGATATTGCATTAAATAAATCAATTAATGCTAGTGGGAGTGATATTGGCGATTGGTTAGATAGACCATTTGGTGATTCAACCGTAGAAATTAAATCAATAACCAGAGATAATAAAAGAAATATAACTTACATTGGGGGTTCTTTGGGAAAATTTGGTTATTTTAATGAAACGAGTAATCAAACAATAAATTTGAATGGGACAGATGTTAATAATTGGATAAAAGAATCAGTAATTAATAGTCTTTCTTGGGATGGAAAAACGGATTTAGTTTATATGTCTCTTAGCGGGGGTAGATATGGTTATTATGACATTAATAAAAATCAAACTATTGATTTAACTTCACAAGATGATGGTGATTGGATTGGGGGTGATAGTTTAAGTTCTATTGTCTTTGATGTGGACAATAATAGAACTTATTTAACTGGAGGTGGGAAATTTGGTTATTATGGTAATGACGTTTTAACCTCAGAAGACCAACCACCAAAAATAATAAATAATTATACTTATCCTCAATTAACACCGACTTTAAACAATGCTTTTAATATAACCGCAGAAATCAATGGCACTAATGCTGGAAATCCAATAATTTATGCTAATTTTTCAATACGGGCAAGTAATGGAACTACTTTATTAAATAATATAAATGGAACCCATACAAGAAACGGACAAACCTATAATTTTTCATCTACGAGTTTTATAGCAGATGATGGCGGAACTTGGAGATGGAATTATACTACAAGAACACAAAATTCATCAACAGAAGTTTTCAGAAGCGGACAATTCACAATTTCAGATACAACTTCTCCAATAGTAAATATAACTTTTCCATTTAATAATAGTATAGTTGTTCCGACAAATGTAACTATAAATTGGACTGTTTCAGATAATATTAGACCTTTTGCTGTTTGGTATATTAAAGATGATAATTATACTGTAAATACTAGTGTTTCTTTATTTAATAATTTTAGCATTGATTTTTCAATAGGAAATCATAATATTACTATGTGGGCTAATGATACTACTGGAAATGAAAATGTGATAAGAAGAAATTTCACTACAACAACAGATAATTCTTTCCCAGATATTTCAATAACAATTCCTGCTACAGGAAGTACACAAACTTCTCAAACAATTACAACAGCACATTCAATTACAGATAATGTAGCAATCTCTCTATCAAGATATTCTGTTTATTCTGGAGGTACTTTAAATATAGAAAATAGAACAATTACAAATCCTTCAACAAATACTACTTTAATCTATACTACAACATTGGGGTGCAGTTCAACAAGTTATACTTTATATATGTGGGCTAATGATACTGCTGGAAATGAAAGGCAAGTAACTAGCACATATACTTGTACTGCTTCATCTTCAAGTGGAGGAACTTCTGGTGGAGGAGGACAGACAATAACAATTACAGGACCAAAAGCAATTGGAGAATCTTGTACAGATGATTCAGATTGCAGTTCAAATTTATGTGATTTGGAAGAAGAAAGTACAAATTATGGAACATGCCAAAATAGTTTATGTGGTAATGGGATTGCTTCAGCTGGTGAATCTTTCTTTACATGCCCTCAAGATTTCCAAACTGGCGGGGGAGAAGCAGCAGGATTTTTTATTAAGAGCATACCATATTTAATTGGAGCATCATTTTTATTATTATTTTTATATAATCAAAAAGGGGATTTAAAGAAATGGTGGAAATCATTTAAGGAGTGGTTTTAAAGATGATTAAAAAGAAAAGCTTAAATAATCAAAAGAACCTTAATTTTAAAATGAAAACTCCTCTAATTTTAATAATTATATTTATCTTGTTTTCTTTGATTTATATTTCTGAAGCTGATGCAATCGAGATAGGAAGAAATTTCACCATACGGGGGCAAGTAATTAATAGTTCTGGACAATTACAGGCAAATACAGCATATACGTTTCAATTTAATATCACAAATAATAATGCATGTACTAATGCTTTATATTCAAATACTTCTCAAAGCTTAACTACGGATTCTAGAGGAATTTTTGTTTATAATTTAACGAATGTAGCTTTAGATTATTCAAATCAATTATATTTATGCTATTTTAGATATGATGGAAATACTTTGTTAAAATCTGAATTTTTAGAAATTTCACCAAGCTTATATTCTATTCTAGCTAAAAACTTATCGTACAATGTTTTAACAACACAGCATTTGCAGGCTAACTCAATTAATACATCTTCAATTATAGATAGAGCAGTAACCGCTATAAAGATATTATTAAATTCAATAACAGCAGACCACTTAACAGCAAATTCTGTTAATGGGAGTCATATTGTAGATAATTCGATTAATGGAACAGATTTAATGTATAGAAGTGTAAATAGCTCTCACATAATTAATTTATCCTGTTCACAAATATTTGGAAATGATGCAGATTTCTGTAATGATGCTACTGGAGCAGGTCCAGTAAATATTTCTTATATAAATAATACAGAAACATGGACTGCTAATAAAACAGTTTTAAGTTTAATTCCAGCTTTTAATGTTACAAATGGAACTTCGGGAGTAGCAACAAATAGAACAGCAGATTTAGGCAATTCAACTAACTTTTGGAATTGGGGTTATATTTATAATTTATTTGTAAACAATATCGTTAATAAAATAGACTTTAATAATTTAGCTACCAGTGTAACTCAATGGTTATATAATCAAACTTCTAATTATTTGCAGATAAATCAAAGTACAGTATCTGGATTAAATAATGAATCAGGAAGCTATGCTCCAATAAGATTTGGATATAATATGAGCAATTATTCAAGTCAGGAATTACATCCAAGTTTTTCAAGATTCTGGATAAATCAAACACCAAATTATTTACAAATTAATACAAGCACATTAGCTGGAATAACTAATGAATCTGCAAGTTATGCTTCTGTTAGATTTGGAATTAATGAAACTACAGCAATTTCAACAATAGCAAATACTTGGACTCAGGTTCAAACATATAATCAAAATATAACTTTAAGTGGTGGTAATCTTTCATTTATTTTTGTTAATACTGGAATAACTTATGCTGGAGGAAATGCAACAGAATTTTGGAATGGAACTTGCTTAATAAAAATAGTTAGAACATTAAGGGATGAGTGGTGTCCTTAAAATGGAAAATAAAAATTATTGGAAAGAATGGAATAAATATTTATTATATGGATTAGCGATAGCTTTGTTAATAATTATTTCTATAGAAATTAGAGAAGTAAGTGCAGTAGTTTCAGGAATAGATTATACTACCTTTTGGCTCACAGATAGCAATTCATCAAGTATTGGGGTTTTTCTTAACGGAAGAACAGCTTTAAACACAACAATAACTGCAAATTCAACTTCTATAAGCCAGAATAGAACTACTAATTTTAATGAGGTTGGTGGAGCTCAAAGTGTACAACAGCATCCAGGAGTACATTCAAGCTTAGCATGGGGCAATGGTACATGGTATACCCCAAATTTTAGTATTCCAGTAAATAGCTTTCAAGCAGTTAATGGAACATGGGAAGTCAGTGTAGCTATTACTTGTCAAGGAACAGTAGGAGCTGTTAGACCAATATTAAATATATTTAAATTTAATTCAACAGGAGAATATAATCTAACAGGAACACAAAATACTGTACATAGATATTCTGGATTTGCAAATGCAAGTTTGAATGATATTTGTATAGTTCATCCTAGTGGAGGAGTATTAGCAATAAATGATAGCATAAGAGTACCTGCACAATTTGATACAGGATTTACAAATTTAACAGGAAATGATAGAGTAGGAATTAGAATTGGTTTTATACTCCAAAATGCTGGAAATAATAATTTAACCATAATGTATAATAATACTGGAAGTTTTGTAAAGATAACAAATGTTACCACTATTGGACCATCTCCAGCTGGTGATTCATGCACTTATTCATCTGGAAATTGGGTTGTTAATTGGTATGATAATTGTACTGTTTCAAGTTTAGTAAATTTAAATGGGAATGATTTTATAATCAATGGAAGAAATGGATGTGGAACATTTATCTTAAATGCAGATATTATTAATATAAACAAAGTAGCAAGATATGGGTTATCTACCCAGAATTGCACAATTTCATATAGAACAGGAGTATTTAAGAGGTAACATGAAAATAATATATTATTTAATTTTTATTGTAATTTTATCTAATTATGCAAATGCAGATTATATTCAAATAATTCCTTCTAGCAATGAGATTGCATTTGAAACTTTTGGCTCTAAAGAATTGGGATTTGATTCAGGAACTTGCGGAGATAATTATTGCGATATAGCTGAAAATTCTATAATATGCCCTTTAGATTGCCCTATTACAGCTGAAACTCCAATAGGATTAACTGGCGGGAGTGCGGGGGCAACTTTAGAACAATTAATTAAAATTCCAGAAAATATTACAATAATAGAAGAGATTATTGAAGAAGTTAAAAAACCATTTAATTATACTTTATTATTTATAGTTTCAACTTTAATATTTGTATTTTTATGGAGAAGAAGCAGAAGAAAATTAAAAAAAGCAAAAAAGAAAACAGAAGAAAAGAAAAAAGAAGAGAAAGGAGTTTTAGATTTTATGGAGAAAAAATGATTAATTTTATATACTTAAATATATTATCAAAAAGGAGTAAAAATAATGGCTAAAAAACAAATAAAACAACGTAAGAGTAAACGTAATGCTTCGCAGAATAAAAGAAACCTTTTAACGAAAAGCTTTCATGGAAAAACGTTATTAACCCTATCCTTAATAATTATAGGTATATTTTTTGTTGTGTTTGTTAATTCTGGGAATCCTACTTTTACAGCTTTTATTAATACAACTGATGTTAGAACAAATAATACTTATGTTAATCTAACATTTAATTGGCAAAGTATTTCTGGGGTTGGAACAAGTAATATTACTGGTCAAATTTATGAAAATGTAAGTGGAACTCCAAAAGGAATATTTGTTGCTCATTATACTTTTAATACAAATCAAAGTGATGTCTATGATTATTCTGGATATGTAAATGGAAGTGGAAAAACACACAACTTAACAAGTGATGTTTTAAATAGAAATGTTACTTGGAGGTCGGCAACTGGAGCATATCCATTTAATAATTGTTTAACCGATGGTGGGGGATGTTATAATTTTACTCCAAATCCTGTAGCACTTAATACAGAATTAAGAGTATCAGGAAGTTTAGATAATACATCTAATTTAGCTATCTTTGGTAATTTAACTATAATGGGTTGGTTTAATTTAGCACAAGATAAAACAAATTCTTTAGTTATTATGGGATGTGAAACATGTGGTTCTAATAGTAATTCCGAGGATAATAATTTTATTTATATATTAAGAGGAACAGGTACAGGTTCTTTAAATTATAGACATCAATATGGTTCAAGTAATGCTGGAGCTCCAAACCCTAAACTTACATTTTCTCTACAAACAGCTAATAATGTTTATGCTTATAATAAAATGTATCATTTTGCTGTAGTTCGTGAATATACAAATGCGACTGCTGGAACTGTAACTTTGTATATTAATGGAACATCTATAACTTCAAGTGATTTTGTTTTACCTCCAACAAATAATGGAACAGGAATTAAATTTCAAGTAGGAATATCAAATATATTAAATTCTCTAAACGGAACAGCTGATGAAATAATAATTTCAGATAAAGCTTTTAATCCTTCACAAATTATAATAGCATATCGAGATGGAATTAATAATAAATCATTTTCTATCCTTGATTCCTCATTAACACATGTTGATAGAAGTTATTTCGCTTCTTTATATGTTTCTAATACTTCCGATTTAGGTGCAATGACAAATACTTCATCCATCATTATATTAAATCAAAGTATATCTCCATTAACAATTAATTTTTCTAATTATAGAAAAGATATAAGTATTTATTATGGTGTTAATGAAAAAGATAATTGGGAATCATTCTCTAATCTAACAGCAGGACAAAATAATCATCAAATTTTACAATATCATAGAGATATAGGAACAAATTTTGTAAGATTATGGATAAGACACAATACTAGTTCAGAAACCTTTTTAGAAACAATGCCTTATAAAAATTTAGGTACATTTATCCAATATAACTATACTGATTTGGATACGATGGTAAATGCTATTTTGAATATTAGTTCAAATACGAAACCTTTTATAACTTTTCAATATGCACCAAAAAATTTAAGTCGTGCTGGTATTTCAAATGAGAATAGTGACCCTATTAATGATACTGATTATGCAAATTATGTTTCTAATGTAACAAAACATCTTTCAACCAAACATAATATTTCCACTTGGTATTTCTCTATTTGGAATGAACCTGATTGTAATTCAGGAAGCAATTTTACTCAAATGGTAACTAATGTTACGAGGTATATCCAAATGTATAATACAACTTATAATGAAACAAAAGATAATAATCCTGAAGCAAAGATAGGTGGAGCAGAATTTTGTACAAATATTCGTCCAGTTGATATTAATTCTGCTACTTGGACAATACAAGATAGAAAGTTAGCCACATTTTTAAGTAATATAAGCAGTGCTGGTTTATCAATAGATTTTATTTCCTTCCATCATTATGGAGGCACAAGTGATTCTGGATTTAGTGGAAATAGATTAAATGATACTAGGCAACAATATTATACTATCATTAATAATATTGAATATATTAAAAATCTTTATTATCCAAATATACCTTTTTTTGAAACAGAATGGAATAGTCGTGGTACATCAAATAATGATTTACTTACAAGTTTTAATGGTGCTTTCGTTGGAAGTGCATTATTATGGATGGTTCAAACTAATCTTACAGGGGAGTTTTATTTTCAAACAACAGGCGATGATGCAGTTAGTGGAGATTTAGGAATGTGGAGTCAGCAATTATCTGACGGATTTAAATATCGTCCTTCATATGAAGTTAAAAGAGATTTTGTTAAGTTTAATTCTAATAGGTCAAAAATTTATAATACAACAAGTCCAGATTCTAATATAGAAATTTTAGCTGTTAAAAATAGCTCAACTAATCGTAAATTTATTACGCTAATAAATAAATATGATGAAGATTATGCAAATATAAATATAACTATACAAGATTCATCTTCAAATAGAAATTTAGTTGATTTAAATACTTCTATAAGTTATTCATTAATAAATGGTGTTACTCAAATTCAAAAACTTTATTCATATCAAGTAATGTTTTTAGAACTTAATAACACACCATCTTCAATCTCAATATTAAATAGTCCTGTAAATAATACTTACTTTAATGATAATACTCCTCAATTCTTCATAAATAACTCAGATGATGCAGATTCAGATAAAATATATTACAGATTAGAGATAAGTACAGATTTCAGCTTTACAAATACAAGCTATTATAATGGTACAGTCCAAAGGTTAGTAAATACAACTAATGGGCATAATCTTTCAAGTTCTTTAAATGATGGAAGATATTATTGGAGAACTGGAAGTACAGATTTAGCTTCTAACTCAAGTTATACTGAAATAAGGAACTTTACTATTGATGCAACAAATCCAAGTATAACTTTAAATTATCCTATAAATAATTTAGGATTACAATCTGGAAGTATAACATTTAAGTATACTATTACAGATATTACTTTAGCTAATTCTACTTTATTTATTGATAATATCCCATTAAAAACAAATATAACTATAACAAGTGCAGTTGAAGATATTTATACAAACTCTACCTTATCTGATAATTATCATAATTGGTATATTTCAGCAAGAGATTTAGCCAATAATGAAGTTAATTCAAGTATATTTAGCTTTACAGTAACAACAACAATAGAATCTCCTAGTGGAGGTTCAACAAGTGGAGGAGCTGGAGCAGAACAAATACAACCAGTTAATCAAACTAATGAAACTACCCCATTACTTCCAGTAGAAGAATTACCAAGCGGTATACCGAACGCTATTAAAGAAGCAATAGAAGATATTAAAAAAAGCACTCCAGAATCTGTACAAGTATTCTTAACAGAACAAAAGATATTATTATTATTAATAGCAACAGCATTATTATATTTAGGGGTAATTCAAAGAAAAATAAGAAAGAAGAAAATAGCTATTTTGCCATCAATATTAAGTCTTTCATTATTTGTTTTTACTTTAAAGCCAGAAGTCAGCAATTATCTAACCAAAGACCTTCCAAATCTATTTAATCAGTTTATTCAAAAGATTTTCCCTAATATATCAATAAATACTTCTTTAATTGTAATTATCTTTTTAATCCTTATAATAACTTCTTTCATAATTACAATTAAGAAAAGAAAAATCTAAAAAGCGTATTCCATAGCTTCTTGAACATTCTTAATTTCAACAATCTTTAAATTATATTCTTCATCAAAGTATTTAGTTAAATTAATCTGTTTTAAAACATATTTTGTATTAATATATATTACTCCATTTACATTTTTCTTAGTTTCAATAGGCTCGTAATAATAAAATATGCTTTGCCTAGAAGGTATTAAAAACATAGTTAAATTATTATTTGCCGTTGCCTCAGCCTTTTCAAAAATTCCTCCTACCTCTGAAATATCACCATTAGGAAGTATTTCTCCTGTATAGCCTATATTCTTCAATGGCTTACCTTTTAAAGCACTAATCATTGATAAAGTGAGACTTAATCCACTGGATGGACCACCCACGACCTGAGCCTCTCCAATTTCATAATCTATAATAATATCACTATTGCTTAAATCAATTTTAGTTATATTACTCGCAACTTGAGAAGCTATTACAGCACTATACTGCGTATTTGGTTCTAGGAATGGATTTGTATTAATTAAAATGTCTCCATTTCCAGAAATAATTTTAACATTAACCTTTCCAATAACCCCATTAAAATTATTATCTACAGCTAAAATGTTTGCTTTTCCGTATAGTGTTTCATTAAGACCATAATAAAGAGTATCATCTACATCATCTTCTGAATTATTATATATTGATTTGCCAATTAAAGTTCCCAATAACAATCCTATCATAAGTATCAGCAAAATATATTTTGGGAATATAAATTTATTCTTATTCATCTTCTATTTTCTCCAAAATAATTCTATATCTTCCTTTATTTTCCACATTAATAATATCATTATTTTCTGGGTCCCCTAAATTCCTTATTTGTAAAATAATATCTTGGGATTTAAAAAGTTTACCCACATCATCACGTGAAAACCATCCGATTAGGAAATGCGGACGGTCATTTTCTTCAATATAGATATCATTTTCATATAAAATCAAAATCTTTTTTCCATTTCTTACTTCTTCCTTTTTAATCATTTTTATGGAATCGTTGAATTTGAAATATTAGAGTATCGTCCATCATAATCTATCGGGAAATCTAAAGGTTCTTCTGTATAGTTAAAAATTGTACTTTCTTGACTTACTTTTATGTTTAAATCAAAAGAATTTTCTAATTTATCGATGTAAATTATGCTCAATGTATTGGACACTAGCATTCCAACTATAAAGAATATTAATGCTATTAAAACATAAGTTAAATTAAATTTCTTCTTCTTCATAAAGTATTTGTGTTTTGGATACCCATGACTTTAGTCTTGGGAGGAAAAACGCCCTCCGATAAGTTTATATACTCTTGAAATATAGTATTATTATGATAGTTAGAGCAACTGCTAAAATCAGAATCGATGCAAATCCTAAGATTGTTAGGACTATTAAACTCTATAAGAGGGGATTGCAATACTGCATTAATATTGCTTGGAAAAATAGAATCAAGAATAATATTAAACTCCATCCTCTCGTCTATAAACATCTTAAAAGCATTGGACTCCCAGCCCAACTTTCCATTGCTTGTATCAAACAAGCTTGTGGGATTATTAAACGAGCTAAATCCAAGCCCATTATTAACAAATGTTCTATCAGATACAACTTTCCACGTTCTGCTTCCTTCAAGAATAATATCCTGAGCATTAGCACAGTTAAAGGAAGGATTAAAGTTCCATTCATCATTCCAGATTGTTATAAGGAATATTTCACTTGGGATGTTAATGAAAGTCTGTTGAGAATAGATAAAAGGAATAGATGTTTCTTTATGTTTACATTCTCCAAAGATGTCAATGCCGAAAGCTCTAACTATCAACGAGTTCTTGGCGTTGATGTCGGAGTAAATCATCTTGCTGTAACTAGTGATAGGAAATTTTATGGAAGTAGAATTAAAAGATTGAGGATTAAGCATGATAAATTGATTAGCGAACTCCAAGCTAAAGGCACTAAATCTTCCAAAAGAAAACTTAAGAGATTGAGTGGAAGATGGAGACAGTTCATGGCTTGGACTAATCATAACATTAGTAAGAAAATTGTAAATAGTATGGATGGAGGAATTATTGTAATGGAGGACATAACTAACATTAGAAAGACTGCTAGATATAATAAATGGATTCATAAGTGGACTTTTAGGCAACTCCAAAGCTTTATTGAATATAAAGCTATTCGAAAGGGAATTAGAGTTGTTTATGTTAATCCTGCTTACACTAGTAAGGAATGTTCTATCTGCCATAATGAAGTCGTTAGACATTCTGGCTTTGTTAAATGTTCTGTTTGTTCTCATAGTCTTAATTCAGATTTAAATGCCTCCTATAATATTGCTCAACGATATACTCGGAATATGAGCAGGGCTTTTGTAACAGAGCCTCATAACTCATGGAATGATTCCAAAGCATCTTTGATGAACTGCGGTTGACCATAGTGTTAAAAGCCCCTGCCTTTAGGCAGTGGGATTATGTTACTTTTAATAATCATTTAAATCTTTATTTCGATTGAAGGATTTTCCGCATCTAAAACAATCATACTTTTTCTTTACTAGATTGTACTTAACATCCTTACTTCTACAATATACACATTTTAATGGAAGTTTAAAATTCATTCTACTTTGATTATTTTAACATAATCTCCTTTCTTTATATTCGAATCTTTTGGAATAGAAACAAACAATTGTTTAGTATATTTATTTTGCCATACTTTCATTATTAGTCTTCTCATATTAATATTAACTAGTAAGGACTAGTATATAAAGCTTTCCATACTCGCAAACGATATGGGTCTATCTATTCACACATATATGTCTAATCATATTCTCTAATTAGACATCCTAAAGGAAGAAATTTAGGATTATACAAGACCTTTGATAAATTCATCCAAAGCTTCATCTGGAAGATTTAGATTTTGTTTTAATTGGTTGATAAACATTTCAAATTCTTCTTCGTTCATTCCTAAGCTTTTTTTTACTCTTTCTAATTCGTTATTCATTTTTCTCACCAAATCCCATTCTTATTTAAGTTATCATGACAATCTTTATGTAGATATACCCAAAGATTATGCTTTGATTTCAAATATCTCGGCAAAACGTGATGTCTATTTTTCTCGCTAGAAAGAATATGTTTTCCGCAAATTAAACATACACTTCCTTTCTTTGTCATAATACTTATTTTTAATATCATCTTTTAAGTTTCTTAATCTTATCCTCTAATTCATCAAATTCTCTCATAATATTAGCGAACACATCAACATCAAAACAAATATTTCCCATACCATCCCGTACGGATTTTGCATACAAATGTTTTTTAATTAGTCTCAGTCCATTTAATAATTTTGTCATTTTTTTTCTCCTTTTTATGCTCCAATAATCTCAATTTCAGTAATTATTTTTCTTTTCCCTTTAAATTTGTAATGTAATATAACTAAATCTTTTCCAATACTTGCGTAGTCTTCTCCCCAATCATGATATCTTTTATTAATCTTTATTTTATTTTTAAATTTAATTATAGTATAAGTTACTCCTAATTCATGCTTCTTAAACTCAATTGTTTTTCCATCAAATTCTGCTTTAGCTTCATATTTAGGATAAGTCACATTTATATCAAGTTTCTTATCTTTTTTACAAAAGTCTTTCTTATTATCCTTTAAAACTTTAAATTTTACCTTATAATCTTTATTCATTTTTTCCCCTTCTTATTATAATGATAAAAGAGCATTCTTCTCCCTTCTATTTTATACCAGTTTACTTCCAATTCCTTATCTAGCTTTTGTCTAACAGAACGCATTGCAGAACTTAATGTAGAATAGCCGATTGCAAATTCTGTTTGAAAATCTAAAATAGAATAAGCCTTATCCGGATTATCTTTTAACATTTTTATTACTTTATCAGCAATCAGTGATGTATCTTCTATTCTTTTTTGATAAAATTCTTTTACACTAATAGGCATTTTTTCTTCAACTCCTTTTTATATTTTTAACACCTCAATCTTAACTCCTTTATAATATCCTTTAGTAAGTTTATAATGCCAATGGCAATATTTAAGAATTTCTTCCTGTGCATTAACTATTTTTACATTAGCGAAATTATAGCAATTTGCATATTCGCAATTTCCACTATCTTTTATTAATTCTTTTTTCTTAACAAACTCCTGATTATAAAATGACAATTTTTTAACTCCACAATCCAAATATTGCATATAAAATTACCATGATTATAATAAATAAGAATATCAAAACTATTATTGATATTTGCTCATCCATTTTATCTTTTAAATCTATTTGGAATTTTTCTATTTGGTAAATCCCTCCCAAAATAGTGTTTACGTACGGGTTCATAACTCTTTTTTCCCACCCCAACATATCTTCCATCAATCTTTTTAACACCTGTATAAATAATCCCAGAATGCCTGTCTCTTAGACTTTTATCTTGTTGCCTCTCATATTTTGACCCAAACCATCTCGCACACATTTTAAATCGCCTCCTGCATTGTTTTTATATTATCGTTTGTCATTTTTCTTATTTTTTATATCATCTCTCCTTTCCCATGATTTTTTTCTATCTTATAAATGCAAAATAAATTATAATGGTATAAAGTAAACCAATAAGTAAACCACTAAAAATAATTATTTTTAATTCATTTAAAGTTATAAATTTAATCATTTTTTCTTCTATTTCTAATGTCAATTTAAGTATTTAAATCTTTTTAATCCTATCTTGCGAGATTAACCAAATGCAAAAAGGAGAGGTTCCTTAAGAGATTGATTAATCTTTTGCATAGGATTTTGATGGGTTGTTATAGAGCATAAAAGAGGTGATGCTCAGTTTAACTTTATTCTATTACCTTTGCATCTTCTATAAAAATGATAGTAAGTTAGAAACTTACTAGCAAATCCCGTTAAGGCAACCTTTCATCAATTAATCTTCTTCTATATCTTTAGATTCCTCAATTTCTTTATCAGTCATTTTTCTACAGACCTGATTTTCAGATTGATAGATAAAGTTAGGATTTAATTCACATTCTTTTTCTTTATCTACTGGTGTTGGATAACTTGGTCTTATTGGTTTAGGGTCTAATTGTTCTTGTATTTCTTCTGGTGTTAATACATTATTGCAATTTAATGTGGGATTATCGTTGCATAAAGGCACTATCCATGCATTGTATAAAACTCTAGTTAAGAATCCTTCTACTCTATCATAAAATTCTTCTCTAATTCCTAAAGTATATCTGGCAAAAGAGCTAAAGCTCATTCCACCGCCTCCGCCACTTGAACTTCCAACTGTATCTGTGTTCCATCCATCTTCATGGTTCTTTATATATCCTTTTACTTTTTGTATGTCTTTTTCGTTTTCATGTATTTCCTGCTTTACTTTTTCTATTTTATCTCCCGACTCTTCCTCTGCATTTGCAAATGATACTAAAGATAGTAAGAAAATTGCAAGCAAAGTTAAACTAAATATTCTTTTCATTTTTATTCCTCCTTGATTAATTTATAATTATAATCTCTTAAAACTTCTGCAATACTATTAAATATTTCTTGATTTAAATAATCTCTTTTTTGGGATAATATTAATTTTAAATTTATTGAAGATATTTCCTTATTTAATTCAATAATTCCAAAGTGTTTTAGATTATGGTTTCTTGTAATTGGATTTAATCCCCTTGACTGCTTTTTAATAAAGTATTTCATAAAATCACCTTAACTTTTTCTATATCTCTATTATAACAAGCTATTTTATCTTCACCGCATATTATACATGAATATTGTAAGTTAGATTCACTTAATTGTTTTTCATCTAAATTACTTAAAGAGCATGTTCCTTTAGGGGGGATATGAGAATGAATCATCACTTTTGTATTGCATCCATTAAAACCCACAGAAACATCATTTCTATAATTTATATCCATTGGCTCAATATCAACAGCAAAAGTAGAATTATCTCCTTTTTGCTGAATTACATCTAAACAATAAGTAAACTCTGCTTCTTCATTAAGTATTCGTTTATTTAATATTTCTAGTATTTCATCTGAAAAATAAACTCTCTCAATATTATCAACATTTTGTCCTCTTAATTCATCAATCATACTATCATAAATGTTTTCTTGTTTTTCATTAAAATAATTAACACCAATTTCCCAATCTATAGCAACCAATAATCCAAATAACAATATTAAATAAACATAATTTCTAAATCTTCTCTGTATTTTTTTCTTCTCTATATCATAATTATTATTTATTGTCTTTTCATTTGGACTTGGTAGATTTAATTGATTTGTTTCTTCAACTTCTTTTATTTCATTGTTAATTGTTACCATTTTCCTATAAATAAATATTTTCTAATTTTCGGTTCTCCATTATTATGCCCATTTTTTTTATCTAACCAATTAAATACATAACCTTGACTACATAAATTAGAAGCTTCTTGGGGTGTTAATTCATAAACTCGTCCTTGTTGAAAATCTTTCACTTGTTTTATTTGGGCGTTAATGTTGTTCATCTTTTTAGTTTCTCAATACTAAATTTTATTTCATAATCATCAATAAATTTAAGATTGTCATCGGTTATTGAATACATAATCTGCATCATTTTTAATTTGTTATAATCTTGTCCTTTTCTTACTTTAAATTTCAGTTGTTTCATCTCGGCGTGTTTTTTCATAGTCCTAAATAACTCGGTCTTTGTTTAATTGGTTCAATTAGTAATCTCCTTACTTCAATATTATAATCAAACTCATCTGTTTTATCTTGTTTTTCAAAATCTTTTAATGTCTGTTTTAACATCTCTTTAAACCATTTAACAGCTTCCATACGATTTTCGAAAAATGCTATCGCTTCACCGTCTCTATAAGCTATCCATTTCGGTGTTTCTTTTTTTGTGCTTTTCATTTTAATCATCAATCAGAAAACTTGGGTCTCCTATTATTTCAATAATATCAACAAAATCGGTGTTATTCATTATTAAATCTTCAAATTCCAAATAATCTTGTTTTGTTATTTTTTTCGTATGAATTAATATCCTCATGTTTGCTCCTTTAATTACAAAAACCCACGGTTCTTGTGACTCCCTTAACTTTCAATAAATCCTTGTGTTGTAAAGTCTTCATCATCCAAACCTTTTTCATATGCTTTTAATATAGCTTTTAAATAGTTTTCAAGTGGTCTTAATTTTTTGAAAGTAGCTACGTGTATATCATCAAAAGGTTCTTCAGTTACTAAATTTATTTCGTTATCTCCTTCTTCATTTGTTCCAATTCCTACTTTAATTAAATCCTTATCATCTATTTTATTTAATAGATACTTCAAATCTTTTAATGTTTTAATTTTCATTTTCTTTGCTCCTTTAATTTTTGCTTTCTTTTATAATCTTTAATTTCTAATCTTAACTTCTCATTTTCTAATTGTGCTTCTTCTATCTTATCTCTAATATCTGTTTGTTTCCATATTTGTTTAATTAATGGGCTCATCTGATAAATAATATAAATTCCAACAAGAATAATAAGATAATTTGGTATAAATCCGATTAATTCTTTAAATGATTTTTCATTATTCATCATAAATAAAGTATAGATTAATAATCCAATGAATCCTAACATAACTATTACAATAAAAATTCTATATTTATTTTCAGATATTATTTCTACCATTCTTTTAATTAGAGATTTAATTCTATTTAAACCTTCTTTCCGAGCCACCGAATTGAAACTAATTTTTATTAGTTTCCCACGATAGTGGTTTGTTTTAGCAAAAGTTTGAAAAATGGCGTTAATCATCTGTCCCCCCATTAGCATAATACCATTTATCAAATGCCTTTTGTTGTTCATTGCACATCTTATACCATAATTTTGTGCAAGGTTTTGCCTTCTTATATTTGTTTTTTAATAATTTATGTTCCTTATTTCTACACCATTTTAAATAACAGCTTTTACATAATAAAGTGTTCATATTACCACTATACCAAACACTACCATCATAATTTCCTCTATCTTTATTACATAAATTACATCTATCTTTTTTAGCCATTTTTCAAATTGAAACTAATAGTATATATACACAAGTCCTTAAACTTGCTATTTATAGCGTCTATATCATTATTCTTTCTATATTCATAATTCATTTTTTACTCCATCTATTATATTACCTATGACTAAACCTCTTAAAAGTTCTATTATTTCTAATTTAATATTTGTTTCTGACTTAGAATTAACTTTTAATTGTAAAATCTCTTTTACTATAGCTTCAGTTCTCTCTTGCCAAAGTGAATTTAAAGTGTTAATAGAATATAATTCTCTATCTTTTAAATCCTCTTCTAGCTTATTATAAATTTCTCTTGAAATAAATTTAGCATCTAACTCATCTATAATATTATTTATATCGATATTACTAGCAATCAAATAGCCTTCTTTATCAATAATAAATTCTTGTTCTAATAAAAATTCACTTGGTTTCATGTTTGCTCCTTTAATTTTTTTATTCTATCCCTAATCATATCATCACCATTAGTCCAATAATTGCCTAAAACATTCTTTAAAAACTCTAACTCATCTTCACGCTGTTTTTGTAAAGCAAATTTTAACTTATCTCTTTCAATACAAACATCATTATAAGCTTCATTAGTTAATTGTAAAGATGTTTTTAATTTTAAATATTCGGGATGATGTTTAATTGATTTATATTGCACTAATGTCTGCAACCTTTCTATTTCATTACTTAATCGATTGCATTCTTTAAACCATTTATTTTCAACTTCATCTATTATCTGTTTTTGCGTTTTCATTTTGAATTAAACCTCTTTATAATCTGCCTATTCATTCCATATACCGTAAGACCAATTTAAATTTCTTTTTCTTAATTCATCTGCCTTAATTTGTGTTTTTTTCATTTTGTAAACACCTCTATTAATAATTGCTTCATAATTTGTTCCGCTAATTCTAAATTACATTTTGGACATAAAGCTAAAGTTGTATTCTCTGGCAGACAATATATATAAATTTCGTCTGATTTCTTATGAACGCATTTAAATTTATTCATTTTAATTTCTCTCCAATCTTTCTACGATACATAATATTACGACGACCATTTGGATTACTGCTCTTTTTATGATTATTTACATCTATTAAAATATAATTATAATCCTTTAACAAGTTTAAAAAATTATTAAAAAGCTCTTTAGTTAAATTATGATAATTCTCATTCTCTATTAAATCTATCTTAATCCTATTACCACTTAAATAAATAAATCCCCTATGCCTTAATTTTTTAATATATTTTCCTTTAATATTATGTACATACTCTTTTTTAATATAATATTTGCTCATTTTAATCCTCTTTCTCAACCTCTTTTATTAAAGCATCTAAATCACAATATATTGTTCCGAATATTGCTTTAATTGGCTTATTTTCTTTATCTAATTCTATTTCTATCCCATATAATCTATTTAAATAATATAAATATTCTATTGGAATATTAGGATTTATTTTTACAATTATTGGGAAACTAAATCCTTCTGCTTGTCTCATATCCGTCTTTATTCAATAATCTCTCCATTTTTTTCATTAAAATTATTATTTTCTTAATAGTTTGCTTTGATTTTGCTTTTCTATTTTCTCCTGTTTTTAATAAATTCTGTCTTAGTGCTACCATTAAAAAAGATAAATCATTATATAAATTGTTAATATGTTGTTCTCTTTCTTTATTATTTTCGTATTCCATTTAACTTCTTCTCATTTTTCAAAATAAGCTTTTCCCCCATTTCCTTTTATAAAACAAACTACCGCTAATAACAAAATATAAAATCCAATCAACCATAAATTTGCAGAAAAATCATCTCTAGTAGGAGATATCAAAAAGATTAATAAAATTACAAGCGCAACTATCCATAAAACAAATGCATGATTTGTTAATATATTTTTATCTCTTTGATTCATCTTATCCTCCTATTAAATCTCTCATAAGTTTTGTTGTTCATTTTTTAATGTTCAATAAAATTCTTATTTTCTCTTTTTGTTCTATATTTTTACAAATCTTTTTAATTTCTTTTAAATATTTGGGTAACCATAAATGAACTTCTATAGCATTTTCGTAAGATGTAATTTGTCCAATTTTATCTCTTTTATTTAAAAATCCGCCTTTAGATAAACCATACCCTCTCCCATTCATAAAAGCACAACCCATACTAAAATAATTATTAAAATACTTTTCAATTACTTTTAGATTATGCTCTAATCTATTGTAAGTTATTTCCATTTTGATTCATCTCGGCGTGTTTTTTCATTTTAATTACAATCTAATCTATCATATTTTGCATCTAGTAATTTTCCCCGATAAGTATGTGTGAAATTATTTCCATCTAAGTTTGTTCTACATTCATTTAAATCATCTGTAGCGTCATTATATAAAGTTACTAAATCTTCATTAGTTCCTAATAAGTTGTTTGTTAGGTTGCATAATGGATTTATTACTTTTTTATAAGCTTTGTCAACACCAGAATTATACCCAATGGAGTATGATAAAATTAATAAAGCTATAATCATGATTATTAAAGTTTTCTTAAATAATTTAGTATCATCTTTTTTTGTTGGCTCTATTTTTTTCGGAGGATTATAACTATTATCAGAAGTAGTTATGATTATCTTCTTTTCCTTCTTTTTTCTCTTAACTTTCTTTTTCATATAATTTCTCCTAGATTCATTTGTTCAGAATAAATTCTTGGCTTATTTTTCCAACTAAACTGATACTGAGAATCATCCCATTCGACAACTCTTCCTTGTTCAATTTCATTTAAAGTGAATATAACACAAAAGCTTTTTGCTTCATAATCAATTAATCTATATATTATCTTATAGCATTCTAATTTTTTTAAGTCTTCTATTGCTGTAGTACTTAGATATTGATAACCTTGATATTCTGGTTTAATCATGATTTGCCTTCTATTATAATATTTCTCTACATAAAAATAACGTTCTTTATTAATTGGGAAATGAACATATCCTATTATCCTTCCAATATTTCTACCTTTCTTTACATATATTGGTTGCGGTTCTCTTTCTCTAAACTTTTCTCCAATATTCATTTTCTATGCTTCCTCAAAATCATGAGTGTCACTTACAAATATATGCTCTTTATACTCATCACAACTTTTGCCTGTGTAACCGCCATAACCACCTTCAACATAAAATATTTTTCCACTTTCCATTTCTAAAACTAGTAAATTCTCACCATCACAACCTGTTTTCTTATGACAAACTATTTTAACTGATTTTATTGTTTCTCCAATAAGTTTAGTTTCGCTCATCTTTTATGCCTCAAATTTTTGTGCCTTTCTACCTTTTTTGGAGTATGAAATCTTTGTTTGCATATCTCACATTCTTCTGTAAAATATTCCCATTTATTTTCTGTCATTTTCCAATATTTTTAATTCTTCAAATTCTTCAGTTATTAGACTTCTTACAACTAAATGCAACCTTTCTTTATTCTCTAAACTTTCTAAAGTTACTGTTGGATATTCTGAATAAGATATCATACGATATACTTTTCCATCTTTTGATATAAATAATTTGTTTAAATCTTCTATATTAAATGCTCTTTTCATTTTCTGCTCCTTTCAATTCCCCTATATAATTCTGTTCTTAGTTCCTCGAGGGCTTGAATTTTTGCCATATACTGATATGCATAAATAGAGTTATGGGAATTAACATGCTCATGATATTTCTTTCTTAATCTGCAATAAATGTGTTCAAAATCCTTTAGAGGAATACTAGATACCCTTTCTTCTAAAGTGTTAAAGTTTACTTCTTTAGTCATGTTTTTTATCCCGTTTATGCTTATCAAATTTCCTTTCATTTGTATAATGTTTTCCACAATTTATACATATATAATCAGTTTCCATTTTTTAATATTTTTTCCGTATCTTCATGATAAGATTTTCCCAATAAATATAATACTATTAATATAAATAAAATCCAAGCAAACCCCAGAATATACAATATTTTCATGAAAATGTCAATATCAATTAGTATTTAAATGTTTTTAACCTTTTTTAAGTAGTCATTTTTTATTAATAACCTCATCTATTGTCTCAATTACGATTTTTACTGAACTCTTGCCTATTTTCGGAATTAGAGTTATAATCGGCTTAATCTTTCTTTGTATTAATTCTACAGGAAATAAATCACCTATTAGATGTTCTTCTTTAATCTTAATTGGTTTTCTATCTATAAAATTTAATTCTTTATTTTCTAAAATCTCTATTATCTCAAAATCTTCTTTCAATTTATCTTCTATTGCTTGTGTTTGGGTCATTTCTTATTAATCCAATTTGTTTTAATATTAAATATAAACTTGAAATTCCAAGTACCATTAAAGCTAAAAATGGTGGATTTGTATAGCTT
>Ga0213870_1000335_pt1 | contig 23449 bp, 25 predicted proteins | sample WICALVC2017_Meta_FD_160119 | JGI IMG/M metagenome (GOLD analysis project Ga0213870, IMG submission 160119) | Freshwater microbial communities from subterranean cave lake in Wind Cave National Park, South Dakota, United States - WICALVC2017 | ecosystem: Environmental > Aquatic > Deep subsurface >... | reverse complement strand
GCTAGCGAGGATTTCCGCGCTGCGTTGGACTTATTGCCGACGCTTCATACCGCGCCATTTACCGAGGTTGTGCTTCCGCTTTCCGACTTCCAAAAGGCCTGGGACCTCCACAAAGCAGCCAAGCACCTCAAGGTGCTGCTGGAAGTCACCCCATCGTGAGATGTCAAACACCGGGTGTCAGACACCCGGTGTTTGACAAGATCGACAGCAGTAAAGAGATGCCCTTTGGAGGGTTTTAGTAATCTCGTTGCTTGTTCACACTATCGACTAATTCGCACGAATTAGCCGATAGTGAATGGGTGATGAAAATGATCTTTTTGTGGTTCACAGCACTTTACATTATTCTGCGGCCGCAGAATAATGTAAACAAGATGATTTTGGAATTTTAGGACTTTTCGTAGACCTTTCGCAGTTTCGTAGGCCTGCGACGGAACGGAGCGGAATCCGCCTCTCGGCCAGACGTGACCTTCCCCGCCAAAATTTCTGCGGAAAAATTTAGGCGGGTTCGGCTCCATGGCACCCACACACTCGGCGGATTATTTTTGTACACGCCATTCACCCCTCGATGCGACTCGGGGGTTCTGGCGACAAAAATAAAAAAAGAAGACCCCTGCTGGCGGTATGCAGGGGGCGCGGGGTCCGGGCAGCGGACGCCGCTTGGATGCGCTGCGCATCAGTCATGAGTATGGGCGCGGCAGTGCTTCCAGAGTGAACGCACCCACGGCCTTGGGGATGACGATCAATTTGTGGTGCGGGGCCAGATCATCCGGCAGGTCGTTGACCGGCCACCAGGTGCCTTCTGGCGAGGCGTGCTCGAGCTCCACCAGGTAGATGAGAAGCATGAACCAGCCGCGGGGCTCCGCACAGCAGATCGGCTCGCCGCCCACGTATTGGTAGTGGCGAATACTTCCGAGATCTGCCTGCTTGAGGCGGGCGAGAACTCCGGCGGGTTGTTCTCCCACCCGTAGCAGCGAGCCCGGGCAGTGCCAGAATCCCGCGAAGCTTTCATGCGGCTTGCGTTGCCGCAGAAATACTTCGATCTGGCCGACAGTGTTGCGACGCATCGCCACCGGCTCGACCGCGATGCTGGTCACTAGGGGAGCCAAGCCAGCGAAGAATTCTTTCAAGTACGGCTGCTTCACATAGGGCAACAGCCAGCCGAGGAACCACTGCAAGAGTACTTGCATTGAAGGCCTCCTATTCCTATGAACCAGCAATGCCGGTTGTCAAATTGACGAATACCTTGGTGCAAGGTATCGTGGTATGAAAGTATGGATTTAGTTTTTCGTCAAGCGGGAAAGGAGTGGGAGCGAAGCTTTGAGCGTATTGTGCAGACGCTAAGCTTCTCTCAACCGCACGGTCCGCAAGAAGCTTAGCGTCTGAATTCAATGGCTTCGCTACTGGATTTATGAAAATCATTGATATTTCTTCTCCGCTTCAGGAGGGCGTGCCGGTGTGGCCCGGGTCTCCGGGAATCCGACTGCGTTGGTTTAAGCGTGTAGAGAAAGGAGAGGGCGCGAATCTTTCCGAGCTTTCCATGGACGTGCACATTGGCACGCACATTGAAGGCAAGCTTCATAACTTTACGGAAGGGGAATCAGTGGATCAGTTTGCCTTAGAGACGCTTATTGGGCCTTGCACGGTTGTGTATCTGCCGGAGGTGGAGGCGATTACGGCGAGATCCCTCGACCAGCTCGGGATGACAGGGTGGGCGCTCGGGATGACAGGGTGGGCGCTCGGGATGACGATGAACGGCGCACACGAGCGAGTACTATTTCGAACGAAAAATTCGGAATTTTGGAAGACGCCAATTTCTTCATTCAGAGAGGACTTTGTGGGCATTAGCCCGGATGGCGCGCGGTGGTTGGTGGATCACGGAGTAAAGCTCGTGGGTATTGACTACCTTTCCATAGCGCAATACGGCAAGGGTCATGAGGTGCACGATATTTTGCTTAAAGCAGGCGCGCTTATTATTGAGGGGTTGAATTTGGATGGAGTAGAGGCCGGAGAATACGAGCTTATTTGTTTGCCGTTGCGGCTGATGGGCAGAGAAGCAGCGCCGGCGCGGGCGGTGCTGGTGAAGGAATAAATACATGAAAATTGTAGCCCTTCGACTCCGCTCAGGGAATAAAATTTCTCCGCCTTCGAATTTTCTTGAGCGATACCATTGAATCGAGATCCCTCGACGCGGCTCGGGATGACGGTGCGAGTGACATTGCGGAGTCTGTCCCGAGCGAAGAGATTGCTTCGTTGATGGAGCCGTCCGACCGCGGTCGGACTCTCAACATGAAAGGGGCAAGAAGCTTAGCTTCGGAATCAAACTGTGAAATTTAAAGTGGTAATTTCAGCGCCGTATTTTCAGCCGGTACTTTCCGAGTACCAGCAGGTGTTTGACGCGCATGATATTGAAGTTGTACTGCCCACGGTGCATGAAAAATTAAGCGAAGAAGAGTTGCTGCGATATCTGCCGGATGCTGACGGCATTCTGTGCGGAGATGATCGCATTACCGAGCGCGTGTTAGCTGCCTGTCCAAAGTTAAAAGTGATTTCCAAGTGGGGAACTGGGATTGATTCCATTGATCGTGAGGCAGCAGCGCGGCGCGGCATTCCGGTGAAGAACACCCCAAATGCATTTACGGACTCGGTAGCCGACTTGGTGCTTGGGTTTATGCTCTGTTTTGCAAAAAAAATTCCCTGGGCGGATCGGGATGTGCGCGCTGGGCAGTGGATGAACAAACAGAAAGGCGTTTCACTCGGGGAGTGTACGCTCGGGCTTCTCGGCCTGGGAAACATTGGCAAAGCCGTGGCCGGTCGCGCCAAGAGCTTTGGCATGCCCATTCTTGGATATGATGCGGTGCAGCCGAGTGAGGAATTTTTACAAACTGTCGGGATGGAATGTGTCCCTTTAGAGCAGTTGTTGGCTCAAGCAGATTTTCTCTCGCTTCACTGTACGCTTAACGACTCCACGCGCCATATTCTAAACCGCGAGCGACTCGCCCTCATGAAACCGACCGCGGTCGTCATTAACACCGCGCGCGGGGCGCTTATTGACGAGCAGGCGTTGACTGAAGCACTCACAACTGGCAAGATTTTCGGCGTCGCACTGGATGTGTTTGAAGTGGAGCCATTGCCGGAGCAGAGTCCGTTGCGCAAACTTCAAAACGTCCTGTTGTCTCCGCACAACGCCAATGCAAGCCCTTCTGCGTGGAAACGTGTGCACGAGAATACGCTGAAGAATTTACTGGAGGGGCTTGGAGTATAGACGAAGTAAGAAGGACGAAGGATGAAGTGAGAAGGACGAAGTGTGAGTGAGGATCTTCTTTTCATTGTGGCTGGTCGAGAAAAGAGCCTCGCGCAGTTTACGGCGGCATTTGCGCGCCGGCTGCCCGAGGAACTTCGGCTTGTTGCGTGGACCTCGCCCACGAGTTTTCGCGAGCCGGAAATTGACAACTGTTGGCACCCGAAATTTATCGCAGAAGGCACGGCCATTTTTTTTCTTCGCGAGGTCCCGAAGATGTTTCGCGCAGTGCTCGCAGGCGCGCGTCGGTTTGTGCTTGGCCGGTTCGGGGCAGTAAAGTTTTTCCCGAGTGAGTAGTCCACGATCATTGGCATTACTCCAGCAACCATCTGTACTATTGAAGGTGAGAGAGTAAAAACCGCGTACTGTCATCCCGAGGACGCTGCCAGAATCTCCTGGATTGTTTTTGAGGATAGGGGCAATGCGCGGGATACATTTGCCTCGCGCTGGCGCGCGCTCAAAAATTTATGCGTTTTGCTTCTAGCCTGGGCAAAAACAAGTTTTCCTCGCGCGCTCACACAGCCGGATGTCGCGGTGGCGGCCGTGCTCACGCTTCGGTGGATGCTGCACCTTCACTGGGCGTGTCTGCTCGCATTGGGCGGGCGCGTGGAAGCGCTGCTTCTTAATGATAAAAAACCTTCCCTAGTTTTTGGAGTGCATGAGCTGTGGCCATGGTCTCGGGTCGTATGGGATATCTGCAAGCGCGCAGGGGTTTCTACAATCACGTTTCAGCACGCGTCAATTACCAGAAGTAAGCTTTGGTACTTTCCACACGCTGAAGAACTTGCCGCCGGAATGGCTCTTCCTGACACGTTTGTGGTGTTTTCTCAAAAAGAGCGAGAACTTCTTGCGCCTCATTTCCCGGCAACAACGAGATTTCTTTTCGGCTGCGGGCCTCGGTACGCGCACTGGAAAGAAATAATTGTTGGACCAACGCAGACCCTGGCAGACCAAGCAGTGCTGTTTGTCAGTTCCGTGCCCTGGTGGGATAACGAGGTGGTGCTTGAAGCAGCGGTGCGGTTGCTTGAATTGGGCGCTCGGCGTCCGGTCATCGTGCGCGTACACCCGCTTGCAGTGGTGCCCGGCAAATGGCGTAGGTGGCTGGAGTGCGCACGCGCTCACGGAGAGATTTTTCGCCCGGCAGAATCCCTTGCGGAGGATCTCGCGCGTTGTTCAGCAGTCGTCGGCATGAATTCCACAGTGCTTGAGGAAGCCGCAATGCTTGGCAAAGGAGTGGTGGTGTTGGAGCAGGACCACTTCCTCTCGTTTGCGCCCCAGCTTGGCACGCACGTCACTACACAAGAGTTTTCTTGGGAGTCGGTGGAGCGCGCGCTTCTTCAGATGAGCGGCCAAACTGCGGCCTTCGCGCGTCATGGGCTGGGATTAGATTTGCCAGTGTATCGGTTGACCAGGAGATGAGGTGAGCAAGTAAATCAGGTAAATCAGGATTGCAGGCAGGCTGCTAAGGGAGGAAGCAATTATCTCCCCGACCCCCTTGCAACTTGTGCAATCGAGCGTAGCGGAGCGGCTGGTGTCGCTCGCGCTATAAGCGCAGCACCCGCAGACTGCGGAAGGGGTGGAGCAAAACCGCTCTGTTCGAGGAACTCCCCCGACCGCGGTCGGAGGAGGACGAGTTGAGGTTTTGCGTTCACGACACCCCGACCTGCAGTCGTTTGGTGCGCAGCGTGTGCGACGACTCCAGGCGCGAAGTTGCGCGGCACGATGGCACAACCACCCCCCCTCTTTGCAGAAAAAATGACGCGTGATAGGATGACGCAATCTATGGAAGGACAAAAAAAGATTCTCTTTACCGGCACCACTGGCATGGTCGGGCACTATATTGACGCGTGTCAGTGGCCGATGGAGGTTTTGAAGACCACCCGAGCAGATTTTGAAATTACGGATCTTGACGCGATCAATCGCTATAGTGAAGCGCACGCGCCAGAGATCGCAATGATCATTCACCTTGCTGCCGAGACGGACGTGGATCGCTGCGAGCTCGATCCTGCCCATGCCTACCGAGTGAATACCATTGGCACCCAGAACATGGTGTATCAGGCCATGAAGCTTGACGTGCCCTTTGTCTTCACGTGTACTGTGGGTATTTACGGCGGGGATGATGCGCCTGGGCCTTTTCACGAGAACTCTTCCCCCAATCCGGCCAACATCTACGGCGCGAGCAAACTCTATGCCGAGCAGTTTGTGAAGACCCACCTCACGCGGTACTTTATCGTGCGTCCAGGGTGGATGATGGGCGGAGTTTCTAAAGACAAGAAGTTCGTCGCCAAGATTATCCGGCAGTTGCTTGCCGGGAAAAGAGAGATTTTTGCCACCGAGGAAAATGTGGGCAGCCCCACCTATGCAAAGGAACTCCTGGAGCACATCAGCCGGTTGATCCAAACCACCTGGTGGGGGGTGTACAACTGCACGAATACCGGCAGAATGAGCCGCTATGAAGTGGCCAAGGTGATTGTGGACGCGATTGATCCCACGATCCGCGTGACTACCGTGAAAGCGGACTACTTTAAATTGCCAGCGCGCCGGGCCCTTTCCGAGTATGCAGACAATCAGATGCTCCGGCTGCGAGGACTGGATCGGATGACCTCGGTTCAAGACGCGCTGTCCGCCTATCTGGAAGAAATTAAACAATCGGGATTTGTCAATGCGATCCTCCCAAAAACGTGAAAAACCTCGGGCGCCAATCGGCGTGGGGATTGATCTTGAGGACGTACATCGATTTGCCGTCCTTGATCAAAAAAAAGATCAGCGGTTCCTTCATCGCATTTTTACCCCAGCCGAACGCACCTATTGTTTCCGTCGCGCGAACGCGGGTCAGCATCTCGCGGGCAGATTCGCCGCCAAAGAGGCAGTGAAGAAGGCACTCCATTCCGTGGGGCTGCATCGTGTTTCTTACCGCGACATTGAGATTAGCAACGATGCGCACGGCGCGCCCAGGGTGCGACTCGCTGGGACAAAGCGGTGGCGCATTGCTTTAAGTATGAGTCATTCGGTCGAAGTCGCAGTTGCGATTGCGATTATTACCGCTCGTTTATGAACCCGGTACGCATTGCGCTTTTGGGCACCGGCACCATGACCGGTTGGCCCGAGGTTCTTTCAGTTGCCGCTTCTCGGATTGGGATTCCGGTTGCGGTTTCTCTTGGAGCGTATAACCAGTACGCGCAAGAAATTCTGGATTCTGAAAGTGCTGTTTTTTCAAACGATCCGGAGTTGGTCATTCTGGCAGTCCATCTCCGGTCGCTTTTGGGCGACCAATTCTTTCACCCGTATGCGCAGGCGGAAGCCGAGCGTCGGGCCTGGGCAGCAAATACCCTCGCGCATTTGGGCGCGCTCATTGAGCGGATTTGTGCCAGATCCTCTGCTCGGGTGATCCTCCATAACTTTGAAGTGCCGTTGCATTCTCCCTTGGGGATTCTTGAAGGCAAGCAGCCGTTTGGGTTTCATGAGAGCGTGCAGTGGCTCAATGCCGCGCTTCAAGAGCGCTATCGGAGCGATCCCCGCGTTTTTGTCTTTGATTACAATCGGTTTGCGGGATGGCTTGGAAAACAGCACAGTATAAACGACAAGCTCTACTATCTTGGCGACATTACCGTCAATCCCGAGTGGATGGAGCGCCTAGCCGCTTCCTGGATTTCGTACATTCGTCCGCTGCGCCTACCGGCAAAGAAGTGCATTGTTTTAGATTGCGACAACACGCTCTGGGGAGGAGTGCTGGGTGAGGAGGGGATCCATGGCATTCATCTTGGGCCCACGCCGCAGGGGCGCCCCTTTTTGGAGCTGCAAAAATATCTGCTCTCGCTCTACCATACGGGGGTCCTCTTGGCCTTAAACAGTCGGAACACCGCGGAGGATGTGGCGCACGTGCTTGAGCATCATCCGCATACGGTGCTTCGGCAACAGCACTTTGCGGGCATGAGAGTGAACTGGCAAGATAAGGTGAGCAATATGCGTGAGCTTTCGGAAGAACTCAATCTCGGATTGGATTCCTTTGTGTTTTTGGATGATGACGCGCTCCAACGGGACATGGTGCGTGAAATGCTTCCGGAGGTACGCGTCGTGGAGCTTCCAAATGATCCGGCGCTCTATGTGCGTACCCTCATGGAGTTCGACGAATTTTCTAGTTTCGAATTTACCAAGGAAGACGAGCAGCGCGGGGCAATGTACGCCCAAGACCGACAACGCCGCGCAGTGGCAGCAACCACTGGCAGCATTGAGGACTATTTGCGCACCATTGAGATTCAGGCGTCGATCGCGCGGGCGACGCCGATGACGATTCCCAGAATTGCGCAACTGACTCAGAAGACGAATCAGTTCAACACCACGACCCGCCGATATAGCGAGGCCGAGATACAGAGCTTTGCAGCGCGTCCCGAGATGCTCGTCCTCTCCCTTGCCGCAAAAGACAAATTCGGAGATAATGGCATAACCGGGGTGGCAATTGTCGATGCCCGCGACTCGGCGGCCTGGAGAATCGTCACGTTCCTGCTTTCCTGTCGGGTCCTTGGCCGTCGGCTGGAACAAACCTTGCTTGCCGATGTGATGGAACGCGCACGAGCCAATGGGGCAAGAACACTGTTGGGAGAATTTATTCCCACAGAAAAAAATGCGCCGGCCAAAGAGTTCTATGAACAGAATGGGTTTTCGTTCTCTGGGAAAGAGGGGAGCATTGAGCGCTGGACCTATAAGCTTGAACACTCGTATCCGTTCCCGGAGGGAGTCAAAGTGATTGAGAAGTGAAAAATCTTTCCACCGTCATTTATGTCCAGCGAGAACGAGAAAAAACTTTTCGATATTTTGAGCAGGGTACTCAAGATTGCTCCGGAGAGCATCACGGACGGGACCGCGCCAGAGAACACCGCGACCTGGGATTCATACAATGCGCTCATGCTGGTCTCCGAGCTTGAAACCGCGTTTACGGCCTCTTTTACCATGGAGGAAGTCATTGCGGTAAAAAATGTCGGGGATATTAAAGCAGCCCTGCGAAGGCATGGAATAGAGGTTTGAAATGTCAGATGTCAAATGTCAGATGTTTAATGTCAAACGGTGGAGGTGTCTATGAGCGAGCAAATTCCGGCGGCCTTGCGATTTGCCGAGCTTCGCGTTGGCGATGCGTATGCGTTTTCTCGCGCGCTCTCCGAGGAAGATGTGCGCGCGTTTGCGGCCCTTTCCGGGGATGAGAATCCACTGCACGCCAAGAAAGATTTTGCTTGGCGCGCCGGTTTTTCCAACCACCTTGTCCACGGCATGCTTGCGGCAGGATTGTTTTCGCAACTTATCGGTATGCATGTCCCTGGACGCACCGGACTCTACCTTTCTCAAACCCTAGAGTTTCGTAATCCGATTTTTCCCGGGGAGCTACTGACCGTCATGGGCACCATTCTGGAAAAACACGAGAGCACTTCGTTGCTGGTTTTGAAAACCGAGATCCTTAAAGGGATCGTGGTTGCGATCTCGGGCGAGGCGCGCGTAAAAGTGAACGATTCTTTGGTATGACCAAATCACGGACGGCGTTGGTTGTTGGCGGAAGCGGGGGAATTGGGCGTGCGGTCGTCAGTGAGCTCATCGCGGCAGGCATGGAGGTCTGGGCAACAACGCATACGCGCGCGTCTACTAAAGACCCGCGCGCACAATGGATTCCCATGGACGTCACTGATGCCGCGTCCGTCTCCCAAGGGATTGAAACGATCCTCAAAACCGCCTCGGCCCTGGATGTGCTCGTCTACAGTATAAGCGCGCCCTTAAAACACATTGCGCTCTTGGATCTCCACTGGCAGGACGTCGAGGCCCAGCTTCGGCCGCAGCTTCAAGGGATGGTGCATCTGCTTGCTGCACTGAAGCCCCAATTGATGAGTCGCGCCCCGATCCGTTTTATCCTCCTCCTCTCCGATGCCGTGCTTAGCAAACCTCCGCAAGGGTTGAGTCACTACGTTACGGCTAAATCTGCGCTCTGGGGGTTTGCCAAATCCATGGCCGTCGAGTTGGCGGCCTTTGGCTCCACAGTGAACTGCGTGTCTCCCGGCATGGTCAAGACCGAACTGCTTGAGCACTTTCCCGTCAGGCTCGTTGAAGCCACTGCTGCCCAAAATCCCCTCCGCCGCCTCGCGACCCCGGAAGAAGTCGCAAACGTCGTCGGCTTTCTTGCGAGTTCCAAGGCCGGCTATCTCAACGGAGTGAATCTGACCGTGAATGGCGGCTCGGTGATGCTATGAGATATTCGATTCCCTGGGTCATTGGCGCGTTTCGACACCACCTCTGGGAAAAATGGCGGTTCGTTGGATTTGCGCTGCCGCCAACGGCTCCAGTATTCTCGCTTCCGGGAACTCGGCCAGAGCACATTTGGCAGGCAGGGGAAGTGGATCGCGGACGAATCGAGCGCGAGTTGTTTCCCGAACTGGTTGGAGAGCAGGAGTATGATCGAAAGTATTTTCAAGACCATCTCGGGCAATCTCGGGTGCGCTGCTTTTTGGCCGAGCGTGATGATCGGTTGGTCCACTACACGTGGGTGTTCCTGGACGCCATGGATTCGCCGGTCATGCGACTACCCAGAATCCGCCGAAAGATCCGAGCTAATGACTGCTATGTAGGGCCGGCATGGACCCATCCGAAGGTGCGTGGCAGTTGGCTCTATCCGGCAGTGATGCGCCAAGTAATTCAAGACGTGCGGGCGATTGATCCGGCTCGCCGGATTGTGCTCGTGGTTGCCGGCAGCAACAATCCTGCAATAAATTTTTTTACTCGGCTTGGGTTTGTCCGACTTTCCGGATTATGAATCAGTTATTCAAAGAAACTGTAGGGGTTCTTTTCTTTGGCCTTACGCAGTGTATCCCCGAACGGCAGTGGGTACTGTTGCGTGATCGTTTCGCCTGCTCGAAGCGGAGGCATACTATTCTTGACGGACTGGTTGAACGAATAATGAATAAGGCGAACCGTATGCGCATGACGAAGGAATTAATACAACAAAGAGTGACGTATTTTCCATTGAGCATTGCAAACAGGTATATCTACGAGTATGTGTTTCGTCACTATGGGAAAGGGCCGGTTGACTATTTGGAGTTTGGCGTTGCGGACGGCGGCTCGATGCGTGTTGCATTAGCAAATCTAGGCCCTGAGGCAAACCTTTATGGGTTCGACAGTTTCGAAGGGTTACCTGAGCAGTGGTATGGGAATTTTACGATCGGCACTTTTAGCCGTGAGGGGGGGCAGTACCAGATTTCACCGCCAAGAATCTCACGTTTATCAAGGGCTGGTTTGAAGAATCATTAAAACCTTTTCTCGCTTCGACGCCGTTACAATCACGTTTGATTTTGCTTCTCGATGCCGATCTTTATTCATCAACAATCTATGTGTTGAGAACGATGAACGATTTGTTGATCCCAGGAACCATTGTGATGTTTGACGAGTATTGGTTTTTGAGGGATGAGTTTCGGGCGCTTCTGGATTTTGTTGGCGAGACCGGGAAGCGATTTGAATACCTCGTCGTCACCGATGTTCGCGCTGCAATCCGGTTCACTTCTTGATGTGTTGTATGACGCCAAAAGTCACCGTACTCATAACGGTCTACAACGCGCTGCCGTTTCTCTCGGAGGCGATCGAGAGCGTGCTTACTCAAACCTTTCGGTACTTTGAATTGCTTATTATTGACGACGCAAGCACGGACGGATCTGCAAAGCTCATTCAGTCGTATCAAGATCCTCGGATCAGGTTTTTGCCCAATACGGAAAACCTCGGGACTGCCGGAAGCATGAATCGTGGAATTGCCGAAGCTCACGCTTCCGTCATCATGCGTATGGATCACGATGATGTGAGCACACCCACTCGGCTTGAGCGTCAGCTCGAGTACCTCAACACCCATCCAGAGGTCGCCGCGGTGTGCTCGTGGGAGCACACGATTGACGAAAGGGGGAGGGTCATGCGTTCCTGGAGAGCCGAGATAAAAAACCGTGGGCAATTTTTTGGGCCGCTTTTGTTGGGGCTGTGTCCGATTTGGCATCCGTCGCTAATGGTGCGCACCGAGGCCGTAAGAAGTATCGGTGGATTTATTGCGACCTCATGGCCGGCGGAGGATTTTGACGTTACCATGCGGTTGGCTCTTGCCGGTTTTGGCGCCGCAGTGGTTCCGGAGTTTCTCTTGCTGCAGCGGCAGCATAGGAAGCGACAGTCCATTCAAAGTGAACAAAGGCAGAAGGATGCGACGGCGAGATTACACAGCGAGATGATTCAAAAGTTTAGCCCGGACCCAAAACGCGCGGATGCTCTTTCGCGGCTGCTGCGGTTAGAGTCCCCAGTACGCGCGATCACAAAATCAAAGCGCGAGTTGCTCACCCTCTTCGCTCTTTTGGATCAGACGCTGAAGCGAGCGGGCCAAACCCTTGAATTTACTCCGGCGGAACACCACGCGATGGTTGCGGTAGTGAATCGGCGGCTTGGCTGGGGTCCTCGGGTTGGACGAACGCTATCCTCGCTGCCTTCTCCACTGTGGTGGACGGTTTTTTTTCTCGGATCGCCAATGCTTTTTGGGAGGTTGCGAACGCTGGCATCCGCATGCTACCGTTGGCTGTGTCTGCTGCGGCATCCGAGACAGTTTTTTCAATAAATAGCTGTCAGATGTCAGATGTTTCCTATGTCATCTCCTCCAATTATTCTCGGCGCTGGACTCACCGGGCTTTCGGCTGCCTACCATAGCACCGGCATTGTCTACGAAAAGCAGCAGCGGCCGGGCGGGCACGCGAAGTCATGGAGCAAGCAGGGATTTACCTTTGACGAGGGGATCCATGTCCTGCACACGAGCAACGAGTACGTACTGTCGCTTCTGAAGAATGTTGGGGCAGACCTTGCCGAGCACTCGCGCGAGGCATGGATTCACTCCTTTGAAACACTCACGCGCTACCCGTTTCAGGCAAACACCTACGGGCTGCCCATTCCCATTGTCAAGGATTGCCTCTTGGGATTTATCGAGAATCAGTTTCGCGACGTGGAAAAAGTGAAGACCTACGAGGACTGGATATATTACCTATTCGGCAAAGGTATTGCCGAACACTTCATGATTCCCTACTCCCAGAAGTTTTGGGGAGTGGGGCCGACCGAGCTTACGACCGAGTGGGTGAGTGTTCGCCATCCGCGGCCGACGCTTGCCGAAGTTCTGGACGGCGCGCTTCATGAGCAAACAAAAGGGTTTGGGGTCAATGCCGAGTTCCGCTACCCGAAGGCAGGAGGGTTTGGCTCGATTGGCGAGTCGCTGGCTAAAGCGGTGGAGGGCAGAGTCCACTACGGCATGCGGGCAACACGCGTTGATGTTGTCAGGCGCCAAATTGAATTCAACGGGCAGGAGACCATTCCGTACGAACGCGTCATGAGCACGATCCCACTGCCTTCACTTCTCGCAATGATCCCGGAGGCGCCTGCCGAGGTCCGCGAGGCAGCCGGCAAACTGCGGGCAAACTCGATCGTGGCGGTAAACCTGGGCGTGGATCGGCCGAATCTCACCACAAAGCACTGGATTTACTATCCAGAACGGCAGTATTGTTTTTTCCGCATCAGTTTTCCGTTTAACAAAGCCGCTGGCATGGCGCCCGTGGGCGCGAGTTCGATTGCCGCCGAGATTTCCTATGGCAATGAGAATGCGCTGCCATGCTCGCGCGAACTGCTGGTCGAGCGCGTGCATCAAGACCTGGTAAAAGCAAAGGTGCTTTTGGGCTCGGACCGACTCGTGTTTGCCGATCTCATTGACATTCCCAACGCCTATGTGCTCTATGATCATGTCCGCAGAGCCGCGGTGAAATGCATTCATGATTATCTCAAGCAATTTGAGGTTTATCCCTGCGGCCGGTATGGGGACTGGACCTATTACTGGAGCGATGAGGCGATTTTAAGCGGCAAGAAGACGGCGCTGGAGCTGGCAGGAAAACGCAGCGCATAGCTTCTGAAGTGCGTGTGGTCATCCCGACGGTTCCTCTTGTTGGCTTCATCCCACTGCGCAGACCCGCTGCGCTTGCGTCCGATCGTCTTCAATGGTATTTCAGCCGCGGAACCTTTGCGCTCGCTCACGCGCTGGAGGCAATTCGTCGGCAGCGCGGGAAACCGAGAGTATCCGTCTGGTTTCCGCAGTATTTTTGCGCCGAGCCACTGGAGGCGTTCATGGGACTGCCCATGGACCTCGCCTTCTATGAGGTCACCCAGACTCTCGTACCCTCCTGGGAGCAGTTGGAAAACCTCGCAAGGCGCTCGGGGCCTCCGGACGCCCTGGTGCTCGTGCATTACTTTGGGTTTCCCAACGATCTCGCGGGCGCTGACTCGTTTTGTCGCCGCGTCGGGGCGATACTCATTGAGGATTGCGCGCACCTGCTGCCGGGCGCCTCTGCCTTAGGCACTCTGGGTTCCTTTGCAATTTTCAGTCCATGGAAAGTGTTGGCTACCCCAATGCTCGGAGTGCTCACGGGTGCAAAAGAGTACGAGAGATTTATAGCGGCTCCGCCGCTTCACCGCGCAGTTGGAGCGACTGCGCGTTGGTATGCGAAACGTCTGGCGCAGCGCGCGCTCATCGGGCTACAATTCAACTGGTATGCGCGCGCTTCTTTCAGTACCAAGCGTCTTGGATCTTCCTGGGCTGCGGCAGCGCACGCGGCAGTGTGGTGGTATGAGCGCGCGCTGGCAACAGTTGAAAGCGTCGCGCGTCAACGGATCCAAAACTATCAGTACTTGGCTTCAAAACTTGCTGGCGCATCAGGGAAATTTTTCCTTGACGCGCTACCGCTAAACGTGATACCGTATGCCTTCCCGTACCTGCTTTCTGCTTCGGTTTCTCAAGGAGTGCGTAAACTCCGTCAAAAAGGAATTCCGTGCTCCACCTGGCCCGAGTTGCCGCAGCAAGTAAAAAGCGACCCCAAGGCCCGAGTTGCCCGCGACTTCGCGGATCGCCTCGTGCTGCTGCCCATTCACCAGAATGTGAAGCCACGGCAAGTGCACGAGATGGCAGAAATCGTGCGTCAGACCCTTTCCCATGAACAACGTGGAGCTTGAAACGAGTGCGTGTTCCCAAAAGGAGTGGACTGATCTGGTTGATCAGTTTGCCGATGTTTCGCTCTTGCAGCTCTGGGAATACGGACAGGCGAAGGCAGCGACAGCAGGATGGGACCTGACGCACCATGTTTTTCGACACCGTGGAGTCGTGGTCGGCGCTGCCCAAGCACTCATAAAAACGTTGCCGGTTCTCGGCCGCGGGGTGGTCTGGATCAACCGCGCGCCGCTCTGGCGGCGCAGTGGCGCATCAGGCGACCCCAAGGCGTTGTTTGCGATGCTGGAAGCGCTCAAGCGCTACTGGGTACTCGAGCGAGGGTTTTACCTTCGCGTGGCGCCCTCGCTTGGGCCAGCGCTCGAGCATCTCGGGGCACTCCGAACGCTTGGGTTTGCCCCCAGACCAAATTCGGCCTGGATTTCGGCAGTGGTGGATTTGCGTCAATCCCCGGAAAAACTTCGAGTCGGACTTCACAAAAAATGGCGCAACTGTCTCAAGAAGTCAGAGGGGCTCGGCATTGCGGTGCATGTCGGATCCGAACCGGCACTGTTTCAACAGTTCCTGGACGACTACGAGAGGTTTCTCAAAACCAAAGAGTTTGCGACGAATGTGACGCCAGAGTTTCTTATAGATCTCCAGCGCGCGCTGCCACAGGAGCGGAAGATGCTTGTACTCGGGGCGCGCAAAGCCGGGCAATGGCTTGGGAGTGTGTTGATGGCGCAGTATGGCTCTACTGCAGAATATCTAGCTGGGGCGGTTAATCCTGTTGGCAAAGCGGCCAATGTCGGACAGTTGTTGCTTTGGAATGGGATGGTCGAGCTTAAGCGTCGAGGCATGGAGCGATTGGATGTGGGCGGGGCGCATCCTACCCAGACCCCAGAAGGCATCTACCACTTTAAGCAGGGACTGGGCGGCAGCCCGTATGAACTTATTGGCCAGTTTGAATGCGTCGCCGGCGTGCGCGGTCGAGCGATTCAACTCGCTACCCGACTCAAAGGAATATGACTTTTCGGGAAGCGCTGAAATATAGTTTGGAAACGGTGCTGCGACCGTGTGTTTCTTCGGCCTCGCCGCAGCGGCGCGCGTTCATTCTTCACGAGGTGTTGCCGAGCCAACAAGGAGCGTACGCCGAGCTGTTGGCGATGCTTGCGCGGCATCCACATTGGGATTGGACCGTGACCTTTGATGATGGCTATGTGTCTTCGGCGCAAGCAATCCGAAAGGTCGCTCCAGAGCGCGGGATTTTTTTTGTGTGTCCGGAGTATATCAATCGAGCCGGTTCTTCCTCCTGGGAGCAATTTTTTTACCAGAATTTTCTTCGGACAGAATCGCTCTCTCATCCAGAGGTGCGTGCGGCGTTTGCGCCCGCGAGTTGGCAGCAGTTGCGGGAGCTGGTAAAGCTGGGCTACCGCATTGGCTCGCATAGCATGACGCATGCGCGGCTGTCATCACTCACATCCACTAAAGAGCTTGAGCGAGAGATTCTTGGCTCTGCCGAGGTCTTGGAGGACCAGTTGCAAATCCCGGTTAAGTGGTTTGCTCATCCCTTTGGAGATGTTGCCAGTATCAGCGAGCTGGCCCTTCGATTGATCCGCAAGCGATATGAGTTCTTCTTTCCGGGAGTGCGCGGGAATATGCACTTGTCTCGCACCCCGGGACTTCACTGGAGAGACACGGTCCACTTTCACTGGGGAACTGCGCACATAGAGTTTCTGCTTTCGGGCGGCTTGGACTGGCGGTATTGGAAAACTCGTCGGCGTCTTGCGCGTCTCTGGAGAATGTTTGAGGATGTTCGAGGTGGGACCTTGAACAACGTGAGCGAGGTGGGACCTCGCTCAAATGCGGCGCTATGAGCATGAAAATGTTTGGACGGCTGTGGCGCGCTTCGTTCTGGCAGGACTCCTGGCTCCTCAAACTTTTGCTTTTGTTTGTATTTTTTCTCCCGCTGCGCGGCGTGCAGATTCCCATTGCGGTCTTCGGGTTTGAGATCAATCCGGCTCGATTGGCAGCGGCAGGAATGACCGCACTGCTGTTGCTCGTGCTCGCGATGGATTCCCGCGTGCTGAAAAAATTTACTGCCAGAACCGGAGTGCGCAATCCGTTCGTTTGGTACCTCTTTGTCTATTTTCTGCTTTCCATTGCATACTATTATCTACTGGTCTTTGCCGGAGAGACCATTCTCTTTGGGGCGGACGAACCGGCGTTTTTTCGCAACTGGAAAGGTCGGCCGTTTGCCCAATTGCTCGCATGGGTGACCTATGGATTGGTCCCGTTTTTGCTCATTCAATCCTTTGCGGAAAGTAAGCTCACTCGCCGGCGACTCGAAAAAGCCTTTACCGCGGCCTTTTTCCTCTTGCTGCTGTTCGCTGGGGTGCAGGTCCTCTGGTATCTTTTTGCGCGAAGCCCACTGATTGGTCGCAACATTCTGGAATTTGGAAAGGATTTGGGGTTCGTGACGGTGCTGGGCGTGCCGCTGTATCGGGCAAATTCGCTTGCGGGCGAGCCGCGGGATTTCGGAACCTTCTTGGTCGGCGCTATTCCGTTTTATCTCGCCACGCGCTTTCCAAAGCCCGCGCGGCGCCAATGGGGGATTGCAGCCGTGGCCGGAGCTTTCTTTTTGCTCACGACCTCCAACAGCGCCTTTTTGGCCGCCGCCGCGGCCGGGGTGTTGATCGGCGCTGATGCGTTCGCGCGTCAGCGCCTCCATATCCGTCACAAACACCTCAAGGCCGCAGTGGTGCTCGCACTCTTGCTCGTGCTTGTGGTCTCCTCGACACTCGACGATGTTATTTTCCAACGTCTGAAAATTACCGGCAGCGTAATCATTGCGCAGCTTCGGCTTGGCGTAGTGCAGCCCCTGGCGCAAGAGCAGACCTCCAATGTGGTCCTGCTGTACTATGCCGCGAGTTTGCCGGAGCAACCGCCGCACCTCGTGCTGTTTGGCGGCGGGTACAGCAATTTTATCACCCCGGTCTCCGGGTTGATTACGCGATACTTTGATCGGACAGTCGAGCAAAGCGGCATCCCCACCACCGACACCTTTGCCGGCAAGCTCTTGGTGGAAGGCGGGATTGTGGGCATGACGATTTACCTGCTCATGTTCCTCTATATGTTGATACTCAACTCGAAGTTGATTGCGGCGCTTCGCGTGTCCGGCGATGCGCCAGGCCAGCGCAAGGCGCGCTGGCTCGGGTATTCGTTTATTGGTTTTTTTGCCGCAAACTCCGTGCAGTTTTCTTACTTTTACTTCATCCTCATGGGGTTGATGCTCGGGTGGCTGAATGCCGAGCTTCGCCAAGTCACCACCTCGCCCCGGAGCGCGCCTCCGCTGCAGCCATCTCCCGTATGAGTATTGGCTTCGCAATTTTCTCTACGCCCCGGGACGGGAGCGGCTGCTGGGCATTCTGGCCTCGTTTTATGTCTCGGGACGCGCCCAGCGACCAACCCATGTCTTTTTCGACAAGGGCGTGTGGGTGCACCGATCAAAGGAAGGCAGCGTTACCGATCGGCACGTCAATCACCGACTCTCACTTGCCGGCTATGAGCGGGTTATGAACGATTACTGGTTTTCGGTGTATGAACCAAAGCCCGCAGACATCGTGGTGGACATTGGGGCAGGAAAAGGGGAGGAGACGTATGCGTTTTCCAAAAGGGTCGGGCCAGGGGGCAGAGTGATTTCGGTAGAGGCGCATCCGCAGACCTTCCGTTGTCTTGTGAAACTCATTGAGCACAATGGCCTTACGAATGTCGTCCCGGTTCACGCGGCAATCTGTGAAAAGCAGCACGACGTGTTTATTAATAATCCCGAGTGGGATCAACAGGGTTCGATTGTCGCAGCCGCAAGCGGCTTGCGCATCCCCGGCCTTACGCTTGACGCGTTGGTAAAAAATTTGGCAGTTGCGCGCATTGATTTCCTCAAAATGAACATTGAAGGCGCAGAAGCCCTGGCAATCCAGGGCATGAGCCAGAGTATCCAGAATACGAAGGCCGTTTGTATCTCTTGCCATGATTTTCTTGGAGATTCCTGCAGTAATGAGCAGATGCGCACCAAAGCAAAGGTGGCTGCCTTTCTCGAACAAAACGGCTTTCGAATTTTCTCTCGGGACAACGATCCGCGGCCATATATCCGCGATCAACTCAATGCGTTCAACGAGCGACTTCTATGAGGGTGGCGATTATCAATCTCACGGGCGGGGGAATAAGCGGCGGGTACGAGGTGTATCTGCGCAATGTGCTCCCGCGATTGGCTGCTCATCCGCGCGTTGAGCAAGTGCTGTGCGCGTCTCCCGCCACGCTCGGGGTTTCGCATCTCTGCCCGGCAGGGCCCAAGCTTCGGCATATTCCGTGTGCGCCGTTTCGCGTGTATCGCAGGACTTGGGATTCACAACTTGCGCAGGCACTTGCTGCGTTTCAGCCGGATGTGATTTTTATGCCGCTGGAGCGCACCCTCGCAATTCCAAGAGTCCCGATGGTATGCATGGTGCAAAATATGGGCCCGCTCGCCGCTCACGTCGCAGACAACCCATGGAGTGAACGATTCCGCTATCTGCTTCAGCGTGTGGTCGCACGGCGCGCCATTGGATCTGCAGCGCGCGTCATCGCCCCTTCCGTATTTGTCCGATCGTTTCTCGTTTCGTCCTGGGGCATCAGGCCAGAGAAGGTGATGGTGATTCACTACGGCAGTGAGTCGCCGGCGCTTGGGCAGGCCGGAGCGCGTCCAGCAGGCGTGCCTGATCGCTGGCGCAAGTTTCTCTTTACCGCCGGTTCAATCGAACCCTATCGGGGATTAGAGGACCTGTTGGGCGCCATGGAGCAGTTCTTGGTGCGCTTTCCGGATCTCGGGTTGGTGATTGCCGGAGCGGCGCGGACAAATATGCCCAGGTATGTTCGGAAACTGGATCACTGGATTGCGACGCGTGCTCTATCCGAACGCGTGTGCTGGGCAGGGCTGTTGTCTCAAGCCCAGATGCGATGGTGTTATGAACACTGCCGAGCGTTTGTGATGACGAGCCGTGTGGAGTCCTTTAGTATGATTGCTTTGGAAGCGCTTTCTCATGGCTGCGTGTCGGTCGTGGCGCACAATCCGCCGTTGCCTGAAATTTTTGGCGAGGTCGCGGACTACTATGCCCCAGGGGAGCCGCGCGCGTTGGCGCGCAAACTTGAGAAGATTTTGACTCTACCAGACCCGGAGATCGCGTTGCGCAGTCGGTTTGCTCGTTCGCGCGCAGCCGAGTTCTCCTGGGATCGGAATGTGCAACTGCTCGTCGAGACGCTTCTCGCTGTCGCCAATCGTTCGTCGCCAATCGTTTGAATCCCTGATTTGGTATGCGTATTCATTTCCTCCTCGCTTCAAACGAAGAGAATTCGATTTTGCGGTTGGTCGTGGAATACGCGAATGCCCTTTCATCACTTGGGGCAGAAGTGACTGTTTCCTACCCGCTGGTGAGCTTCTGGGATCATGCGCTCTGGCAGGCCCGGCGCGCGAGCCGTGCTCGGCCGAGGACAGTGCGCGCGATCGCGCGTACGATTGCCTTCACTTGGTTCGCGGTGATTCCGACGGTGCGCGGGCTCTTTTTGCGCGGAGTATCCTGGGAAGGGAAGCGACGTTACCGGCTTGATCCTCGGGTGCGCCTCAATTGGTTTTTCGTGCTGCCGAACGCGAGCAATATGCCGGACGCGGATGCCACGATTCTGCTTCAAAATTACTTTCTTTTGCACGCAACGTCGCTGTTGCCCCAGAAGGGAAGGATTATTGGCAGCGTCCACTTTGACTGCCGCGAAGCCCTTATGGATGCGCAGGAGTACTCTCGCGCCTGGGCCAGCGAGTTTGTGCGAATCGAGCGGATGTTTGATGTGCCGCGGTTTGCGGTAAGTCCTTCGGTGAAGGAAAGCGCCGAGTCCCTCGGGATTGGTGTGGATCAGGTGATTCCCAACGGCATTAACCACCAAGAGTTTTTTCCGAGAGTCCGTTCGAACGAGTCAGCAGGGCCTTTGATGGTCATGCTGTTTTGCGCGCTGGGCTTCCCGAAAGGGCAGGACTTTGGCGCGAGTGTCGTTCGGGAATTGAAGCAGGGTTTTTCGAACGATCGGGTTCGGTTTGTTTCCATTGGGGCAGTGAAAATCGAGTATCGGTCTCTTTTTCACAAGAACCTGGGATATTTAAGCGGCTCTGCGTATTCCCGCGCCTTACAACAGGCGGACATATTCATTTATCCGAGTTTACGGGATGGGTGGCCTGCCCCGCCGTTGGAAGCTATGGCCTGCGGCGCGGCGCTCTGCTCCACCGCGGTCCAAGGGGTGGTGGGATATGGAGTGCATGGGCAAAATATGCTGCTGGCAAAACCGAATGATCTTAAGCAAATGGTCGAGAACGTACGGCTGCTTATCGAGGATGAAACGCTCCGGGACCGCGTGCGTTCCGGGGGGCTGGAAACAGTGAAGCAGTATCGTTGGAACAAAAGCGCCGCATCGCTGTTGGAGTTTCTGAAAGAGGTATGCAAAAACTAAACATCCTTATCGTGAGCCAATATTTTTATCCAGAAGAGTTTCGAGTGAATGATCTCGCTGTGGAGCTTGCTGCCCGTGGGCACGAGGTGGTGGTGTTAACTGGCGTGCCGAATTATCCAAAGGGAAAGTTTTTTGACGGGTACGGTTGGTTTTGCCCAAGCAGGCAAGAGTACCAGGGCGTGACCGTGCTGCGGGTGCCTCTGTTACCGCGAGGACACCAGCAATCCTGGAGACTGGTTTTAAACTACGTTTCTTTTGCGCTCTTCGCAAGTATTGTCGGACCCTGGCGATGTCGTGGGGCATTCGATGTGATTTTTGTGTATGAACCTTCCCCAATCACCGTCGCCATCCCGGGGATCGTGCTTCGCTGGTTTAAGAAGGCTCCGCTTCTGCTCTGGGTGCAGGATCTCTGGCCCGAGAGTCTTGTAGCGACCGGCGCCGTGCACTCGCGAGCGATTCTTGCAGCCGTGAGCAAACTCGTGCGCTGGATTTACCGACACTGCGATATTATCCTCGTGCAGTCGCGCGGGTTCATTCATTCCGTTATCACAATGGGAGCAGAGCGCTCCCGCATTCAATATTTTCCAAACTGGGCCGAAGCGCTTTATGTGCCTCAAGAACGCGAGGGCGAAGAGCGCAACCGGCTTGGGATTCCGCAGGGCTTTTGCCTCATGTTTGCCGGAAACATCGGGGTAGCGCAAGATTTTCCAACAATCCTTTCCGCCATGAGTGAGCTTCGCAGCGAAAAGGATTTTCATTTGGTCGTGGTGGGGGATGGCAGGATGGCCTCTTGGGTCCGGGAAGAGATAGAGCGCCGTCGTCTCGGACACATGGTCCATCTGCTCGGCAGCCACCCGGTAGAGACAATGCCAACGTATTTTGTGGCAGCAGACGCGATGCTGGTGACCTTAAAACGCGAGCCGATCTTTGCACTAACTATTCCAGGTAAGATACAATCATACATGGCCTGTGGCCGGCCGATTATTGCCGGACTTGACGGAGAAGGAGCGCGGGTGACAGCAGAAGCCCGGGCCGGCTTTGTGGCACCGGCAGAGGATGCTCAAGCGCTTGCCGCCGCGATTCGGAAGATGATGGCGCTGTTGCCAAAAGCGCGCGCGGTCCTTGGACGCAACGCCAGAGAGTATTACGATGCGCATTTTGATCGCAATCGGCTCATTGACGAGCTTGAAAAGCAGATGACAGAATTCGTAACCAGGTTACGAAATGTATGAAGCGAATTGCGATTACCGCAAGTACCGGCATGCTTGGGAGCATGCTCTACCGAGAACTTAAAGGGCGATTTTCTTTGGTGTTGCTGTATCACAGCAAAGAAAAATTGGCGCTCGTAGAACGTGCCTACGGGCCCACTGGGGCGCACACGGCCATCCAATGTGATTTGATGGATTTGCAGAGTGATTACGTTTCGGCAGACAGCAGCGCGCCGATTGGCCCGGCAACGCGGGCGCTCGTTGACGCCATCGGTGAGGTAGATGCCGTGATCAATGCCGCAGGAGTGACCAAGGTGTACGCGTCCCAAGACCCGCACGCAACGCTTTTCCTTAATGGAGCACTCCCACATATTTTAAGCTCGATATACGGCAAGCGTCTGATTCAGATCACCACTGACTGCGTCTATCGCGGCCTGTTCGGAGCTCCCTACAACGAGCGGTCGCCAAAAACTCCCAATGATCTCTACGGACTTTCCAAAGCCATTGGAGAGCCAGAAACACACTCGCTCGTGCTTCGCAGTTCATTCATTGGTCCAGAGATTGCGGACTTCACTGGACTCTTGGAGTGGCTGCGATCAAAGAAAGGGCAGCGCGTTTCCGGCTACAGTAACCACTGGTGGAATGGGCTCACGACGCGCCAGCTTGCGCAAACGCTCGGTGAGATTATTGACAATCGAGACCGGTTTCCGGACACTGGCTTGTTTCATCTGTTTTCTACAGACATCACCAAAGCGCAGATGCTTCAGGCGCTCAACGAAAAATACAATCTTCACGTGACCATCGAGCCGGTGGCCGCAACCTCAGCCATTGATCGTCGGCTTACCAGCATTCACGACCTTTGTCGCGATCTTCACCTGCCCAGTTTTTCGCAGATGCTTGCGGCGATGTGATTCATCCTGTTTAGAGATTCGATCTCTAAACATCTCTACAGGATATTCGCTCCGGCCGCCCGTGCCGTCTGCCCCGTGCCGACACGCTGCGCGCTCAACGAATTCGGCCGCGCTCGTCCCTCACTCTAGTTCGGGTCGCTCGTGCGTAACTCCTCCTCCCCCGATCGCGATCTGGGGAGTCGTCAAACAGTACTGGGCTCGCTCGAGCGCGACTTCGAATTCTGGGAGCGCTCCGCTATGGTCAGCACCAGGTCAGTCGGCACGGGCGGTCCAAAGACTAGAGAGCCCGCGAAAGCCACCCTTGCCGACTGGTCTGCTGCCCGACTATAGCGCAGGCAGACAGCCCGCCGTCATTTCCCAGCCCGGAGCGCCTGTGTGAGGAACTCCCCCGACCGCGGTCGGGGGAGGACGAGTTCGTGGAGGGCGTGGGGAAATGACGAGCGGGCGTTTCTGCCGGAGCGTGCTCGCCTCGCTTCGCGGGCGAAGCGAGGCGAGC
>Ga0213870_1000334_pt1 | contig 23481 bp, 22 predicted proteins | sample WICALVC2017_Meta_FD_160119 | JGI IMG/M metagenome (GOLD analysis project Ga0213870, IMG submission 160119) | Freshwater microbial communities from subterranean cave lake in Wind Cave National Park, South Dakota, United States - WICALVC2017 | ecosystem: Environmental > Aquatic > Deep subsurface >... | reverse complement strand
TGGTACCACTTGGGCGCCTCAACTTTCTCAAGACTTAAGATAAAAAGATCGTGGCTCGACAATATGTTTTGGGCCGCGTCGCGGTTAATGGCTTCCGCGTAGCCGACCTGGAGTTCACCGGATTTTGTGCGTGCGCTGTACCTGAATTTCATAATGGACAAGCGACACTAATTACGAATGGCACACTAATTTACGAATTCTAAATAATTAATATTAGTGTCATTCGGGTGAATTCGCGTATTGGTGTCGCTATATTCTATCCAACAATATCCTCAACTCCGACGGATTCAATGAATATAGCTCGGCATTTTCTAGTGATATCTCTTTGTGCTTTACAAGCACCGCCAGCGATCGGTTTAAAGTAATCATGCCTTCTTGGAGGCTGGTTTCAATAACTAAGTCAATCTGATAAGCTTTGCGTTCCCTAATTAAGTTGCGGATAGCAGAATTCACCATCATAATCTCGCAGGCGGGAATCCGGCCGCCGCCGATTTTGGGAATCAGCCGCTCGGAAAAAATAGCCACCAGAGTTGCCGCTAATTGCGAAGTCACTTGACCCTGCTGTTCCGGCGGGAAACTGTCAATAATCCGGTCAATGGTTTGAGCGGCTGAATTGGTATGCAGGGTCGAGAAAACCAAATGTCCGGTTTCGGAGGCGGTCATGGCTGTTGAGATTGATTCTGGATCACGCATCTCGCCAATCATAATCACGTCCGGATCTTGACGCAAAAGCGAGCGCAGTGCTTTGTGAAAAGTCGGCGTGTCAGTGCGCACCTCGCGCTGGGAAATAATCGAACGATCCTGGACAAATAAATATTCAATCGGGTCTTCGATGGTTACGATGTGCTCGGTGCGCTTGTGATTAACTTCATCAAGTAGGGCGGCCAGCGTGGTTGATTTGCCGTGCCCAGCCGGACCCACGACTAAAATGAAGCCTTGAGAGAGTTTAGTAAAATCATGGAGAATGGGAGGCAAATTAAGCTGTTCGATGGTTTTAATCTGGCTCGGGATTGAACGGAGCGCCGCCGCCTTAAAACTCCGCTGTATGAAAACATTCACGCGGAATCTGGCCTTATCCTCAAAAGAATAAGAAAAGTCTATTTCTTTCTTGGCTAAAAATAGCTCTTTCTGTTCTGGGGTTAAGAGCGCAAAAATCAAGCCCTCGGCCGCCTCGGGCGTAATAACCGGCTCTTTTTCCAAGGAAACTAAAATTCCGTCGATGCGCAGGGTCGGTTTCTTGCCCACACCGATATGCAGGTCAGAAGCATTCTGCTTCGCGGCCATGAGCATCAGTTCGTGAAGTTTTTGCTTGAATTCATCCATATCTTTAAAAATTCTAAATTTGAATATCGAAATTCGAAACAATATCTAAACCATAAATTCTAATTTTCCAAACACGTTTTGAATTTTGGTATTTGATATTTAGAATTTGTTTAGGATTTCGGATTTCGTGCTTCGGATTTATTATATCATAGTTCCTCCGTCTCTCTTATCACCTCCTCGATATTCACAAGTCCCTGGAGCGCCTTAAGTATACCATCCCCGCGCAAAAAAATCATGCCTTGGCGCTTCGCTTCCTCTAAAATCCGATTTTCATTAAGCTCCGGACTTACTACTAAATCGGCCAGGGACGGCGTCATTTGGAATACTTCAAAAACGGCAATGCGGCCGGAGACCCCCTTATGCTTGCAGGCGGCGCAGCCAGAGGCATGGTAAACCTGGTACGGCTCCTGATATTTCGAGGCTAACGCGGCTCCTAATTTGCCCAATTCCTTTTTAATAATTTGAGCAACTTGGGCCGGCACTTCTTTAGGCTTTTTGCAACGCTGGCAAATCCTCGAGAGCAATCGCTGGGCTGCCATGAGATTTAGAGACGAAGGCAGTAGGAAGGACGACACGCCCATATCAATAAGCCTCGGTATAACGCCCACGGCATTATTAGTGTGGAGCGTTGAGAGCACGATGTGACCGGTCAAGGCCGCGTGCACTGCGAGTCCGGCGGTTTCCGAATCGCGAATCTCGCCGATCATAAGCACGTCCGGATCCTGGCGCAGAATCTGCCGAAGACCGGAGGCAAAATCATAGCCGATCTCCGGCTTGATTTGAGATTGGTTCACGCCTTCAATCGTATATTCAACCGGGTCCTCTAAACTCAAAATATTAACCTCTTCAGTATTTAAGAGCCGCATGAGCGCGTAGAGAGTCGTGGTCTTGCCCGAACCGGTGGGGCCGGTTAAGAGCACCATGCCAAAAGGCTTCAAGATTCCGCTTTTCAGCAACTCGGCATTTTTGCCAATGATGCCGATATCCTCCAAACTCCGAAGTCCGACCGCCGGATCTAAAACGCGCAAAGCCACCTTCTCGCCGTTGGGCGTCGGAAAACTCGCGACACGGAAATCAATTTCTTTTTCAAAAATCAATGTTCGGAAACGCCCGTCTTGAGGAATTCTGGTCTCGTCTAATTTAAGATTGGCCAAGACCTTGACGCGGGAAACAACGGCTTGGCTAAGTTCGGCGGGCAAAGCGGTAAATTCCTCCAAGTCGCCATTCACCCGAAAACGCACTCGGGTTTTCGAACGCCATGGCTCAATATGGATGTCCGAGGCCTCCAAATTAACCGCTTCTTTAAGCAAAGAAGAGACGATACGGATAATCGGGGCGTCGGTCGCGCCGGCACTAATCCCCTCCTCGAGCCTCACGATCTTTTGAAAAGGCGAAGTCCCTTCTCCCGGTTTCACGCCCAACGCCTGGAGAGCGGATTGGATCTCCTCGGTGAACTGCGAAAATTTTTTCAAAACCTGATTAACATCCGAAGGAGTTACCACATAGACGCCTAAATTGATTTTCTGCTGCCGGGCTATAAACCTAAGAGCTTCCTGGGCCTGCGGGTTATCCGGATGCACCATGCCCACCGTGAGCAGTTCCTTGGCGCGCGCGAGCGGCACCATTTTATAAGTACGCGCCGTATCGCCCGGAATCATTTTAAAAATGTCTTCGGTTACAGATTCCGGCTCGATTTTTTTGTAAGGGATTTTAAGCAGTTTGGATTTAATTTTGGCAAGTTCTATTTCTGGAATTAAATTTCTTGAGTAAACAATTTCTTCGGCGCTACGCTTGGTCGATTCCGCCTCTCTAAAGATTTTTTCTCCATCTTCGCGGGTTAAAAAATCAGCTTCTACGAGTGCTTTTAAAAGGTCTTGATTCTTCATACGCTTACGCTAAGCGATGCCAATCTACGAATGACATGCTAATGATACTAATAAAATTAATCGACACATTCGTATAATTAGTATGCATTCGTATATTAGTATCGCGTTTAAAGCCTGACAAACGGGTTTTCTCTGCCTAAAACTCCAATCGCGGGTTGCCCCACGTAAGTGCGCAAGCGTTTAAACGCGGTGCTATTCACCACCGCATCGGGATTAACAAATTCCGTAATCGAGATTATCTGGCTTGCCCGCTCTAGGGGCGGCGGCAAAACAATATCCAACTTGGGCGAAGGCGCGAAAAAGAGATAATAAACCGCAAAGATAAGAAAACCGACGATAAATACAATAAACAACAGACCTACCCAGTTAATCGGTTTTTTGGCTTGTTCGAAGACTATAGCCATAGAGTTACATAGGTACAAATTTTTACAAATTTACAAATATTTGTAGATTTGTATTTATTTGTAATTTTTTAACCTTATAATGTTTGATAATACGCATTAACGACCATGTTAAAAGAATAGTCTTGTCCGCCCAGCTGACTTGGAGTAATGTTCAAACTTACCAAGTCCATGACTCTGATATTGGTCTCTAGGGCTCCCAAGAAAGATTTGAGTGCCTGATACGAACCCTTGAGGGCCAAATTCAATTGAATAACGCTAACCACAGGCACATTTGAACCCTCTAAAGCGGTCGCGGTTTGCCGATACGGCAGCAAGTTTATATTTATCGAAGATAACGTGAGCCCGGAAGTCCTTACCAAAGCGTTAATCTGATTCATGAGCGTCGGATAGGCTTCCTCGTTCGGCAGAGCCAAAGAAATGGCTTCCTGTGTACCGGCAAGGCTTTGATACTGATCCAATAAATTTCCAATTTCATCAACAATCCTGCGCTGATTATCTAAAAGTTCTGATCTAGAAGCTAAATCGCCGCGCAGTTGATTGATTTCCTTGTAAGCCGGTCGAAGTAAGGCGCTAAAGACAAAAATGGTGGCGACCAAGAGCGCCAAACTGCCGAGCAAACTAAAAAATCTTGTCGCTGAAGTTTTCATAGTTTAAATACGTTTGGCGATAAAAATAGCGTTGCGTCAAAGTTAACCCTGCCGCCTGCGATCTCACGCGCATTAGTCATCTGATAGCGCAACACTTCTCCCAGTCTCTGATAAGCGGCTAATTGCTGCGCCACCACGTCAAAATTAAGCGCCGTTCCCGCGAGATTAACCCGGCTCTCGGTGGTACTCACATCTAAACTAGAGTAGAAAACCTGGGCGTTGGTATTAGCTTCGATGAGCGGCAGAAGTTTTGAAACGGTAATATGTTTGTTCAAAATATTTTGCAGGTTCGCGAGCTGAAACTGAAATTTCAAAAACTCATCTTGCTCGACTTTGGGAACTTGGGCGGCCAAGTCGGCAATCTCCTGATCTCGTTCTTGAATTTGCGCTTTAACATAAGCTTTATAACCGATCACCAACCCCAAATAGCTAAGCAAGAAAACTCCAAAAACGAACGCCATAAATAAAAGCAGACGCCAGGCGCCGCCGCCCGCTGGTACTCGTTCTTGTGAGAGTCTGCCTCCTATATTGGTGCTTCTCGTTTCTGGCATCCCTTTAATTTAAATCCGAAATTTTAATGTCGAAATCCGAAACAATATCTAAATCCAAATGTTCAAAATTTAAAACGGTTTTGATCATTTGAGTTTTGGTAATTGGAATTTGTTTAGAAATTAGATATTAGTATTTAGAAATTTTATTCAACAAATCCTTTCATCCCTAAACCAATGGCCACCCCAAGCAATAGTCCGGTATCCTTAGTAAGAGGCTCAAGAATAGCCGGATAGCTCACCGCTTGAAAAGCATTGCCTTTTTTTGTTGGCAACCCGGAGTGCTGGTTAAAATAATCCTCAATGCCTACGAGAGACGAGGCGCCGCCCGATAAAATAATACCTGTCACCTTCTCGCCGTAGCTAGACTCGTAATTCCCAAGCACTCTCTTGGCCTCACTAATTATAACATCTAAAATAGGCAGTATCAGTGTGGATAACTCATGCTCGCCGCCAAAGCCAGTTAAACCGCGCTGTTTCTTCAAATCCTCGGCTCGCCGCTGACTAATACCCAGGCCGTTCGCGATAACCTGGGTAAGCGAGCCTCCGGAAAAATCAGTTTGGCCGCTGAACTTTAAAAAGCCGCCCTCGACGATCGAGAAACCAGTGGAGCGGCTGCCAATGTCAATTATGAGCGTCGGTTCCTTGATGCCATAGCTAAGTGACCGCGCGAGACTCATGCCTTCGATCTCAACGGTAACAAGCTTGAGCCCGGCCGCATGAAAAATATTTTGATACTTTTGTATCTGCTCGTTGGGAATCGAAACCAAAAGAATTTGGAATTTCCGGGTACCGGTCTCGTCAGTGCGCTCGCCTACTTTAATCCAATCCAGCGTCACCTGATTTAACGGCAAAGGGATATACTGCTTGGCCTGATACTCCATAAATTTTCTAATTTCACCCTCGGATATGACCGGCGGCTCTAGTAAAGTCGAAAACGCCAAAAAAGCCGGCACCGAAGCAATCGCGGTTTTAGTTTTAATTTTTGAATGCTCCAAAAGCAGTTTTAAATAAGCGGCGGTGTTTTTCTCGGAAAGTTTCAGGCTCGAGGTCTGGAGCGCTTCATTAAAGCGTTCCAAATAACCGTAAGTTTCCAAAATGCCGTAATTAAGCAAACGCAGCTGATCCTTGGTTTTTGCGAGTTCAGCCATTTTTATTGAAGTCGTTCCGATATCAACGCCGAGATATTGGTCAGTGCCTAAGATGGATTTAAAAAAAGACATAGCTTAATTAAAATTCTAAATTCTAATCTCTAAATCCTAAACCTTTTGATATTTGGATTTAGGATTTATACTTATATTGTACCATGTCTCCTTTCCTGGCTAAAGCTAGAGAAATTGCCTTGGATATTCTCTTTCCGCCGATCTGTATTAGTTGCCGGTTGCCACTTACCCCCAGCCAAAAAGAATTAGCTTTCTGTGAACTTTGTTTTTCGAAAATCCCCGTAAATACTGCTCTTACCTGCCCAGTATGCAAAGCCAGATTGGCCTTGAATATTAAAATCTGCCACAAAAATTCGTCTTATCGGCTCGCGGCAGCGGTGAGTTACGACAATGAAATTATAAAAAACTTGATTTGGCAGCTCAAATACGAGAAACATACCGCAGCCGCTAAAATATTGGCAGAAGTTCTTAAGAGACACTTAAATGAGATTGGGCTTAATCTCGCCGACTACGCACTCATGCCTATGCCACTCCATAAAAATCGGGAGCGGGAGCGCGGTTTTAACCAAGCCCAAGTAATAGCCGAAATTTTAAGCGAGAAAATGCAAATACCCGCAAATACTAAAGCTCTCCGACGCATCAAAGACACTCTGCCTCAAGCTGAAGTCCGCGATTTTGACGCACGGGAGAAAAATCTAGAGCATGGTTTCGCAGTACCAAATAAAGAAATGGTCGCTGGCCGCAATATCATACTCATTGATGATGTCTTTACTTCCGGAGCAACCATGAACGCCGCAGTCTCGGCGCTTAAAGACGCGGGCGCAAAACACGTCATCGGCCTGGTGGTCGCCAAAGCAGGATAGAGAACTCGCCAGCTATTTCTCTCTTACCACTCGCGACCTACTTCGTTCGCTTAGCACCAATTTTTCCGGCCCCGACTGCAGTCGGGGGACGTCCGCGAGCTCGCGGACTCCCGAAAAAATTGCCTACTCACTCGCGGTACGCCCTCTCGGGCTGCGTTCGGAACAGCTGAGCGAAGTTTTAAAAAGCTTTTTCCCCTCGCAACCCGCTCCGATTAGAAAAAGTAACTATACCACTTCCGCTTGATAACACTGCTCACAGTAAACGATCTCCGGCCTCTCGGGAGCGTAGGAAGTTTCGAATTCGTTAGGGCAGTGGTCGGTGCCGTGGAAATGGGAGGCGGTATTTTGATATAGCCCATTTTCCGACTTCGAACCAACGCAAGTGCATTTCCGGTGCCAGAGTTTCAACGGATTTCGCTGTTTGAGCCGTTGATAATGGCGGCAATTGGGACAAAGGCGAGGAAGCGGAAGGTTCATTTTTCGGTAGAACTGAAGTTCTTGCGTAATAATCTTGAAGGCGGCGGTGCACTGTTCGCTGCATTTTCCTTCGTGCGCACAGCCGATGACTGCACCCAAGACAGAATCGTCTACGTCTTTGATATTGTCGGGGAGTTCGCCAGGCTTCTTGGTGATAGTGTAGTTCTTGGTTTCGGGATCTTTCCAGCGGTAACCCGTTTTCAATGTTTCTTCTTTGGTTAAAGGAAAGTATTCTTGGGCAATGGTTTCATTATAAGCGAAAGGCGACAACTCGCCCGGGAAAAAATCGCCAAAGTAATATTTTCTTCCTCTCCCGTCTTCATAGGGATTTTGTCTCAGGCTCTCGATTATTTTCGGCAACATTGCTTCGTATTCACTTTTCGAATATTCCTTATTCAAAACGCAATATTGCTTATTACGAAGACCGATACAGCCAAAAAGGTTTTGAGAATTATGGCAATTCATCGAATATCTAACATTTATAACCTGATCCCAACATTCATTAGAAAAAGCAACGTTTGAGAGCTGGCGGCCGCTGTTTATCGTTTCATAAACGTTCTCGGAGGCTACGCCCCAGAAGCTGTAATCCATAACGCCCTCCGCTTCAACAATATGCAAAAGATATTTGCCATCTTTAACTTTTAAGCATTGAAAACCGTATTCAATATTTTTAGATTCTTCTATCCAGTTGCCGGTTACTTTATCGCTATGGTGCTCAATTAACGCGGGTAGAGGATGTCTTCCCGTCTCGGACTTGAATTTAAGCATTAAGCTGTCAAGCACTATTGAACTCCCTAAATTAAACTGCCCGATAGTCTTTTGGTAGTCCTCCTTGCTGAATTGTTTATTAAAAATGCAGTAGCTTTTATTCCGAAGATTCACGCAACCGAAGCAACTTTGGCAATTCCGGCAATTCGAAAGAAAAAAACTATCGTTACAAGCAATGCATTCCTTTGAATAAAGGAGGTTAAAACAATTAAAGCAATTGGCACACTCGTAACATCTCTCCGACTTCTGTGTATAGTAACAATCCATGCACTCTTTCGAATAATTAAAACCATTGCCATAGGAACAATATTCGCCGGAAATTGTATTAAAAATCAGGTAATTATTTCTATTGTCACTGCTTCGATTGGTGTACTCGCTATTAACGTTATTGCCTTGCTGAATAATGCCTGGTCGAGGCGCTACTCTCAATAGATCGGCAAATTGATCAAAAAAACTTTTGGAAAAATCGTAATCACGGCCGAATTTAAGAGGATTCCAACTATCGGATAAGAAGCATTCTCGACAATAAACAACGCCTTGGCTATCCGGTCGATACATTAAAATTTTATCTTGATTGCAAAGATCGCACTTTCTCTTATAAAGACTCCGCTCATTCCGCCAAAGCATTCTTCTCACTAGCCGGCACTCCGGGCACCACGTCGGCGCCGGGACTTTAATTTTTTCGTAAAAAGAAAAATCGTCCGGTTCAATGGTAAATTGCTGTTTGCAATTCTGGCAGATTTTTGTTTCGGAGTTCATGCCTAATATACTTCTTCTTTATAGCACTGTTCGCAATAAATAATTTCCTCCCGGTCCGGAGGATACGAAGTTTTGAATTGGTTTCGGCAAGCCGTTTCAGCGTGAGAATGCTTTGCTGTATTAGAATAAACGCCGTTTTGAGAATTTTTACCGCCACACTGGCACTGTCGATCCCACAGCCTAAACGGCGTGCGCTGGGCTAAACGACGATAATGCCGACAGTTAGAACACAGTCGCGGAAGCGGAAGATGCGCAGTTCTATAAAACTGAAGCTCGGAAGGAATAATCTTAAACGCTTTCATACACTGCTCATTGCAATCACCTGCGTGTTCACATCCGATAACTTGGTTCAAGATATCATCAGAAACATCTTTAATATGATCTGGCAAATCTTTCGATTGCAGAGTAATCGTATACTGTTTTGTATCCGGTTCGCGCCATCGGTATCCCGCATCCAAAACTTCTGTTTTCAACTTGGGATAGTATTCTTGAGCGATTGTTTCATTATACGCAAACGGGCTTAGTTCTGTAGGAAAGAATTCACCGTATTCGTATACTTTGCCTTTTTTGTCTACATACGGCATTGCATTCATATGCTCAATAATTTTCGGTACGAGCGCCTCATATTCTTCTTTCGAATATTGCTTGTTAAGAATACAGTAACGCTTACTTCGCAACCCTATACAGCCGAATAAATCTTTAGCATTGTGGCAGGCATAGGTGTAGTTAGTATTCTGGCAAGCATGCGTAAAGACGGAAAAAAGATTGTGCGTAGCGTCAACTCCGGTATCAACAACCTCGTAAGAATTGCTGAGGTTCCCGCCGGCACCATATGCATCGTACGTATCACGTAATCCCATTCCGTGGACAATGTATTTACAGTCCTCAGCATCGCCGAAAAGATCGAATCCCATATACACGTTTTTCGCATTCAAGATATTGTCCCCGATCGTATTTACGGACTTAAAAATAAATCCATGGCGTCTCGGATACCGCTTAATAAATTCGCTGAATGTTTTTCGAAATTCTGAAAGGGTGCGATAGCTGCCAAAATCGTATTTCGCGCGTTCTTTAATATATTCATCTTTAGAGTACGGCTTGTTAAAAATAGAATATGATTTGCTGCGCAAGTTTATGCATGCCAAGGAATCGGTTACGTTTTTGCATGCATGAAGGAAAGCCGAGTTAATACTTTCATCGCTGTCATACGAGAAAAAAACATCATTCAAGTCCCCGGATAGAACAACTTCATAACACTGCATGAGATTGACGCCTTTGTAGATATCGAAAGAGTTTTTACAACCAACTGCGCCCGCGCAATAAGCTAAGTCTTCGTTTTTATACGAAGCGTACACAAGATAACAATTCTTTGCATCGGCATTGTGATTACTATAATCAGAATTTATTGCATTCGAGTTTGCGAGATTAGGCAGAGGTGCTTTTCCCAATAATTCTCGAAATTGCTCAAAAAACGGCTTCGTAAAGTCGTATTCCCGCCCCGATGCAAGCTGATCCCACTTATCCGACCACCAATAATCACGATCGTATACAAGGAATGACTGCTCCGGCACAAACATTGTAATAATGTCCTTTCCAGTGGCATCACATTCTCGATGATAGAGTGTTCGCTCATTGCGCCAACTCATTCGACGCCGTTGTCGACATTCCCAGCAAAACGTCGGCGGCGGGACTTTTATTTTCTCATAGAAATTGAAGTCCTCTGGTTCGATTACGAATTGATTTTTACAATTTTGGCATTGCTTTACCTCACTGGTCATTATTAAGATTATAACTCGATTTAAGAACTGGTTAAACTTTCCTATGTTCAGTCTTATACCACGGCAAGCCGTCAATCATCTCAATCGTGTAGTCGGCAAAAAGATTCGGAAAATTTTTTTGCATAATCTCCCCTACCATTCCGAAAACCAATCTGATTTCCTCCTCAGCGCCCGGATCAGTACGCATCTCAATGCAGTGGCGGATAGTCCGCGGATTGGCTGACCAAAAAATAGAGGTGGCAATGCCGTCGGGCGCGAGACGCCGCATGGCTGAAGTAATTTTTTTCTTGTGATCAAATTTCATATTTGGATCATCAAGTTTTTTAAGTTCCGCCATTTTCTTCTGAAGCGCTTCCATTGCCTCACCGCTTTTCATAAAAATGGTCATCATTTCTTGATCTTCCTTGATGACCGTGGGCGCCCAAAACGACAAATCATCGAGCCTCACAAACCGCAGGCTTTCCTGCGAGATCGCGGTGCCGGCCCGATGCCGCACTAATTCACGCGTAAAAACGCGGCTGACATTCACAAAAATAAAATTCAAAAACGCGTGCTCTAAAACCGAACCGTGGCCGACCTTCAAGATGTGCGCTAAATAATCCTTATTATGCTCCCGGATTTTGGTTACGTTTTTATTCAAACCCGGCGCAAAACTCCGATAACACAGCCGTCCGGCAACTTCAATGATTTTTTCCGAATCAGCAGTCGCATCAGAAACCCAACCCGGCGCCCCGACCCACTCAAGATATTTCTCGAGTTCCTGATCGCGGATTTTTGTCTCGCCCACCCAAAAAACTTTTGGTTCTACAATTTTCATGACTCATTAGAATTTTAGCATAAATTGAATTCTCCACAAAATTATCAAGAAAAAAACGGGGGCAACCGGAGTCGCCCCCGCCAGATGGAGGTGCCCGGAGACGAAGAGGGCGGTTAGGGAGGGGAAAGTCTCCGCCCCCGGACTGATGCTCCATCCTTACCCAAAGATCCGATTAGAGGATAGCAAAAATTAAAGAAAATTACAAAAGATAGGCCTCGTGCATAAGTTTTTCGTCGCTAAGTTCTTCGGCGGTACCGGAGAATTTTACTCCGCCCGAAGCCAAAAGATAGCCGCGGCTTACGTAACGCAAAACCAGCCGCACATTCTGCTCCACCATAAGCAATGTTGTGCCAGCGGCGTTAAGTTCTTTAAGCTTTTCATAAAGTTCTTGAGTGATTTTGGGCGCAAGTCCCAAAGACGGTTCATCGAGCATTAGCATCTCTGGTGTCATCATAAGCGCCCGGCCAATGGCAAGCATCTGCTGTTCGCCGCCGGAAAGCGAAGCTGCCAAGGTCTTAACTTTCCTCCTAAGCACTGGGAAATAATCAAACACGCTTTCTAAATTCTTTATTCTTACTTCTTTATTCTTGATTAAATAACCGCCCATTTCCAGATTCTCTTTGACTGTCAAACTGGGAAAAACCAACCTTCCTTGCGGCACAAAACCAATGCCTTCTTCTAAAAGCGCATGAGTAGGTAACTTGGTAATATCGCGATTTTTCCAAATAATGGAACCACTCTTTCTAGTTGTAAGTCCAACAATGGATTTCAAGACCGTAGACTTGCCCGCGCCATTTGGACCAATTAGGCACACTGCTTCGCCGTGATCAATACTTAAAGAAAGATCATGCAATACTTCCAAATCGCCATAGCCAGCAGTTAAATTTTTAATCTCTAAAATATGGTTCATGCCGCAACGCCTAAATACGCTTCTAAAACTTGTTTCTCCCTCAACACCTTTTCCGGCTCCCCTTCTGTGAGCACGCTGCCCTGATCCATCACAATCACGTGGTCAGCTACCGAATGCACAAAATCCATATCGTGTTCAATAAGTAATATCGTCTCGCCTCTTTCCGTTAATTTAAACATTAGACTCTTGAGCTTTTCCCTAAGAACAGGATTAACACCGGCCACCACTTCATCCAAAAGCAAAAAAGTATGCGGATTAATGAGCGCCCTTGCGAGATCAAAAAGTTTTTGCTGACCATAGGATAAATCAGTAACTGGAGTTTTGGGATCTTTGTCTAATTCAACTAAATTCATAACTTCGCGGATTTGATCATGAAACTCCGCCGTTTGTCTCTTTCCGCCAGAGGCGGATCCGCCTTTGGCGGAAAAAAACATTCTCCAAAAAAGATCGTCATCCTGCCGAATGGCTAATTCCAAATTTTCCGCAATTGATAAATTCCTAAAAAGCCGAGATAGCTGAAAAGTTCTTGACATTCCCAGCCGCGATCTTTTCCAGGCGTTCGCCTCGGTCACATCGCGGCCTTGAAAAATAACCTTGCCTGCATCCGGCGCAATAAAACCATTAATAATATTAAACACAGTCGTCTTCCCTGCTCCATTCGGCCCAATAAGCGCCGTGATTTTCCTCTCCTCAATCTCAAAACTGCAGTCGTGAACCGCTTTAACCCCGCCGAAAGATTTGGAAATATTTTTAACCTCAAAAATTTTCATTTTTCTAGTCTTCCATTCCAATCCGCATCAAAGTGCTTATAATTAACAGTAAGTTCTTCCCCTGCTTGAATGTCTCTTACGGCCACATCTATTTCTTCATCGACATCAGAACTTATAAGATTGGGAGTTTCCGAATGGTTTAAAAACCTCGTATCGTCAGAAGGTAAAATATAATTTCCTGTCCTCTTATGCTTATAAGCGTAACTGTGAATATACGCTTTAGCTACGCTCGGTAAATTATCAACCTGATTTTGAGTTATTTCTACGTCTACGCCAGGAATAAACTTTTGCACCAATGTTCCTTTGGAGATAAATTGATCCGTAAAAACACCGATACCATGAATCTTACTAGCACCAAGTTTTGTCTTTATTAAAAACATTTAAATTTTGAGGCTGTTTACTAAAAGTTCATTCTAACTGTGCTTTTCCCATTATCCCTTTCGGTCTAAACAAAACGACCAAAAGCAAAAGTAGTGAAAAAATTATAAGCCGCAGAGCGCCCAACAAATCCGGCGGCAGGTGCAAAAACCTAAGCGGTTCGAAAATCAGAAACATAATCACCATACCGAGTATCGCGCCCCGAAAAGACGCCAAACCGCCGATTACAATGGCCGCCAAAATCCAAACCACGTTATCCAGCCAGAAAATCTGGGGATTGATGAATTGAATAAAATGTGCCAAAAATGCGCCCGCAATCCCGACAATTATCGCGGAAACCACAAGCGACGCCATGCGCAGTTTACCCACCGGCTTGCCTAATGATTCAGCCACTAAATCATCATCGCGCACCGCCTCGAGCGCTCGGCCAAAAGGAGAATTGACCAGGCGATAAACAAATATAGCCACTAGCAATAAGACAATAAGAGCAAGGGCTAAAAACGATAACGGCTCGGTAAATCCTTCCGGCCGATCAATGCCAGTTATTCCAAATGGGCCGCGCGTAACTTTAATCCAATTTAAAAACACGGAATTCATCACAAAAGTAAATCCTAAAGTGACTAAAGCGTAGTAATCCCCTTTGATGCGGCGTGCCGGCAAAGCCAATAAAAATCCTAAAAGTCCCGTGCCCAAGGCCGCAGCGACTAGCGCTAGCCAAAAAGAAACTCCTTGAGTAGTGAGAATTGCCGCTGTATAAGCCCCAAAAGCGAAAAGACCAATATGACCGAGATTTAGAAGGCCGGTGTAACCAACCGGAATAGCATAAGATAAAGCCACCATTATATAGATAGTTGCAAGTGTCAAAATATGGATAAGATAGCCGGCCATGCTTATAGAACTCTTTTACTGCCAAAAAGACCTTCGGGTTTAAAAAGTAAAAAGGCAAAGAGCAGAATAAAGATGAATGCGTTTCTCCAGCCGCCCCCAAGAAACCAAACCGTTCCTTGCTCCAAAAAACCCATAAGTATGCTTGCTAAGATGGCGCCGCCAAAATTTCCCACCCCGCCAATCACCGCGCCGGCAAAACCAAAAACCGCGAGGATCACAGCCCGGTTAGGATCAAGACTAAATTCCAGACCATTTGCAATGCCCGCGGCCGCTGCTAAAACCGAAACCAGAATAAAGGCGAGCCGGCGGATTTTTAAAGTATTGATCCCCAGCACTTCAGCCACGATTTCGTTGTCAGCCGTGGCCCGCATGGCTTTGCCGAATTTTGTGTATTTGGTAATCCAGAAAAATATTCCTAAAAGCCCAGCCGTAATAATCACAATCCAAATCTGAAGCACAGTAAGATTTATTTCGCCAAGAGTAACTACTTCGGTATGGAGACCGAATGTTTTTGGCGCGGCGCCAAAAAGGGCAAGAATAATCCCAATGCCAAGCAAGAGCAGCGCTAAAGTGGCGATGAGATAAGCTAGGCCCTTAGTGCCGTGACGGCGCAGTCTTTCATAAACTAATTCATTCATAAGAAAACCGGCTAGAGCAGCCACCAACACAGCAAAAATTAGAGCAACAATAGGATGTGAGTTCAAATCAATCCACAGCCACCAAAAAGCGTAACTGGCTCCTACGGCCACTACCCCGTGAGCTAAATGAAAAATTTTCGTGGTTGAATACAAAAACGACAAACCGCCAGCAAGGAGCGCGTAGAGCGAAGCCGTAAGAATCCCGTTAGCGAGAATTTGCAAGATGATGTCCATACCATTTACCCTATTTTGTCGAACACTATGAGCGCTATGAAGGTTCATAGTACTATGACGCGTCATAGTACCCATATATTAAACTACTTCAGTATTGTAACAGGCTTCGCAGTACACGATCTCCTTTCGGTCAGGCGCATACGAAGTTTCGAATTCGTTGGGGCAGGGGTCGGCGCCGTGGAAATGGGAAATGGTGTTTGAGTAAACGCCGTTTTCGGATTTTGCTCCAGCGCAGGTGCATTTCCGTTTCCAAAGCTTAAAAAGATCATCTGGCATAAATCGTCGGCAGTTCGGACAAGTTGTAGGAAGCGATGCCTCTAAATTTTTATATAGGGAGAATTCGTAAGGAGTTATCTTAAATGCAGTTATGCATTGGTGAGGACATCTTCCTCTATGGGCGCATGCTATTACCTCATTCGAAATTGAATCTTGAGCCTCGGCAATAGAAGGCAACTGCTCGGGCGCAAGCGTCGTTTCATAAGTACTTCTCGCTATATCTGTCCAACGAAGCCCCGTCTTCATAATGGCTTCTTTAGAAAGCGGCATATAATCTTGCGCAATAGTTTCGTTATATGCAAAAGGAGATATTCCGGCGGGGAAAAATTCTCCGTAACCTTTCATTGAACCCATAATCTTTTTAACCAGCTTATCGTATTCCTCTTTCGAATATTCTTTATTCAGAATACGATGATCTTTATTGCGGAGTCCGATACACCCGAAAACATCAGAACAGCCGTAAATAAACATAGAATAACGGCAATTCAAACAATCGTCATTTATAAAGCCGAAGGCGCAATTTGAAGAACGGCTGCCGCCAATCACCTCATAGGAAAATCGGTAGTCGGTGACAATTGAGCAGTCTAAGACGGTATGTGTTGTTTCCGTACTTCTGCTTGCGCTTGAAACTTCAAAAAGATAGGCGCCGTCTCTTACATAGTTTACGAGGACTGACTGGCGGCAATTACTGCTGTAATAGATTTCATTCCCGGAACAATTCCTGCTCCAGAAAACCATGGCTGCACGCATCGGATTCTTGAGCCAGAATGCCTTAACGAGTTCTCGCTGTTCATCAATCGGCAACTGCTCCAACTCTTTACGCTTTGAAAAATAATCTTCTTTGGAATACTGCTGATTAAAAATGCAATATTTTTTATGCCTTAAATTAATGCATCCATAGCAGTCAGAAAGATTAGTACAATGCGCCGAGAGGGCGACATTTTGGCAACCGTCTATATTCCTGCTTTCCTTACACATATAGCAGTCCGCTGAATAAAAAACATTTATGCACTTTGCCGATTTACCAACGTAGTTGCATCCGACGCAATCCTCACACTTATTGAGAAAACGGGAATAAAAAATATTTTTACTTTCTAGGATAACTGAAGAAAGATAGGTATTCTTTGCATTAAATATAAAAGTTGCGTACTCTGAATCAACGCTCTGCGGAGCCTGCATGGATTCATGAGGCGTTTTGTTGCGAAGTTCCGCAAATTGGGAAAAGAAATCCCTTGAGGCGTCATACTCTAGTTCTGGAGGTTCCCATTTATCCGACCACCAGCATGGCTGGCAATACACCGGAAAAGGAGCATCCTTTGAATACATAGATATGATATTTTTTGAACAAAGATCGCATGTTCGCTTATATAAGGTATGCTCGTTGCGAAATAGCATCCGCCTCTGCAGACGACATCTTGGACAAAACGTCGGCGGCGGGACTTGGATTTTTTGATAAAACGCGAAGTCTTCGGGTTCGATGACGAACTCGCGCTTACAATTCTGGCAGTTGCGCTTTTCTGGACTCATTTTGGGGCTGTGGATAGACTACTTGACTTTGGTTAATTGTTTGCTATACTTACAATGGTTTTACAGAACGCCCCGAGCAATCGGGGCGGTTTTTATTGCCTTAAAATATCGTTCTTAATATCCTCTAGATAGGCGATGTTGGTCGCGCTAAGCTTCAATTCCCATGAAATGGTTTTCCTCGAAGAATAGATATTTACTCTTTTACCAGCGTCCTTAAGCTTTTTTACCAAGTATTGAAAATCACTGTCCCCGCTAAAAAGAACGATTTCATCAACGCGAGTTTTATCAAGAATAATATCAACAGAAATCTCTACGTCGAAATTAGCTTTATAGATATGGTTTGAATCGCTAGTCCTTATCCTCTTCAATGGTTTAGTAAATGTAGTAAAGCCAATGGCATCCAAATAGCGCAGATATTTTTGCATCTTTTCGTCATCAGCTTTGGTCCCTACGTAATATCGCCATTCGATAATTTCTCTGTCTTTTTCTATAAGATTTTTTATCTTTTCCCAATCAAAAGTCCAGCCAAGCTTCTTCTGGGTGTAAAACATATTGGCGCCATCAATATAAACTTTCACTTTTGGCTTTTGATCGCTCATAATTCAGATCACCTCTGAATTATAACACTGTTCGCCCCACACCATTTGCTATCGCGCCTTCATTAAGAATTCGTTTTTGCGAACAGCATTGCCTACGCCTGCCTGCCGGCAGGCAGGGCTTTGATTCCCTTATCACAAAATCTTTGCGGCAAATGGTACGGGACTCCAGTTGCTCTTATACTACCTCACTATTGTAGCAACTTTCGCAATAAACGATTTCCGGCCGCTCGGGGGCATAACTAGTCTCAAATTCGTTCAGACAGTGATCGCTAGCGTGGAAATGGCCCGCGCTATTCCGATAGGCACCATTCTCCGATGAACCTCCTGCACATTGGCACTTCCTGTGCCACAGCGCGCGCGGCGTGCGCTTACGCATCCGGTCTTGATGCCGGCACTCAAAATCTTTGCGCGGCAAAGGCAGGTGCATTCTGCGATAGAACTGAAGTTCTGAAGGAGTGATCCTAAAATTTCTTCCGCAATCAAGGCACACGAGCACTTCGTTCAAGATCGAATCTCCAACCTCCTCAATCGTCTCCGGTATTTTGCCTCTAAGGATAGTCTCTTTCCCAACCATGCCAGTCGTCGCCCCCTGCCATTGAAACCCCTCTGCAATCGCCTGTTCCTTAGTGAGCGGCCAGTAATCTTTGGCAAGTGTTTCATTGTAGCCGAATGGAGAAACCGAGGGCGGCAGAAACGCGCCATACATTCCTTCACGCTTCAACGCTTCAATAATTTGACCTCGGATGCGTTTATACTCCTCTTTTGAATATTCTTTGTTTAAAATGCTGTATTTTGCCTTGCGCAGCCCCACTCCGCCGAAACAAGACTCCGAACTGTGGCAATTATCGCAATACTCCATGTCGTGCGAGTAAAAGATATAAGCCGAGTGCCGCAAATGGTAGCTCTGGAGCGTGCCCATGATATCAAGACAAAGCTCCGGCTTGTAATAGACGTTGTTGCAGTCCAGCGAATCAATCGGATCTTCGGCATCGGCAATATAGCCGCAGTTTTTGGCATTGCGCGTATCAAAGAGCATGCGCGAAGTGTGGCAGTTATAGAGGTAGTCGCCGGTCGTCTTCACGCACTTCGTTTGGGAAGCGAATTTCACCGGATACTGCTGTTTCAGTTCTTCGAGCCGGCGCTTCGCGGCCGCGATTGAGCTTGCCGAGGAAAGTATTTCCCTTTTCTTCCGCTCAAGTTCCTCTTTTGAGCACCCTTTATTCTCAAAGGCGTAGGACTTATGCCGGAGCCCGACCGAGAGGATGCAGTGATCAGAGTCGCGCACGTCGTAGCAGAATAAAAGATCGGTTGATGCCTGGCACTGCTCGGAAAACATTGTCTGGTAGCATTTGTGGCAATCAATCGCTTCGTAACAAAGTTCAGAGTCATAGACAAACGCTCCGTCAATGACCGATTTGCAGTTTTGAATAAGCCGTCCGTAGAGGCAATCCTCATTCTTCTCCGCGGCAAAAATGAGATAGCAATTTTTGTTGTCCGCAGAATTATTCGTGTACTCCGAGTTCACGCTATTCATGTTGAGGAGCCCGATCCGCGGCACTGCCATCTGGAGTTCCCGAAATTGCTCAAAAAACGGCCGACTCGGATCATAAGGAATGCCGTAGATTCTTGCATCCCACTTATCCGACCACCAGCACGGCGCGCAGTAAACAGGCCACGGCGTATTCGGCGGATAAATGGTAACGCTGTCTTTTCCGCAAAGATCGCACTCACGTTTGTAGAGCGTGCGTTCGTTCCTGTGGGCGAGCCGCCTCTGCATCCTGCAGGCGGGACAATAATCCGGCGCGCTTTCTTCAAACTTCTCGTAAAATGACAAATCATCCCCATCAACCGTGAACTTACCTTTACAGTTTTGGCAGATTTTAGTTTCGGAATTCATAAACCTCACCTACAATATCTCCTTTTGGTAGCACTCGACACACGCGATCCTCTTGTATCCCAACTCTGGTGAGTAATAATGCTCCATCTCCTTATCACAAAATACGCAACGGCCGCGCTGGGGATGGATGGAGAGTGTGAGCGGACGGAATCGTTCAAGCGTCCGGTAGTCAAAATGGTGCCTCGGCAAAGGAATATGATGCTCTTTATAAAATTCAAGTTCACGAGGCGCAATGTTAAAGCTTAAGTTTGTTTTCGGGCATCTGATGCGCTTGCGAGTAATCTCATCGCTTACCTCATCAATTCCCTCCGGCAATTCATTGCCGTCCATGGCATCGAATTCCGAAACTTCCGGCTCGTCCCAGAATCCGCCGAGCTTTTCCACTGATTCCCGACTTTCTGGGAAAAATACATTGGCAAGGGAAAAATTATAGCCGGAATATGCCAGGGAAAACGGGAAAAAATGTCCCCATTCTCCGCGTCCGCGCATATTGTCTTTAATCTTTTCTATAAGCTTTAGGTACTCGGATTCACTATATTGCTTATTCAAAATGCAGAACTTTTTCTTCCGCAATCCCACGCAACCAAAGCAATACTCACATTCCTCGCAATAATCAAGGTATGCCGAATAGCGGCAGTTAGACGAATGTGAGGTCGCAATCGAATCGTAGACGTGTAGATCAACGCAGGAAAGCGCCGCCTTTTCAACGAATCCGCTGCCTACACAATCAATCGTTTCCTTATGACCGAAGCCGCGGAACGCGTGGCGCGCATTTTCTGACTGCTCAATAAAATAGCAGTTGAAACAGTTTTTACACTCGGCAAGGAAATTTCCTCTGGAATTAACTACCTGAACATTTTGATTGGCTCGGTGCACCGCCTCTTCCCGGAGTATACCTTCAAATTCCTGCTTAAGTTTTTCCACCCCGCTCCATGTGCGAGTATCAAATTCCTTAAGTTTTTTGAAGTATTCCTCCTTAACGTATGGCTTATTAAGGATGTGATACTGTTTGTTCCGAAGATTCCAACACATAAAACAGTTGGAGCAATTCCGGCAGTCAAAGAGAAACATACTCTCAATGCAGTCACGCGCGTCAAAAGAATGCCGCACCTTGTAGCACTTAAAGCAATAGAGACAGTCATAAGAGAATTCGGTATCAAAACAATACGTGAGATCAACAGCGTTTTTACATCGTATTATCCGGTAGCCGTAATTCACATATTCGCACTCAAAGAGCGAACGGCAGAGGTAACATTCGCGGCAGTTCCAGACATCGTCTGACCAATCGCAATTCACGTTTTTCGTCCCCGCCTGGTGAGGATGAGGCGTTACTCGCTGAAGCGCCGCAAATTGCTCAAAAAATGATTTTGAAGAATCATAAGCTCTGCCGTGTGAAAGCGGATCCCACGCATCAGAAACGAATTCTACCCGGTCGTAGAGAGGAAATCGTACCGACGGTGGAAACGTCGTGATAATTGTTTTTCCGCTCAATGCCGACTCCGTTTTCCGGAAACGGCCGAACACCCAAAATGCAAGGAGGTGCTGCCACCGACACCGCGGGCACTCATCGGACGGAGGAATACCGATCCGCTCATAAAACGTAATATCCTCCGGTTCAATGGTGAACTGGTTTTTGCAATTTTGACATTGTCTCGATTCTTGACTCATGAAAAATCAGCGATAAATCTCGTGATCGCCAACATCTAAGAAAACGGCTTTGTTCTTACCAATAAATTTAAAAACAATCCTATTTCGAGGATTAATAGAAAACGAGTAGAACTCTTTTAATTTTCCGTGTAATTTATGGGTATTTAACAGAGGATGAAACGGATTTTCCCGAAACCAAGCCTCTACCTGTTCAGCTTTCTTTTGTACTGATATCTCGAGCTTCTTATAAGCCTTGCGGAAATGAGAAGAATATTCAATCTCCATTGCGTAGAGAGCGTAATGAAGTTAGAACTCTGGTTTTACCGTGCTTATATTCAGCTGTACCGGCCTTCAAAATCCTCAAAGCATCGGCTTCACTTAATTGATTTTTCGGCAAAACAATTTTCCCAATCAACCGGCGGGGAATCTTTAATACCACGTAATCCTTAGTTTTTTCTAATATAGAGATGTTATTAGCCATATGCTTTATATTAACACTTACCAACTTTGCAAGTAAATACTTGTTAAAACTAAAAACGGCTAAGTTTTAGCCGTTTTTAGCCGTACAGTTAGCATGATTTGCGCCTACGGAGTATACGGTCCCAAATCCGTGAGTTCCCCATTCACAACTTTTCTAACATTCTGTCCCATGACCGGATCGCCGTTCTCGTCAATGGTCAAAGGCCCAACCGCGCCCGGCCAATTGGAAACGCCATAAAGCCAATCCCGCACCGCCGCTGTATCAATCTCCCCCGCGTTCTCCCCTGCTTCGGTAAGCGTTGCGTCCAATGCCTCGCGGATTAAATGGAAAGCGTCATAGGCATTAGCCGCATAAATTCCCGGATCAGAGTTAAATTTGGCTCGGTGCGCCTCAAATAACGCTTTAGCTTTGGGATTGTTTTCCCAATCAACTACGGGTAACACACCAAAAACGCCTTCCATAAGAGTCGCGTTGTTGCTTATAGTATCCGGATCTAAAAATGCCTCGCCGCCAACATAAGATGCGGTAACCCGATTCTCCCGAAGCTGTCTTATAATCGCGATGGCTGGCGTTGGCGACTGGGGTACAAGGTAAACTACATCAGGTCTTAAATTTTTAATCTTGAGTATCTGGGTCCGGAAGTCCGTATCGCCGGTATTATAAGTCTCATCAGCCACCACCTGGCCGCCTAAAGCCTTGAAAGCATCTTTAAACACGGAGCGCAGGCCTTGGGCATAATCGGTTAACTCGGTGATCAAAGCCGCTTTCCTGGTATTAAGCTCACGGTAGCTGTAGCGCGCGGCCACGCGGCCAGCCAGAGCATCTGACGGCGCTGTACGGAAAACAAAATCGCCGGCTGTGGTAATCGCCGGACTTGTTGCCGAAGGCGAAATCAAAATCACTTGCGCTGGGTCAGTTACCTCGGCCGCGGCCAAGGTCTCGCCCGAACAGGCGCCGCCAATGATGATTTTCACTTTATCAATGTTCACGAGTTTCTGCGCCGCAGTGCCTGCGATCTGCGGATCGCACTTGCCGTCTTCATTCACAATTTCAAGCTGTCGGCCCTTGACGCCGCCGGCATTGTTAACCTGTTCCACTGCCACCTGAATGGCACGATTTTCCGACTCGCCGTAAGAAGCGGCATCGCCGGTCAAGGGCAGAACAGCGCCGATCTTAATCGTGGCTGCCTCGCCGGAGGGACCGCTAAAAATCGCGAGTCCCCCAATCACCACCACCGCCAAAACCACTATCCAAATTACTATTTTAGCCATGAATTATAATCTAGAAATTTTAGACGACCTTTTTGAACAAACATAGCATAAAAGAAAAATCCGTCCAGGGGGACGGCGCTGGGACCAGAGACATCTTCCCCCGCAGGGCTGGATTGCGCACCCTTTCGATATTTCGTCATGCCAGAGGCAGATCCGCCTTTGGCGGAAAATTTCGATATATCGGGGGGTTGCGGGCAGAGTTTTGGGCCAGTTCCTTTAGTCTACTAAATTTTATTTGAAAATTTAGGAAACAGTATCTCTGCTCTCTTGATGCTTGTGCTCTATCAAGTAGAACTTTAGTGATTGCCTAATAGTTTCTAAAGGCGGAAGCGGGAGCCCCGCCTATGGCGGGATTGCTGTTTTCTAAATTCGCTTTCCTCATTAAGAAAACAGGGAAGATTCTCACGCCTTTGGCGGGATCCCGCCTTCCTTGATTTTAAATTTAAATGTTCAGGCGGGAGAACCTTCGATGCGGGGCGGTGGGGGTGAGATTCGAACTCACGATGCCCTTTCAGACATAATAGTTTTCAAG
>Ga0213870_1000333_pt1 | contig 23489 bp, 25 predicted proteins | sample WICALVC2017_Meta_FD_160119 | JGI IMG/M metagenome (GOLD analysis project Ga0213870, IMG submission 160119) | Freshwater microbial communities from subterranean cave lake in Wind Cave National Park, South Dakota, United States - WICALVC2017 | ecosystem: Environmental > Aquatic > Deep subsurface >... | reverse complement strand
TCGCGATCGATGGAATTGAGGAAGATCTCGCCCGCGCCGCGCCGCTCAACTTCGCGGGCCCATTCCACCGGGTCCAGGCCGGTCGGCTTGCGTCCGCCGTCGCCGTACACCTCATAGCGGCCCTGGCCGTTGAGCTTGATATCGATCGAAACCACCACGCACTGGCTGCCGTATACCGCGACGCTTTCGGTGATGAAGTCGGGACGGGCCAGCGCCTCGGCGTTGATGCAGATCTTGTCCGCGCCGGCCCGGATGAGCTGTTGGATGTCGCCGATGGCATGGATGCCGCCCCCCACGGTCAATGGTACGAAACACCGCGTGGAGATGCTCGCGACCAGATCGAGATTGGGGCGGCGACCCTCGCGGCTCGCCGTTATGTCCAGCAGCACGATCTCATCCACGTCCCAGTTCGCGACGAACTCGATCGCGGTCTTCGCGTTGCCGACTGGAAGGTAGCGGCGAAAGCCGATGCTCTGCACGATCACGCTGTTGCGGAGCACGAGGCAGGCGATAAGGCGTTTCTTCAGCATGAGTGTCTCACGCCGCCCTCTCTACGTAGTCCACAAAGTTTCGCAGCAGGCGCAGCCCGTTCGCCTGGCTCTTCTCGGGATGGAACTGCGCCGCGAAGATGTTGTCCTTCTGGAGCGCGGCCACCACGGTCGTGCCGTAGCAGCAGGTGGCCGCCACGAGCCGCTCGTCGCACACCACGTGGTAGCTGTGGACGAAATAAAAGTTGTGGTCTCCCTGGATCCGATCGAACAGCGGTTCGCGCCGCAGGACCGTCACGTCGTTCCACCCGACGTGCGGCAGCCGCAGACCGTCGCCCGGCTCCAGCCGCTTCACGTGCCCGGGGAGCCAGCCGAGACCTTGGTGGAAGCCGATCTCCTCTGAGTCCTCTGCGATCAATTGCATGCCGAGGCAGATTCCGAGGAACGGCTTCCGGTGCGCCAGCACCTGCTCGCTCAAGGGCTCGATCAGCTCCAGACGCCGGAGGCTGTTCATTGCCTCGCCGAACGCGCCCACGCCCGGCAAGATGTAGGCGTCTGCACGGTCCAGATCCTTTCGGTCGTCGGAGATGAACACATCAGCGCCGAGGAAGGTCATCGCGTTGACCATGCTATGGAGATTCCCCATGCCATAGTCGATCACCATGAAACGCGTTGTCGGCGCAGCGGTCCCCATCACTAGGCGATCTCACGCATGAGCATGAATGCCTCCGCATACTCGACGCCGATCGCGGCGCCTCGGTAGCGCGCGAGCGCGCGCAGGCTGTCGGCGCACCGCGGCAGCGGCGGGGGCTGCAGCTCCGACCGGTACAGGTCCATGATCGCCAGCTTCTGTTCGACATGCGGCGTGATGTCGACGTACAGATTAGGAATGAAGGCGCGTGAAAGCAGCGGCGGTGCGGCTTCCGTCGAGGACAGCGTCTCATAGGCCGCGATCTGGCGCACCCCGAATTTCCGCATGTAGAACGATTTGAGCACGGCGAGCGAGGCCTCGAAGATCACGTGATGATCGGTATGCGCATCGCCGCCATGAATCAGGTAGACGACTTCTGGCCTCACCTCGGCCACCACCCGGCGCACGGTCTCGATGATCTCGGTGCGCGGCATGCTGTCCAGCGTGGTTGAGGACAGCCCGAGACGGTACACCTGCTTCATCCCGTACGCGGCCGCGACGCGGTCCACTTCGAGACGCTTGGCTTGCACCACGTCGGCCGGCCACTGCGGCTCGGTCGCCTGCGTCGCGACCAGCCAGTGCAGCTCGTCGCCAGCCGCCCGGTGCTTGAGCAGCGTGCCGCCGCAGCCGAGCGTCTCATCGTCGGGATGCACCGCAATGGCGAGAATGTGCATCACACCCGCTCCGACGCGACAGCCCAACGCGAATACCGGCGCGTGAAGTCCGGAGCGATACGCCGGTCGCTGCATTCGATGTTCAGAATGCGAAACAGCCCCTTCAGCAGCGCCTGTGCCTCGTCCAGGCTGAAGAAGTGCTGGACCAGCCCCGCTTCGAAGCCATCTTTCAACAGGTAGGTATGGGGTTCGACTTCTTCGCCGGTACCGCACTCGAAGTCCTCGGTCGAGCGCAGATCGCAGTAGAAGAGGCCCCCGGGCTTCAGGGCGCGATGCACTTCGCTGACCGCCTGCTGCGCCTGCTCTATGCGCACGTGGTCCAGCACGCCGTGCGTCACCACGACGTCGAACGACGCGTCGGCATACGGGAGCTGCGCGATGTCTCCCACCCGCAAGTCACAGGACAGGCCTTCCCGTCGGCACCACCCCGCCGCCCATTCGATCGCCCGCTCGGAGATGTCGATCCCCGACACCTGGAAGCCCTGGCGCGCGAACATCACCACGTGCCGGCCGTTGCCGCAGCCGAGATCCAGTACCCGCTCTACCCTCCGCTTCACGTCGTAACTGTCGTACGTCAGGCGCTTCTGGATGTAGCGTGTGCAGAACCGCACGATGTCCTCGTGCGGATACCACATGGTGTTGAACTTCGCGCGATAGACATCGTCCCACTGGCGGGCGACCTCGGGCGGCAACGGGTTCTGCATCAGTGCGTCAAGTCCTTATTTAAGAGGTTCGCGTCCAGCGGAAGGTCGGCCAGCAGCGAGGCCACCCGTCTGCCGGTGTGCCCGTTGCCGAATGGGTTGGAGCATTGCTCCACCCGGAGGCGCAGGTCGCGGTCTTCGAGAAGCCGCTGGACCTGCCACACAATCTCCGCCGGGTCGTGCGACACGAAGAACACGTTCTCGGCGTGGTGTCTTGCCTGCTGGCGCCGGCCGACGTTCACCACGGCCAGCTTGAGATAGGCCGCCTCGAGGAGTCCGAGGCTGGAGTTGCCGACGAGCACGGCGGCCCCGCGCAGCAGATTCACGAACGGCACGTCCGGGATGTTCCGGAAAGCGTGGATCCGCGGATGGTGCCGGTACTCCTCGATTACCTGGATCACCTGCTGGCTGCCCGGATCCGAGTTCGGATAGGTCACAAAGGCCTGCAGCCCGAGCTTCACGACGGCCTCGAGAGTCGCCCGCATCTGCGGGCCCGCTTCGGCGACCTCGGAAGAGAGCGGATGCTGGACGACGACGAGGTACGGCGTCTCGATCGCCGAGACGTCCAGTTCGCGCACAAGCGCCTGTGTCGTCAGCGTCGGTGCGGTCCGGAGCCGATCCAACCCGGCATGGCCCACGTTGTGCACCCGCCATTCTTGCTCTCCGCTCCGCACCAGGCGCTGTCGCGCGTCCTCGTTGGTGGTGAGCAGCAGGTGCGCGAGGCGCGAAATCGCGTGACGAACCATGTCGTCCACATTGCCCACCACCCGATCCCCGGCGGCATAGTGCGCCGTCGGAATGCTGAGATAGGCGCCGCAAAGGGCGAGCATCATTGGCTCCTCCCGATCCCCCACCGCCAGCAGCCAGTCCGGTCGGCGCTCGTCCACGATGTGTGCCAAGAGCTGCAACTGGAGCGCGCCGCCTTTGAGCCGCGCGGCCGGCTGGTCCGAGTACAGCAGGCTGTCGATCCGGGCTGCAATTGGAAAGCCGTCCTCCTCGACCGTCCGTACCGTATACCGGTGCAGCGGCGAGAGGTGCGCGCCCGCCACGATGAGATCGAGGTCCAGCGACGGATGCTTCCGAATCGCGCTCAGGATCGGCCGCTGCAGAAAATATTCGGAGCGGATTCCGGTGATAGCTAGCACGCGCCGCTTCGTCATGCCCTCACCCAGAGCGGCGCCCACTGGCCGGCCGCCGCGATCAGCTCCTTGGCGTCTTCGGGGCAGTTCATCAAAAGATCCAGGGTCGAGAGGTCAGGCACGAACCCCGCGTCGGGGTAAGCCTGAGGATAGGTCAGACCGCTCCATTCCTGCATCCATACCTCGCAGCCGATCGCCGAAAAATCGCCGGCCTGCATGTACTCGATGGCCCCGACGCCCGTGAGATACCGGCTGGCTCCAAGCTGCGAGCAGATGGAGGCGATCAAAGCCGAGGCGGTCCCAATGGCGCCTGAAATCTCCGAGGCGCGCACCCGCTTGTTCTGGACGCCAAGCTTGTCGAGTATCCATTCGGTCGTGGCGATAGCCGCGTCGCACAGCGATTCGGTCTGCATGCCGAGCAGCAGCCGCTCCAGTTCGTCCTTCCAGCGTGGAAAGCCAGGCGTCCGGCGGTAATTGTTCGCGATCGTCTGCCAGTGCTTCTCGAGCGCACCCGGCTCCGCGATGCGCGTGTCCTGGATGCGCTGCCCCAGCCGGTGCTTCACGGAGAGCGTCAACCAATGCGCGCCGGTTGCCGTCTTGATCTGGTTCCTGTTCTGCACGCCGTTCTTGCTGAACTGTACGGTATCGAGATAGACGAACACATCCGCCGACATGACCTTATGTATGTAGCGCGGCCACGGCCAGTAGCTCGGCTGATGAATCGCTACCTGCATGATCAGTGGGCCCCCGAGAGACGCTGTACATGGTGGTGGACGCGCTCGATGACGTACGCCGCGTCCACGTCGCGGAGCCGCGCGTGCATCGGGAGACAGACGTGACGCGACAGGAGCGCTTCCGATCGCGGCAGCATCCCCGGCCGCGTCTTCAATAGCTGGCGGAACACCGGCTGGAGATGCAGCGGTGGATCGTACGGCCAGTCGATCGTGATGCCGTCGGCCTTCAGCGCGTCTCGCAGCGCCTTGCGATCGAGCTCGGGCTGGAGCAGGACCGGATAGCGCCAGTAGCTCGAGCGGCTCCCGCCGAACGCGCGGATCGGCTGAATGCGGTCGTTTTCTCGAAACGCCTCATCGTAAAGAGCGGCGATGTATCGCCGCCGCTCCAGGAACTCCGGCAAGCAGCGCAGCTGGCTCAGCCCCATCGCCGCGGCGATCTCCGAAAAGTGATTGTTGCGTCCCGGATGCTGGTACAGCTCTCCCTCGCTGGTCATGTCCAGCCCGCGGTTCTGAAGGCTCCTGGCCATCAAGGCCACATCGACCCGCGAGGTGACGAGCATGCCGCCTTCTCCAGTTGTCATGATCTTCGTCGGAAAGAACGAGAAGCAGGCGGCGTCCGCCAGCGACCCCGCACGTTTGCCGTTCAGTTCCGCCCCAGGCGCGTGCGCGGCGTCTTCGATGACGAACCGGCCCGAGGCCTGCATCCGCGCGGCGAAAGCGGGAAAGGCCGGCGAGATCAGGCCTCCGAAGTGGACCACGATCGCGCCACGCGTCCGCTCGGTCACCCGGGCCCAGGCGTCCTCGAAGTCCATCGAAAACGTCTCGGGAGAGATCTCCGTGAAGGCCGGCCTGGCGCTGACGAGATGGACTACCATGCCAGTGGCGATGAAGGTCTCCACGGGGACAAGCACTTCGTCGCCAGCCTTCACGCTGAGCGCTATGAGCGCCACCTCGAGCGCGGCGCTGCAGTTCGGCATCGCGATCCCGGACGACGCTCCGCAGTAGGCCGCGAACTCCTTCTCGAAGTCGCCCACGTGTCGGCCCATGGAGAGCTTGCCATTGAGGATGTCCAACAGCTCAGCCTGCAAGCGTACCTGCTCCTCAGGCGGAAAGTACGGGCAGGCGGTGGTCAGTGGATGCTCAGGCCGGAGTTCGTAGCTCATCGACGTATCGCTGAAGTGAAGACAGCACCGGCGTCGGACTGAAGCCGAGCTCGCGCCGGGCCTTTGAGATGTCCGCATAGAGATCGAACCGCTGCAGCGAGGGGCGATCCACGGGGATGACTGGGCTCGTGCTGTTCGTAACCCTGACCAGCACCTCGGCATACTCGCTGGTGGTGATCGGCTTGCCGCATCCCAGGTTGAAGCAGGCAAAGCGATCGGAAGGAGGCCGCCTCACCGCCGTGACGATCGTCCCCACGACGTCCTCGACGTGCAGCGCATCGCGCACCAGACGCCCCGAGGAGAACAATTCCACGGCCTTGTTCTCGCGCACGAGCCGCATGAGCCCGTCGATGAAGCTGTCCGCCTGACCGGCGCCGTACAGACTCGGCAGCCGGAATGTGAGAACATGTGTCCAGCTTTGGGCCGCCTCGACGAGTCGCTCGGCCGCAAGCTTGGTGACGGCATAGGGAGAATCGCCTTCCGTCAAGCCCGACTCATCCACCGGCAGCGTCGCCGGCTGCCGATAGACGTTTAACGATGAGATATAGATCAGCTGCTTCGGCGGCGCCTGGTGCAGCGCGTCCATCAGCACCGCCGTCGTCGCGACGTTGGATCGCACGTAGTCAGCTAATGGATATTGGCCAGGTTGCCGGGCTGCGGCATGGATTACCACGTCGGGCGGTTCGTGCCTGAGGAGGTCACCGAGAAGCGCCGGTGCCTCTTCAGAGGAAAGATCGATGGATACCGACTGATGAGCAACGGGACACAGCCTCCGCGAGAGGCCGATCACTTTGCAGCCCTCGTGTCGAAGTACCCGCGCCAATCGGCTCCCCAAGAACCCCGCACACCCGGTGATCCAGATGGTCGTCATTTTTCTTCGAAGTCGCTCAACCGGAACAGCTCGCCGACGCGCACCTCGCGCTTCACCTCACGCCCCACGAGCTGCGCGCGCATCGCGGGCGGCAGCCCGGTCCCCGGGCGCTTCACGGCGATGAGATCCTCAGTAAGCTTGGTCCCTGCAGGAATCGTTCTGGCGGCGACGAGGCTCTTTCGCGCCACAGCCGCGACGGCCGCTTCCGACGCCGCCGGCTCCTTTCGCCCACTACCGAGCGCCTGCTCGACCTTCCGGATCCCTCTGACCAATCCTGAGAATTCATTAGGCTCCAATGAGGCACGATGATCTGGCCCAGGCGAGGAACGATCCACCGTAAGATGCTTCTCTATCACGCATGCGCCCATCGCAACTGCTGCAATCGCCACCTCAATCCCGAGTGTGTGATCAGAATATCCAACTGGCATATTGAAGGCGGTAGCCATTGTGTCCATAGCGCGCAAATTGGCGTCCGAAGGACTAGCCGGATAGTTGCTGACACAATGTAACAAGACTAGGGACCGGTTCCCTGTTTCCGTGATAGCACAAACGGCGGTTTCTACTTCAGCTAGGACAGACATTCCAGTAGAAAGTATCAGCGGCTTGCCCTTACGGGCCACATGACTCAGAAGGGGCAAATTTGTGATCTCGCCCGACGGGATCTTAAAGGCAGGCACACCTAGCTCTGCGAGTAAATCTGCACTATCCTCGTCAAAGGGTGAAGACATAAACAGGATGTTCTTTCTCAGGCAGTAGTTCATCAACTCCTTGTGGATCTGGGGAGACAATTCCAGGCGGCGCAGCATTTGGAGTTGTGATTCGCCTTTGCCGGTTGTTTCGGTCTGGTAAGATGCTTTGGGTGCTCTTGGAGTGGCCAGCCTGTCCGCCTTGAATGTCTGAAATTTCACCGCATCGGCGCCAGCGCTGACGGCCACGTCAACCAGTTGCCGCGCCAGTCGCACGTCCCCGTTATGGTTGACCCCCGCCTCCGCAATGATGAAACAGGGTTGGCCTAGGCCAATCTGACGGCCTGCGATATTGATCGAACTCACCATACCATCCAGCCCCCATCCACCACAAGATTGTGCCCTGTGACATACGCCGAGAGATCGCTGGCTAGGTACGCCACTGCGCCTTTGAGGTCCTCTTCCGTGGCCATGCGCCCGAGAGGAGTGCGAGCCGCGTATCGCTCCTGGAAGACCTTAGGCTGGTCCCGCTTCACACCTCCGGGAGAGATCGCATTGACACGGATGCGCGGCGCGAGGACAGTCGCCAGATACCGCGTGAGCTGCAGAAGGCCGCCCTTTGACGCGGCATAGCCGGCCGGGTTCCCCATCGTCGTGCCTTCGTAAAGACGCATATCGGGCCCCGCGACACCATAGATCGAGGAGATAAAGATGACTGATCCTCGTCCTGACACGGCCAGCGCTTTTCGGGCCTCCTGAACAAGAAGGAAGGCCGAGGTCAGGTTGACCTTCATCGCGCGGTCCCATGCCTCCACCGTTTGCTGCTCAAACGGTACACTCCATCCGCTGAACGTCGTGCTAGCAGCGTAGGCGGCGGAATGAATCAGAATATCGAGGCCTCCAAGTCTCGAGACTGCCTCATAAACGATCCGTCGCGTCGCTTTCTCGTCTTCAAGGTCACACGGTACAGCTATCGCACATCCCGGACGGATCCGAACAAGCTCCTCAACGCACTTGTGACAGCTATCTTTGTCTTGATCTAGAATCGCAACGGTCGCCCCCTGCTCGACCAGCGTCTCAGCCGCGGCCATCCCGATATGCCCCGCCCCTCCCGTAATCAGCGCGGTCCGGCCGCGCAGGTCCATGAGTTCCGCGAGCGTCCGCATCACAACACGGCTTCCTTCAGCCACGGAAGCTTGATAAGGCCATGTTGCACCAGTAGTTCCGCGTGCTCGAACTGCTCCGCATCATCGATCGAGACTGCACGGATATCGGGCGTCTTGTGGATCAAGTGCCGCCCGTGCCGCCACCACTGCTCCTGCTTCCGCAGGAACTCGGCGCGCCAGATATATAGCAGCCCGTTGATTCGATAAACAATCGGCACATCCTGCCGCCGCTCGTACCGCGCGCCCTCTTCGATCAAGTCCGCCATCCACCCATTGCGCTCGATCACGCAGTGCCAGATGGGATTGAAGTCCGGCTGTGATGCCGCGATGATGCCATCGGCCTCCGGCCATTCGCGAAGCCGCCGCAGCGCGCACGCAACGTCCTCTGGCAATCTGGTCGGCGACGTGGGATCGAGCAGCAACAAGAACTCGTAGCGGCGTGCCTCATGCTCCTCGAGGGTGTGTAGCGCGTAGCGCAAGACCGGCCAGAGTGGCGTGTCGTCGCGCGCGAGATCTGCCGGACGCATGAAGGGAACATCTGCGCCGAACTTCTGGGCAACTACAGCGATCTCGGGTGAATCGGTAGAGACGATAACCCTCGTAATATCAGGGCAGAGTTTTGCAAGTAGGATCGAGTGCGCAATGAGCGGAAGCCCGGCGAATGGCCGGACATTTTTTCCTGGCAGGCCTTTCGATCCTCCTCGCGCAGGAATGACCGCGAGCATGCCTAATTCCCGGCTCATGAATGCGCAACCTCTTGCTTTCGCCCGCTCGCGCTGGCATATCGCGCAGCATCGCAGATCGCGACAGCATGCACACCATCTTCCACACTACCGAGGCGGGGATCGGGCAAACCATTCGCGCTCTCAAGGAATGCCCAAGCTTGTGCGACCATCATGTCATCACGCGTCTGAGTGAACGTAACCTTGACGGGCAGGTTCCCAGACAAGCTTACAATGTTCTCCACTGCGTCCCATTCTAGCGTCCCGCCCTCGCCAAATGCATGCATCCGCCTTCGGGTCGGCTTCGTCAAATAGTCAAGCCGGATCGAAACCATACAGCCGTCGCGCGTCTCCCAGAGGAGATCGGCCGCCTCCTCAGCCTTGATCCCGAGCCGGCCCAGATTGTCCAGCCGCGCCTGCAAAGCTGTTGGCCAGCCAAAGATCCAGCCGGCGTAATCAATCTCGTGAATCAAATCACGCAGCACGCCGCCCTGCTCCGCGGAGGCAGAATACGACTCTTCATACGGGCGATCAGGCCGCCAGTCCGGCAAGTACGATTGGCATTCGATGCGAACTGTATGGACTCTGCCGATCTTCGGTAACAGCTGGCGGAACTCAGCCAGCGAGTCTGAAAACCGGAGCACGCATCCGACAAATACCTTTCGCTTCGCCATCTCGGCCCGTTCGCGGAGCAGCCGCGCCTCCTCGAGGTTGGCGCACAGGGGCTTCTCCACCAACACATCGAGGTATCGGTCGAGCACCGACAGCGCGTCAGTCAGATGCCTGCCGGTATCGGTCGCGATGATTGCCAGCCGAGCATTGTACCGGTCGGCCGCCTCATTGAGGTCTGCAGCCGTCACATGGCCGCTTTCGTGCAACACTGCGAGCCGCTCTTTCCGTTGCGGAATTCCAACCGCGCGGACGCCCGTAATGCTTTCCAAGGCCCGGAGATGCCGCATACCGATGCTGCCTGTTCCCACAACTGCGATGCAGCGCTCGGCCTCCATCGTGGCTCAGGCCGGCACCACTATTGCTGTGGCGCGTGAGTTATTGGAGTTGTTCATGCAGCCATCCTGTGAATAGGCATCAGACAATACCACAAAGACTTATAGGGTGAACCCTGCCCACAAGCTACCGAGGTCGCTGATCTGAAACTCCCGCTTTCTCCGGCTCGTCAGGCGACCTTTAGTTCTTTGACGGGAATCTGGAGAACTTGATCGGCCTTCTCCTGAGAGTGTGCGACTTTTTCCATCTCTTTGATGACCTCAGACTTGAAATACTGTTCACCGCACATTTGGCACACACCGGCCGGGACATTGCGGATGACGACCAAAAGCGCTTCTCCCCAGCGATAATCCACGATCACCCGCTGTTCAACGACGTCTCCGCTACAAAAGTGGCATTGGTGATACGTTCTTGTCATGCCATCACCTCCTTCTTCGGCGGTACGACTCAGTCCAGAGGTCCGGTCTCTTTGAGGGATCATAGACTGTAATCAGGAAAAGTTCATCGGGATCATATTTCAGAGCGCATACGGCATGAATCGGTCGTTCGCCAGAGAAACCGAGGACCAAACAGCTTGGCCCCCGCGAATCATCCGGGTAATCCTCGATGACCTCGCCGTGCATCAGGGCTTCCTCCAGTTCTGCCGTGAAGATCATCTCGGCCTCTCGTTCCCGCTCGGCATGTTTCGAAAACTCATACTTCCCCTCGGTAACCAACCGACGGATCGTGCTTACATCCATGCAGTTGCCCTTACTCCTCCCCGTTCAGACAGTTCATGATCACGCTGACCGCAGCGGTTTGTAGGGCACTGGTGAGCAAGTTGGCGAATAGCTTGGATTTGGCCGTCAGTCAGACGCATAGTTTTTCAGCTGCTCCCCAATAACCTGCTAGACCGGCGCCACATCCGCGTCATCAATCTCGACCGCCACCGCTTGCTGAATCAGATGCACTGAGATCACCAACCGGTGGCGCTTGTCTTTACGCAAGAGAATCCCCCGCACACCCTCCAACGGGCCGCGCAGGACTTCTATGGCCATGCCTTCACGCAGATACGGATGGGCGTCGTACTTCAGTGTGCTCGACATGAGCGTCCGCAGTGCCTCAATTTCCTGGTCAGGCACCGGTTCGGGCCGTTGTCCCCCGCCCACAAGCCCGACCACGCCGGCCACCGTTTGCACGGCCAGCCGATCCGGCCAGCAAAATCGGGCGAAGCAGTATCCCGAAAAGAGCGGCGCCTCGATCTCCTTCTTCCGGTCCTTCCACTGACTCAGCCGCATGACGGTCGGGAGCAGGTGCTCGATGCAAAGCCCCTCCAGCCGATCCCGCACAAGCTTTTCATGTCTCGACCGCGTCCGAACGGCATACCATTGCGTAATGTCATTGGCCTCAGACACAGCTTCGCCCTCTCACTTACAGTGCGCACATTCCCCCGACGGCTCTGTGACAACACCCGCCGCTACAGCGTCTCGATCTTCTCGCGCGGCACGCCTGCCTTGATGATCCTCGCCTGAAGCTTCTTCGCCTCATCGCGATCGGCGATCAGCACCAAATCGAATTCCCAGTTGGACAGCGTCTCGACCGGCCACAGCGGATAGGAGAGAAACGTCCCCGTTTCGCCGTCCACAAAACCGACAAGGGTCAGGTCTATCTCCCGCAGGCTGATGTAGGCCAGCTCGGCCAACTCACCAGTCCCGCAAATAACGACCCGCTTGGCGCCGGCCTTGGTGCGTTCCGCCAGCATGACCTTCAGGCGTGCCCGCATCCGACGGTAATACGTCAGGGAATATTCCATGTACTGGTAGGTAAGGCGGGTTTTCTCGGTCATGCCTTGCGGGGTCAAAAGGTACTTGATGCGGTGCCTGGGAATGGTGGTGACCTTGATGTAGCCCTTGCGCGCCAGGCGCTTGAGGTACAGGTTGGTCAGCCCCAACGCGACGTCGAGCGTGTCCGCCAGCGAGCGCTGCGTGACGGCGGCGTTGTGCTCGACCTCATTGAGGAGCTGAAGGTCGCGCTGGGCCTGTAAGTCCATACGTAGCGATGCAATCTCCGACAAACGTTCAAGATTTGAACAGAAGACGGATGCAGAGTCAAGAAGATAATCGCAGCGTGTTACGGTTTGTGTCGAAGTGCTGTTTGAGCTATCTCTGAAGAGGGCGCGAGGGCAACGGCGCACGCACTTCGACGCGGTCGCCGAGTTTGGCCTTGGCACAGGTATCGGCGCGGGCCTGCTTGCAGAAGAGTTCCAGCCGGCCGTCGCTGTTGACAAGCGCCGCCGGCTTCTTTGGCTTCGCGTCCGCATAGCACCGCTGCAGCCCTGTCACCGTGGCCTTTCCAACCTTCACCTGTACGCCCAGCCAATTGTCCATGTCCGTCAGGTCCCGCAACTCGGCATGGCCGATATTGGTGATGAGATTGCCGAACCGGTCGATGTGCCGGACTTCGCCGATGAGCCGTCCCTTGTCCATCACCGGGCGGCGGATTTCAAACCGCACCGCGTCCGTGATCCTCGGCCCGAAGGCGTCCAGCGGCTCGCCCTGCGTGAGCCAGGCCGCCGCTGGCGCGAACAGGTCGCGCCCGTGAAAGGTCGGCCCGAGGGCGGCGAGAAAATACTTCTGCGCGGTCAGCTCACGGATTTCGGCGTCCGGCTCTTCGGCGAGGACGTCACTCAGCAGCCCGTTGTCGGGGGCGAAGAAATGCTGCGTGGAAGTCGAGACCAGAATCGGCCGCCGCGCGCTGCCCACACCGGGGTCCACCACCGCCACATGGATGGCGCCGGAAGGGAAATAGCGCGTAGCCGTGTGGAGGAGATACGAGCCGGAGCGAATGTTGTGAACGGGCACGTCGTGGGTGAGGTCCACAATGCGCGCCTCCGGGTTGATCCCCAGGATGACGCCCTTCATGCTGCCGACACAAGTGTCGGCCGTGCCGAAATCGGTCAGGAGCGTGACCAGCGGGATGGGAAAAGAAATTGCTATAGTACCGGCCACAGGCTGAATCCTGTCACCCTGAGCGAAGCGAAGAGTCTAGATTCTTCGCGACGTTCCGAATGACACGCTAATATTCCTCGAAGCAGATGGTGAGGACTTCATACGCCACCACCTTCGCCGGCGTGGTGACCTCGACGGTGTCCCCGACCCGCTTGCCGATGAGGGCGCGCCCGACCGGCGATTGGACCGAGATCCGGCCGTTTTTCAAGTCCCCTTCGTCCTGGCCGACCAGCGTGTAACGCTGTTCTTGTTCGGTCCGAGTGTCCCTGACGGTCACGGTCGCGCCGAACAGCACCTTCTCATTGGAAAAATTCGACGTGTCGATGATCTGGCCCTCCGCCAGCTTGTGTTCCAGATCACGGATGCGCGCGGCGATGTGGCTCTGCCGCTCTTTCGCGGCGTGGTACTCGGCGTTCTCCTTGAGGTCGCCGTGGCCGCGGGCCTCCTCGATGTCCTTGATGTTCTTGGGACGCTCGACCTTCTTGTAGCGTTCAAGCTCCGCCTGCAGCGCGGCATAGCCCTTCTTGGTGATCGGTATCTGTGCCATCGGTCCTCCCTCCCTCAGTCTCCCCTCTCCCCTTGAGGGAGAAGGCGAGGGGTCGCATAATAGTCCTGGAGCGGCTTGACGGTCGGTGTGCGCGTGAGACCCGCCTCAATAGCCATGACGACGGCGCGGGCGCCGGCCAGCGTGGTCTGGTAGGGCACGTTCTGCACCAGTGCGGCGCGTCGGAGCGAAGCGGAGTCCAACTGGGAAGCCTTGTCGCCCACCGTGTTGATGACGAGGTGGATTTCCCCGTTCTTGATGTGGTCCACGATATGCGGGCGGCCCTCCATGACTTTGTTCACGACATCCACGACGACTCCGTGTCGAACCAGATACCCGGCTGTGCCGCGCGTCGCCTCGACGGTGAAGCCCCACTCCAGGAAGCGCCGGACCAGCGCCACGGTCGCCGGCTTGTCCTTGTCCTTCACGCTGAGAAAGACCCGACCGGTCATCGGCAGGGGGCCACCCGCGCCGGCCTGCGCCTTGAGGAACGCCGAGCCGAAGTCGTCGGCGATGCCCATGACCTCGCCGGTGGAGCGCATCTCCGGTCCCAACAGCACGTCGGTCTCGGGAAACTTGTTGAAGGGAAAGACCGCTTCCTTCACGGAGACATAGTCCGGCGTCCGCTCCGTCGTGAAGCCGATTTGCGCCAACGTCCGTCCCATCATCACCTGCATGGCCAGCTTGGCCAGCGGCACCCCGATGGCCTTGCTGACGAACGGCACGGTCCGGGACGCCCGCGGGTTCACCTCCAGGACGTACACGATTCCGTCGCGGATTGCGAACTGAATGTTCATCAGACCGACCACGTGAAGCTCCCGGGCCAGGGCGACTGTCTGCCGGCGGATCTCCTCCACGAGCGCGGGCGAGAGCGAGTACGGCGGCAGCGAACAGGCCGAGTCCCCCGAATGAACACCCGCCTCCTCGATATGCTCCATGATGCCGCCGATGACCACTTGCGTGCCATCCGACAGGGCGTCCACGTCGATCTCGACGGCGTCTTCCAGGTACTTGTCAATCAGAACCGGATGTGTCACCGACGCCTGGAGGGCCCGCCCCACGTAGGTCTGGAGGTTCTTTTCGTCGTAGATGATTTCCATGGCCCGTCCGCCCAGGACGTAGGAGGGACGCACCATCACGGGATAGGTGATCGCCGCGGCAATGGCAGTGGCCTCCGTGACGGACCGGGCGAGGCCGCTGGCCGGTTGCGTGAGCGTCAACTGCTCCAGCAAGACTTTAAAGCGTTCACGGTCCTCCGCGCGGTCAATGGCGTCCGGCGAGGTGCCGAGGATGGGCACGCCGGCTTGTTCCAACGGCAGGGCCAGCTTGAGCGGCGTCTGCCCGCCAAACTGCACCACGACGCCGAGCAACGCGCCCGCCCGGCGCTCGGTCTCCACAATGCTCAACACGTCCTCCTCCGTGAGCGGCTCGAAATAGAGCCGGTCGGCGGTGTCGTAGTCGGTGCTGACCGTCTCCGGATTGCAGTTGACCATGATGGTCTCGTAGCCCATGTCGCGCAGGGCCAGCGCGGCGTGCACGCAGCAGTAGTCGAACTCGATCCCCTGTCCGATGCGGTTGGGCCCGCCGCCGAGGATCATGACTTTGCGCGTCTCCTGCGGCCGGCTTTCGCACTCGGTTTCGTACGTGGAGTAGAGGTACGGCGTGCGCGCCTCGAACTCCGCGCCGCAGGTGTCCACGCGCTTGAAGGTCGGCGTCACGCCGGCCTTCAAGCGCTGTGCGCGGATCTCCGCGTCGGCAACCTGCAGCAGCTCGCCGAGCCGCCGGTCCGAAAATCCCAGCGCCTTCGCCTCGCGAAGCCGCGCAGGAGTCAGCGGGTGCTGCTCGCGCGCAAGCTGGTCCTCGACGGTCAGGAGGTCCTTGATCTGGTTCAAAAACCAGGGGTCGATCTTGGTCAGCCCATACAATTCCTCGACGGAGATGCCCATCCGCAGGCCGTCGGCCACGTGCCATAGGCGCTCGGCGTCCGGGCGGCGGATGCGCTCGCGGATCTGCGCGACGGTCTCTTCCGGGTCCCCTTCCTCCAGCGATGGATGCGGCTCGAACCCGTACCGATCAACTTCCAGGGACCGGATGGCCTTCTGGAGCGACTCTTTGAACGTGCGCCCGATCGCCATCACCTCCCCCACCGATTTCATCTGCGTCGTCAAGGTGGGGTCCGCCTGAGGGAATTTTTCAAAGGCGAAACGCGGAATTTTGACCACCACGTAGTCAATGCTGGGTTCGAAGGACGCCTTGGTCACGCGGGTGATGTCGTTCGTGATTTCGTCCAGTGTGTAGCCGACGGCGAGCTTGGCGGCAATCTTCGCAATTGGGAAACCGGTGGCCTTCGAGGCCAGGGCAGAACTGCGGGACACCCGGGGATTCATTTCGATCACGACCAGGTCCCCATTCGCCGGGTTCACGCCGAACTGGATATTGGAGCCGCCGGTGTCCACGCCGATCTCCCGCATGATCCGCAGCGACGCGTCGCGCATGACCTGGTATTCCCTGTCGGTCAGGGTCTGCGCAGGCGCCACGGTGATGCTGTCGCCGGTGTGGATGCCCATGGGATCGACGTTCTCGATGGAACAGACGATGACGACGTTGTCCTTCGTATCGCGCATCACCTCCAGTTCGAATTCCTTCCACCCGATGATCGAGCGCTCGATCAGGATCTCGCCGACGGGGCTCGCGCTCAGACCCCACTCGGTGAAGGACTCAAATTCTTCGCGATTGTACGCAATGTTCCCGCCCGTGCCGCCCAGCGTAAAGGATGGACGGATGATGGCGGGAAAGCCGATCTCGTCCATCGCCCGCCGCGCGTCCTCCCGTGAGCGCGCGACCACGCTGGCCGGCGTGCGCAGCCCGATGCGCGCCATCGCCCGCTTGAATTCCTCGCGGTTCTCGGCCTTGCGAATCGCCTCGTAGCTCGCGCCGATGAGCTGCACGCCGTATTTCTTCAGGATGCCCTGCTCCGTCAGCGCGACGGCCGCGTTGAGCGCGGTCTGCCCGCCCATGGTCGGCAGCAGGGCGTCCGGCTGCTCGCGTTGAATGATCTGCTCGATGATCTCGGTGGTGATGGGCTCGATGTACGTGCGGTCGGCCAGTTCCGGATCGGTCATGATGGTCGCCGGGTTGCTATTGATCAGGACGATCCGGTAACCCTCCTCGCGCAGGGCCTTGCAGGCCTGGGTGCCTGAGTAATCGAACTCGCAGGCCTGCCCGATCACGATCGGGCCCGATCCGATCAATAAGATGGTGTGAATGTCGACGCGTTTGGGCACGGTCGTGCGCTCAGCCCCTAGCCCTTCGGAGGCGAAGCCGCAGGCGGCGTATAGTACTGCATCATCTGCGGGGCCCACCGTTCGAGGTTTTTGATCCGGGTTTCTTCCGAGGGATGCGTGCTGAAGAACTCCGGAACGGAGGCGCCGGCGCGGAAGCAGAGTTTGCCGATGTACTCCTTGGGGCACCCGCTCATGCGTTCCCAGAAGGCAACCGCCTCATGGGGATCGTAGCCGGCCTGGGCCATCAGCTTCAGGCCGATGAAATCCGCCTCGGTTTCCTGGGCGCGGTTGAACGGCAGGGACACGCCGACGCCGTAGGCGGACAGGACGCCCTGGAGCACGGACGGGTTCACCACGCCAGTAGCCGCGCCCGCAAGTGCGCCGAGTTGCACAACCTGCTCGATCAGGCCGCGGCTGATGCGCTCGACGCCGTGCCGGTAGAGGGCATGGGTCACCTCATGGCCCATCACGGTCGCCACGCCCGTCTCGTTCTGTGTGTGTTTGAGGATGCCGGTGAAGAAGGCCACCTTGCCGCCCGGCAGGCAAAAGGCATTGACGACCTTATCGTCTTTGATGACCGCGAACTCCCAGTCGAAGCTCGGCTTATCGGCGGCCTTGGCGATCCGCTCACCGACCCGACGGATCATCGCGTTGATCTCGGGGTCCGTGCTGAGGGGGTAGTGCCGCAGCACCTCGCGATACGCCTCAATGCCGAGCTCGCGTTCTTTTTCCTCCGTGTAGTTCGGGAGAATGAACTGCTCGCGTCCGGTCATGGGCGCGCGGGTGCATCCCGACAGGGCCTCCATCAGGCCACCGGTCAGACACGCCCCGCCGATGCCTGCCGTGAGCCGGAGGGCCTTGGCCAGGGCCTCGCGTCGTCCGATCACGGCGTCCCGTCTGTTGATCATGGCATCCAGAGATACAGGAACTGGGGCGTGCCCCCACGGACCAGGCCCATGACATCCAGATCGGCAAGCGACTCCAGGGTGCTCGGGCCGGATGCGCGCGAGTAGATGTTGTGCTTGTAGGCGCCGGGGCGCGCATAGATCACGACCCGCGCGTCGGCGATCCCGGCCAGTTGCCTGGCCGCCGCGATGCCGTCGTCCAGGTAGCCGATCTGGTCCGCCAGCCCCACCTGCACGGCCTGGGGACCTGTCAGGACACGGCCGTCCGTAATGAGTGTGAGTCGCTCCGGGGTGAGCCCGCTGCGGCTTCTCGTCACGACTTCAAGGAAGCGCGCCTGAAATCCGTTGATCATCGTCTGGAAGATCTCGCGTTCCTCCTCGCTCATGGGACGGAACGGCGATCCAAGATCTTTTTTTGCGCCGGATGTGATCGTGGCGGCCGCCACTCCGATTTTTTGGAGCAGTCCCTCTGCGTTCACCCGCAGCATGATCACGCCCACGCTGCCGGTTACGCTTGTTGGGTGCACGACGATCCGGTCCGCCGCGGACGCGACGTAATAGCCGCCGGAGGTGCCCACGTCCATGATGACAGCGACGATGGGGATCTTGCGCCTGGCCTTGAACGCCGTCAGCTCGTGATACAGAACGTCCGACGCGGTCACGGTCCCGCCCGGGCTGTTGATCCGCAACAGCAGCGCCTTGATCTGCTTATCCTCAGCGGCCATGGTCATCTCTTCCTTGATCCGTGCGACGATGTCTTCCGACGACCCGAACGGCCCGCTGCCAGACTTCTCGGTAATGAGCCCCGAGACGTCGATCATCAGGATCTTCTCCGCCGCCGTCCCCTGAACGGTTTTCTCGTGCAAGGGGCCGGGCATCGGGAACAGGGAAATGGAGATGCAGCCGGCGGTGAGTAGTGCGACCGCTGCCGTTATCAATAGCCTGCTGGTCATGCCGTCCCTTTCGCCATCAGGTCGGTGAACCGCCGGAAGAGATAACTCGCATCATGAGGGCCCGGAGACGCCTCCGGATGATACTGCACGGAATACGCCGGAAGATCCAGACAGCGCATGCCTTCAACCGCGTCGTCGTTGAGACTCGTGTGGGTGAGCTGGACCCGGCCATAGGGCGTGGTCCAGGGACTGGAGAAGGAGTCCTTTTCACACGCGGTGACATCATGTCCCCGCACGGCGAAATTATGGTTCTGCGAGGTGATCTCAACCTTGTGGGTGTCCAGGTCCATGACGGGGTGATTCGCTCCGTGATGTCCGAACTTCAACTTGTACGTCCGCAAGCCGAGCGCCAACCCCATGACTTGGTGCCCGAGGCAAATGCCAAAGAGAGGCTTCTTGCCGAGCAAGGCGCGGACGGCAGTGATCGCGTATGGGACGGCTTCCGGGTCGCCCGGCCCGTTGGAAAGCAACACCCCGTCGGGATTCAATGCCAGCACCTCGTCGGCCGTTGTCGAGGCCGGGACGATCGTCACGTCGTAGCCTTCGTCCACGAGCCGCCGTAAAATATTGTACTTGATCCCGAAGTCGAAGGCCACGACCTTGAATCCATGCGAATGGACGGGGGCCCCATCTGCTGATGCCCCTCCCGAACCCACTTTCCACCGCCCAGAGTCCTCTGTCCATGTATAGGTCTTGGCGCATGTGACTTCCTTGACCAGGTCGCGGCCCATGATGCCGGGGGCCTCCCGCGCTTTCTGAACCACCCGTGCAGGGTCGAGGTCGTGGTGCGAGATGACGCCCTGCTGCGAGCCGTGGTCACGGAGGTGCATGGTGAGCGTGCGGGTGTCGATGCCCTGGATACCCACGATGCCCTGCACGACGAGGTACTCATCCAGGGATTGCCGGTTCCGCCAGTTGCTGGGATAGGGACAGGCTTCCTTGACGATGAAGCCGGCCAGCCACGGCTGGTTGGACTCACTGTCCTCGGGGTTGATCCCGTAGTTGCCGATGTGCGGGTACGTCATCGTAACCATCTGTCCGCGATAGGAAGGATCCGTGAGGATCTCCTGATAGCCGGAGAGCGCGGTGTTGAACACGACTTCGCCGGTGGTCTCGCCGGAGGCCCCCAAGGCGGTCCCCGTGAAGACGGTCCCGTCCGCCAGCGCCAGGATGGCCGGCTTCACCGCGCCCATCGTTTCACCTTTATACAGAGCACGGTGATGCCGAGTCCCAGATTGATGATGTAGAGTGCCCGCGCCACCCGATGGTACGCAAAAAAATTGTCGTAGGCAAGACGCTTCGCGTCGTCCTTCGCGCTGAACGCCAGTTCCTGGAGACGCGTGGTCTCAGGACCAAGCCAGAACAGGAGGACTGTCGCGATGACGACCATGATTCCTACCAATACCGGTTCGGCCATACCAATCTGTGCGCTCCAGCCTCCGATGGACCCGTAGGTCCGCACCACGGTTCCGGCGACGATGAACCCGGCCGCAACCAACGCCAGCCGATCGTAGCCGTGAAACATCTTCGTCAGCATGCGCCCCCCCGTCTCCATACCGATCGTGGTGAACACCGCGGGAATCACGGCCGCAATGATGGAGACCAACCCTCCGACCCAGACCGCCAGTGCCAACGCCTCCACGCAGTGGCACGCCACGATGAGCTTACGGATAGACCACCCTCCCGCCGACGAGCGTGGACACGACCCGTCCTTTCAGTTTCCATCCCGCGAAGGGTGTGTTGCGCCCTTTGGATTTGAACTGCTCGGGCGCCACGACCCAGTGGGCATCGGGGTCCACGATCGTCACGTCGGCATCCGCTCCGACGGCCAGGGTGCCTTTCGCCAGCCCGAACGCGCGCGCCGGCTGGACGGTCAGCGCCGCCACGACCTGCTCGACCGTGAGCACGCCTTCCTCGACGAGCACCAGAGCAAGCCCCCAGGCGGTCTCTAGTCCCACGATTCCGAAGGGCGCGGAGTCGAACTCCCGTTCTTTCTCGAAGGCTGCATGCGGCGCATGGTCCGTGGCGATCACATCAATCGTGCCGTCCTTCAGCCCCGCCTTGATGGCTTCCACGTCCGTCCGGCTCCGCAGGGGGGGATTCATTTTGGCATGTGTGTTGAACTCGCGCACGGCTTCCTCCGTCAACAGGAAGTGGTGCGGGCAGGCTTCGGCGGTGACGTTGATTCCGCGCGCCTTGGCTTCCCGGACCATCCGGACGGAACCCGCCGTGCTGAGATGAGCCAGGTGCAGGCGCCCGCCGGTCAGTTCCGCCAGGGCCAGATTCCTGGCCACCATCACGTCCTCCGACGCCGAGGGTATGCCGTGCAGGCCCATCTCGGTGGCGACCTGGCCCTCATGCATGCCTCCCCCTTCCGAGAGGTGCGTACACTCGCAATGGTCCACGACCGGCAGGTCGAAGATCCGTGCGTATTCGAGCGCACGTCGCATGACCATGGCGTTCATCACCGGCTTGCCGTCATCGGAGACCGCGACACAGCCGGCTTGTTTCAGATCGCCGAACTCCGCCAATGCCTTCCCCTCGGATCCTTTTGTGATCGCGCCGATGGGGAAGACATGCGCAAGGCCCGCGGCTGTGGCCTTCTCCAGAATGAATTCCGTCACCGACTGGTTATCGTTGACCGGCTGGGTGTTGGGCATGCAACACACAGACGTAAACCCGCCGGCCACCGCGGCTGCCGCGCCGGTCGCGATCGTCTCCTTGTATTCGAAGCCGGGTTCCCGGAAATGCACGTGCAGGTCCACGAATCCCGGCAGGACCCACTTGCCGTCCGCATCAATCACGGCCACGCCGTCCGAGGCCTTGAGCCCGGCACCGACGGCCGTGATCTTCCCGTGTTCGATGAGCACGTCGGCGGGGCCGTTGATCCGGCCAGGATCGATGACGCGGCCATGGCGGATGAGTACGGTCGGTCCTTCGACAAGCTCAGGACGAACGTGGGGGGACCGCCGGCTCATTTGCCTCCCGATAGTAAGTACAACACCGCCATGCGCACGGCCACGCCGTTGGTCACCTGATCGAGGATCACGGACGACAGGCTGTCCGCCACCTCCGGCGCGATCTCGACGCCCCGATTGATCGGCCCTGGGTGCATGACCAGAGCGTCCGGGGCGGCCAGCTTCATGCGCTCAGGCGTCAAGCAGTAGAGCTTCGAGTACTCACGGATACTGGGGAAAAGGGCGATCCCCTGCCGCTCCAATTGAAGCCGCAGCATCATGATGACATCCACGCCGCGCAGGCCGTCGTCCAGATGATAAAATGCCTTGACGCCCAGTCGTTCGACCTCCAGGGGCAGCATGGTGGGAGGACCGACGACCCGCACCTCCGCGCCCATCTTCGTCAAGGCATAAATGTTGGAGCGGGCGACGCGGCTGTGGGCGATGTCCCCGACGATCGCCAGGCGGAGGCCTTTGAACGCCCGCTTCTTCTCGCGGAGCGTGTAGAGGTCGAGGAGGGCCTGGGTCGGATGTTCGTGCCCCCCGTCCCCGGCGTTCACAACCGAAGCCCGTAGCAGTTTGGCGAGGATGTTCGGCGCACCGGCCATCGGATGGCGCAGCACGATGAAGTCGGCCTGCATGGCCTCAATGTTACGGGCCGTGTCTAATAGTGTTTCCCCTTTTGAGACGCTGCTGGCCGACACCGCAAAATTGATCACGTCGGCGCTCAGGCGTTTGGCGGCCAACTCGAAGGACGTGCGGGTCCGCGTGCTGGGCTCGAAGAAGAGGTTGACGACGGTCTTGCCGCGGAGAGCCGGCACCTTCTTGATATCGCGGACGGACACTTCCTTAAACGACTCGGCAGTGTCAAGGAACAGGGTGATCTCCTCGACCGACAGATCCTGGATGCCCAACAGGTCCTTGCGCTTGAGGCTCATGACAGGATCACCACACGATCAGGCTCGCCCATTTCATCGAGAAAAACCTCAACCGTTTCTTCAAGTGCCGTCGGCAAGTTCTTGCCGACATAGGTGGCTTTGATCGGGAGCTGCCTGTGTCCGCGGTCCACCAGCACGGCCAGTTGGATCTCGGCCGGCCGGCCGAAGTCCATAAGCCCGTCCATGGCGGCGCGAATGGTGCGTCCGGTAAACAGCACGTCGTCCACCAGAATGATTGTGAGGTCGGTGATGTCGAACGGGATCTCAGTCTTACGAAGCACCGGCTGTTCCTTCCGCGCGTGCAGGTCGTCCCGATACAGCGTGATGTCCAAGGTCCCGACGGGCACCGTCGCACCTTCGATCTCCTTGAGCCGGGTCGCCAGACGATTGGCCAGATGCACGCCCCCGCTCCGGATGCCCACCAGCGCTACGTGCACCACGCCGCGGCTCCGCTCGCTGATCTCATGCGCGATGCGGGTCAGGGCCCGGGTGATCTCCTGGGCATCCATGACCGTGCGTTCGGCCCTCTTCATTTCCATGCTGTCACTGTCACCCTGAGCCAAGCGAAGGGTCTCGTGAGCATAAAAAACCTTCCGGGGAGCAACCACCGAAAGGCGTCAGGTTCGCAGATTGTAACGACACGATGATCGGCGGGCAGGACATGAGCAGTCTCCTTCCCAGCCTCACTGGACTGGCGTTAAAGGCAGCCGTATCCTACCCGCGCGTCGGCCGGCTGTCAAGCCGGAAAGGTAGGCGGTGTAGATAGCACATCATCTGTCCGGTTTATGTAGCACATGATCTGTCCGGTTTAAGGTGGGGCCTCACAGGAGGGCCACCATGACACGGACAGCAGTCCTACAGGAGGTGCGACAGATGCGCTT
>Ga0213870_1000332_pt1 | contig 23511 bp, 24 predicted proteins | sample WICALVC2017_Meta_FD_160119 | JGI IMG/M metagenome (GOLD analysis project Ga0213870, IMG submission 160119) | Freshwater microbial communities from subterranean cave lake in Wind Cave National Park, South Dakota, United States - WICALVC2017 | ecosystem: Environmental > Aquatic > Deep subsurface >... | reverse complement strand
GGAGATTCAGCGCGCTCACTCGGCAGAATGGAATCTTCCGGGTGATGGAAGAGCTCCTGCACTTGAGCCCGGCGCTGCTCCTGGAAACGCAGAAAGGCGTAGAGAAGAGTGACGAGGCTGCCGATCAGAGTGACGTAGATACCGAATCGGACCTCCATCCGTGAGAACTCGAATGTTACCTTCGTCAGTACCGAAAGCGCAGCGAGTACAAGAATCGCTGACTGCGCGGCAACACAAAGACGAACAAACTCCCGGTAGCGTTTGCGGATGAGGACGGGGCCTCCGGTGAGTGGGACCACCGTAATGAGGAGGAGGAAGAGGTGGAGGAAGAAAATCGTGAGACCGAGAAACGATGTGTAAAAGCCGAATCCCGAGTACGTCACGGAATCCCCACCAAGCCATTCACCATTGATCCACGGTAGGAACACCCCGACGAGCGCGAGGACTACTCCACCATTGAGGATCTGCTCCTCCAGTTCGAGATGCGAGACCGCACGGATGATGCGCGCGTACATCGCGCCTACAATAGCATGAGTCCATGCACATCGCCATCGATGTCCGGGAGGCGTGCCGTCTGAAGCGGACGGGCAAAGGGCAGTGGAGCTATGGATTCGCTTCGGAACTCCTGCGGAGAGAAATTCCGTTGACCTTCTTCACCGACCGGCCCCTCCTCACTCAATGGAAACCGGGACGTTTTGGGGTGAAGCTCCTTGCTCCCGGATTGAAGTGGCATCTGCGCGCACTACGAGAGCTGCGACGATCTCACTCCGGTCTCTACATCAGTCCAACAAGTTACCTCATTCCCGCGCTCCTCGGTCGGCGTATCCCATGCATTCCGATCATCCATGACCTCATTGCGTTTCGCAAAGAACCTCACGAGGTTCGTGCCCGCTTCATCGAGCGCTGTACCCTTGGTCGGGTCGTACGCATCTCCCCCCTCCTGTGTACGGTGAGTGAAACAACGAAGCACGATCTCCTCGAGCGTTACCCTTTCCTTCAGCCGGAGCGGATTGTTCCGATCTACGCCGGTCCCCAAGACGAAGCCACAGAGCCGCATGAGCATGATGGAAATACGATCCTCTGCGTCGGAACTCTCTGCCCGCGTAAGAACCAGGAGCGTCTCATCCGTGCCTACGCCTCCTTACCCTCTGATCTTCAAACGAAGTTCTCGCTCACCCTCATCGGTGGGAGAGGATGGCAGGACAGAGGCATTCTGAAGCTGTTGCAAAAAACACCCGGCGTCATTTGGAAGGGATTCGTCACCGACGAGGAGTACCGTTCGCTTCTTCACCGCTGCACCATCTTCGCTCTCCCCTCCCTCTACGAGGGGTTCGGCATGCCGGTCCTGGATGCACTGCAGCGTGGTATTCCAGTGCTCCTCTCAGACCGTGGCAGTCTCCGGGAAGTTGCAGGATCGGCAGCGGTGTACGTTGATCCTGAAGATATTTCTTCGATTCGGAGCGGTCTCCAGAAGCTGCTCACCGATCGAGGTCTCTCTGACGCACTCGGCAAGAGAGGTCCTGAAGAAGCCAAACGGTTCTCCTGGGCACGTACCGTCGATCTCTTCCTTGCTGCACTGACACGCGTGCTACCATAGCGCCCCATGCTCCAGTACCGCCGGGTCGGCGTCACAGTGAAGTCCGATCTCGATGAACGAGATGAGATCGTTAAGCAAGTACGTACGATCCTCTACAAGGAAGGAGCCGAGTGCTTCTTGGATGCAAAGCGCTGTGAGGATTTGTCGAGTGCGACGGGCACTCCGACATTCCACGAAGGTGTGGGAGTTGATCTCCTCGTCGTCATTGGTGGAGACGGCACGATCCTCCGTGCGGTGCGAGAGCTTCAGGATTTCTCGATCCCCATCATTGGGGTCAACCGAGGCGGTATCGGTTTCTTTGCGGAGATGGATGCATCAGAGGCACCTGGCCTCCTCCCCAGGCTGCTCCGGGGAGAGGGAGTTCTCGACGAACGGAATCTCCTCCACATTTCGGCACGCCGTGATTCCACGGAGTTCTTCCACGGTTGGGTACTCAATGACGCTGTCATCTCTCAGGGAACCATCGCACGACTCATCAAACTCCGTGTCAGGGTGAACGACGAGGACCTCATGACAGTCCGGGCTGATGGACTCATCGTTGCCACGCCGAGTGGCTCAACGGCGTACTCCCTCGCCGCTGGTGGCCCGATCGTCCACCCGAGCCTCAGCGCCATGATCCTCACCCCGGTCAACTCGCACAGTTTCAACCAGAAGCCGATCGTCATTCCCGGCAACCACGAGGTCGAGGTCGAGGTTCTGTCAGAGGAACGCCGCATCCGCGACGTTGAAGTGAGCCTGACGCTCGACGGTCAGTGGTACGTCTCTCTCGAGCGTCTCGACTGTATAACGGCACGGATGAACGGCCAGACTGTGAAATTCATCCGCCGTCGACCAGAAACCTTCTTTGGTACACTCCGCGCAAAGCTCCACTGGGGACAGAATCCCGACGACTAGCTTTGGATGATCATGGCGTTGCGTTCTTCACCCGTCCCGATGAACGCCACCGGTATCCCCGTGTGCTCTTCAATGAAGTGGATGTAGTCCTTAGCCTCAGGTGGGAGAGACTCGAACGAGGTGACACCAGCCGTAGAGGTCCTCCAGCCAGAGAATTTCTTGTATGTCACGTCACCATGATCACTCATCGCGGTGCCAACGCGAATCACTTCTTCCTCATCGAGGACATCGAGCTTCGTGATGTTCCAGTAGGCGAAGCCGTTGATAGATGCAGCGGTGCGAAGATCAGGAAGATGCAACCATCCGCAGCGACGCGGGCGCCCCGTTGTGGAACCGTACTCCCACCCGCGCTCGCGAAGGCGAGCGGCTGTCGCTTCCTCAGTTTCTTCCGTTGGAAAGGGTCCTCCACCGACTCGTGTGCAGTATGCTTTCGCAACGCCAATGCAGGAAGTGAGAGACCGCGGTGGGAGTCCTAGTCCCTGCAATGCACCGGCGGCGGTTGTCGAACTACTCGTGACGTAGGGATAGGTACCATGGTCAATATCAAGGAGTGTTCCCTGCGCTCCTTCGATGAGAAGGTGTTCGGTTTCCTGCATGAGGAGATCGAACATACGCTCCTGCGTCACGATCCTCTGTGTAAGGACACGGGCAGCTTCGAGAAGTTGCTGAAGTTCCTGCTCCACTCGGACCTCTCTGCCGTGCATTGTGCGCTCGAATTCTGCCATGGCCTTCACTTCGTTGCCGAGGTCCGTTCGCGTGAGGACTTCCGAGCGCATACCAAACCGTGCAGCCTTATCGGCATACGCAGGACCGATTCCTCTCCTGGTCGTCCCCAGCTTCCCCTTTTCTTGAGAGCGCTGTTCTTCAAGGTCGCTATCGAGCTCCTTGTGGAAGTCGAACACAATGTGGGCAGCGGATGAAATGTAGAGGCGCGGGAGGATGGAAATTCCCCCCTCTTCCAGAATGCGGATTTCCTCGAGTAGAGTCGGGAGATGAAGAACCATCCCTGCACCGAGTACGATTTTTTTTCCAGCATGGAGGGACCCGGCTGGAAGCAAATGGAACACGTGCTTCTTCCCAGAGACAACGACCGTATGCCCTGCATTCGCTCCTCCACACGCCCGCGCGATGACATCGAAATGTGGCGCGAGCAAATCGATGATCTTCCCTTTCCCTTCATCTCCCCACTGCGCGCCGATCACCGCACACACTCGACCGAGGGATGCGAGGAGCTTTTCCACAGACGGAGTCTATCACACACAATTGATTCTCCTCGCACTCGAGGAAAATCCCTCGGCACCAAGGATGTGCCCGAGCGTGTGACACGAGTGTCCGCAGCACGGTCGTCCCACCCTCTCCGCCCTGAAGTGCCACTGACGGTTCATACGTTCGCATCTGCGTACCGTGACTGTCGCTGAGGTAGGGGGGATTGGAAACGATGATGAACGGGGTGTGGCGCTGCGCGACGGGCTCAAGAAGATCTCCGCAGAGGAACTCGATCCGATCGAGAACACGCAGCATTTGTGCGTTCTCTCGCGCAACCATGAGTGCGGCATCGCTAATGTCCGTTGCGATGATGCTGAACGAGGGGAGCTCACAGGCCAACGTCACCGCAATGCACCCACTGCCGGTCCCGATGTCGACGATCGTCTGAACGTCTGAGAGATCGTGGAGGAGAACCGCACAGACAACAATCCCCTCGTCCACGATGCGTACTTCCTCGCGTGGAGAGCGAAGGATATCGAGTGCAAGCTCAACGAGACCTTCTGTCGAGGGCCGTGGGATGAGCACATGCCGATTGACATGGAACACCCTCCCATAGAACTCACATACTCCGGTGATGTACTGAGTGGGCACACCTGACTTCCGTCTCGCGCACCACTCCTTCCACTGTGTTTGCTGTCTACCGCTAAGCTTGTACTCAGGGTGTGCGAGAATGAATGACCGATCCGTTCCAAGCAGGGAGGCAAGGAGGATTTCCGCCTCGGACCTTGTCATCCTGGACGCCTCAAGTGCCTGTGTAATCGTCATAGCGCTATCATTCTAGAGCGTATGCGCATTGGCATCGACTACCGGTTCGCTGAAACCACGAGCGGCCTCGGCCGTTATACACGCTCCCTCGTACGGCATCTTCTGAAACAGCAGGACTCTGTGGAGTACATCCTCCTCCAAGCGGCTCATATCCCACCGTACTCGCTCGCTGAGCAATTATCCTTACCGAAGATCATCCGAAAAGCGCATATCGACCTCCTCTTTGTCCCCCATTTCAATGCCCCTCTCTTCTGCCCTGTGCCTTTCATCATCACCATCCACGACCTCATTCTTCACCAGTACCCCCATGGGGCATCGCTTCTGAGGCGCGCTGCCTACCGGCTCATCATGCACCATGCCGTACAGAGAGCCCGAGCCATCATCGCAGTGAGCCGCTTCACGGCACAGGAGCTCTGTACCGCATACAGCGACACCATCCGCGCGAAACTCACCGTCATCCCTGAGGGGATCGAGGAAACGTTCTCCCCACGAAGCGGAGAGGAGCAAGAACGCGTGCGACACATCTACGGACTCTTCAAACCCTTCTACCTCTACATCGGTACCGCGAAAGATCACAAGAATGTTCAGACCCTGATCGATGCCTTCGCTTCCATCAGGGATGGAAACGCAGAGCTCTTGCTGGTCATCGGCGGACCTACAGTCAGTGGTCTCACACTTGCTCCAGGAGTGCGTGTGCTCTCCGACGTCCCCGAGGATGACCTACCGGCACTCTACTCAGCTGCGCGTTCATTCGTCACCGCATCGTTGTATGAGGGCTTCTGCCTTCCGATCGTGGAAGCCCGCGCGTGCGGATGCCCGATCATCGCGAGTGAGCGCGCAGCCATCCCAGAGATCGCAGGACCGCACGCTCTCCTCGTCGAGCCCACCATCGAAGCTCTCGCAAACGCACTGCGCAATCCCCCACCCCGATCGGCTCCTATGAGAGTTTGCTCTTGGCAAGAGACTGCGGAGCAAACAGCTCATGTGCTACTATCCTCCAAGTGAAGCTATGGAGATCCTCCGTTCTATCCTCTCGAAAGTTCTCTCGCGCCATGGCCTTAGAGACCACGCCGACTCTGCACTGATCGTGCATAAAGCACAGCAGTGGTTTGCAGAGGTGTTGCCGGCGCTAGAGAGAGACATCGAAGTTCTGAAACTCGAAGGGAGAACACTCCATGTTCGGTGCCGCCATAGCATTGCAGCTCAAGAGTGCCAGCAGCTCTTCTCTCGACTTCGGGAGTACCTCCTCCAGGAATGCCCCACAAGGCCTATTGAGAATCTACGATTCTCCCGCTAGTGTCATTCACAATGCTTGTCATCCGCCTCCAGCGCACCGGCCGCACGAACGAGCCAACGTACCGGATCGTCATCGCCGAGAAATCTTCCCCGGTCAAAGGAAAATGCCTGGAAATCGTGGGCTTCTACCTTCCATCGCGCGATCCCCCGGTATTCGAGCATAAGCCCGAGCGCATCACCCACTGGATCAGCCACGGTGCAGCACCAAGTGATACCGTTGCGCGACTCCTCCACCATGCCGGTATGAAGGGTGTGGAGAAGTTTGTCGTGCGCTACACACACCAAAAACCAAAGCAGGAACGCACACAAGCCAAGGAATCCAAAACGACTGCAGGGGGAACCGCAGAGGGGGCAGTACCAGAAACCACAGCAGCACCAGCAGTAGAACCGTGATTTCCTTTACGCGTATAGCCTGTAACGCTAGTCTAGCCTCCCCATGCCACACGACGAGACGACGAACACTGCGACAGACGTTCCCGGCCTCCAATTCCTCCGCTTTGTCCTAGAGGCAATCGTTGAAGATCGCGATCAGCTCAGTATTGAGGGAACCATCGATGATCTCGGTATTCTGCTCGCCGTACGCGTCAGCGAACGCGACATGGGAAAACTCATCGGAAAAGGCGGACAGACGGTGATGGCCTTGCGGACGCTCCTTCGGATCATCGGTGGGAACAGCGCACAACGCATCAACGTAAAGGTCCTTGAGCCTCAAAAAGCATGAGCCCCCTTCCCTCTTCCATCTATGATTCGTGATCTTCTCGAACGCGGCAGCATCGTCGACATCGTTGCCACTTTCATTGCACTCGCCCTCATCGCTGCATCGATCCTTTGTCTCGTCTTCATCATCGTCGGAGGTATCACGTTCATTCTCTCTGCAGGTAATGAGGAGAAAATCAAGCGCGCCGTCCACACGATCCGCTTTGCAATCATCGGGCTACTGATCACCTTCATCGCCTTCTTCGCCGTTTCCTGGCTCAGCAAACTCCTCGACATTCCCTTCGAGCTCAACTTTTCGACGATCGTCAACCTCATGGATGAGATCTTTTCCGCATTGCGCTAAACGCAATGCAGCCTTTGATAGCTTCAGTAAGTTCAGTAGGTTCATTGAACCCGCTTCTGCACGAGCACCTGACCAAACCCAAGGAGGCTCGTCAGGATGAGGAAGAACATATCGAGAGCGGAACCAGTTGTAGGCATACTTGCAACGACGCCTGTCTGTAGGGTGCGCACGCGCTCCGTGAGTGAAAGCTCAGCGATATCTTCCCCGCCGACGGTGACGATGTTCCCGAGCAGTGTCCCGTGAGCAAGATCAGGAGAAACGCGCACGGTGTAGCGCCGCTGCCAGGTTTCTCCTGGCTGAAGTTCTCCAATGCGCCAGACAAGGCGATCGGGCTTCTGCTCTGCATCCTCCGCACCTCGAAGGAGAATTAGGAGGCGCTGATCGAAGCGGTCACTGACAAAGAGATTGCGGACAACGCCCTTCGTCGTGTTCCGAACGACGATGGTATACGTCAGTGGATCACCTGGTTGGACCTCCGCACGATCGGCCACCTTGCGCAGAAATATCTCTGAGAGGCTTGGTGGAAGAACTTCTCGTCGTGCGACCACAGTGACATCGGTGGCCCATGCATTTTGGAAGAGAGCAGTTCCCTGGAGGCGGGCCATGAGAGGTGCATCCGAACGGACCCGAGCCGTAAGATCCAAATTCCGCTTGCCGCGAGGACTGAGCGTCAGATGTTCCCAGCGAACCTGATTCGTTGAAACAAGCCTCCCACCCTCCGTTGCAGAAACGAACTCGGCATAGATCGGGAGCGTGGCAACAACGGCCACATCATTGAGGAGCACGTTTCCGAGGTTCCCGACCTGAATGGTGTATGCCAGTTCTTCACCGTGCGCTGCTTCGCTCTTCCCATCATCCATGGAGAGGGAGACGGCAGGGAAGGGCACACCGGCTGCAACGTGCGTCGTATCCCCACCCGACTCCAACGCTCCCGCTGCGAATGCCTGGAGGCGGAGGGCATACAGCCCCGGAGCACCGCTCTCAACGAGCACGGTGAGCGTGTAGGCTCTCTCTTCCTTTGGAGGGAGCACCTCTGTCTTCCATTGGATGGTATACGTACTCCGGACGAAATTGCCGGTGGCCGAAACGAAGCTCGCTTCCTGTGGAAGACGCGTGCGGAGTGCATATGCTCGAGGACTGTCTCCGGGATTGCGCACAAGGATCCGGTATGTCAGAAGTGCCCCCGGCTCCGCGAACTCTCGACCGTCGCTGACCGAAATCGTGAGCGGTGATGGCGTTCCTTCAGATACACTGAGCGCCGAACCACACTGCGGATCCTGCGGGTAATCGATCAGCCCGTCGGCGTCGTTATCGAGTCCATCGCTACAGAGCGTGTGGCTTGCTGCGAGAGCCGGCAGAGCAGCGAGGAGTAAAAGAACAGTGAGTATTCCAAGGAGCCAGATGCGGAGGCAGAGACGCATGTAAGCAAACGGGCGAAAGGACATGGGGTATCTGGAAAAGGGGGTTATTAAAGTCGAAGTGAGCATCGTTGTCAACCCTCGTATCTGCTATCGTTTTTTGGGTGGTTAGCTCAGATTGGCCCAGCGGCGGATGCCGCGTCAGAGAACAAGGCGCGCACGCGGTCTCACGAGGATGGGTTACTATGCAGGACAGGGGTGGTTAGCTCAGATTGGCCCAGCGGCGGATGCCGCGTCAGAGAACAAGGCGCGCACGCGGTCTCACGAGGATGGGTTACTATGCAGGACAGGGGTGGTTAGCTCAGATTGGACAGAGCGTCTGGTTTACACCCAGAAGGTCACAGGTTCGAATCCTGTACCACCCACCAGTATCAAACTTTCTAGTTAGGAGTGACTAGTGCACTGTCTCGACCTCCGCGATCGTCGCTCGGCTCGTCGTGCGCAGGTATCCCTGAGAGATCAAGTGACGGATGGTCGCGGTGGAGATCTCCTTCCTTTCCTGCAGCAGAGCATCCAACGAGAGCTCCCGCCTCTTCAGCCTCTCGATAACATCGTCATGGACAACGGCAGCGAGCTTCGTCTCCATCCAATCCTTGTAGACGAGCGAGGATCCAATGACGGCGATCACCCCCATCATCGTCCAGAAGATCGTGTGATCGATCTCGATGTGCAGCGATTCGAGAGTGAGTCGCACGCCGATGAAGAAGACGAGCTGGTACGCGAGGTCTTCCAACTTCGGGAATTTCTCGAGGAGCGTCACAAAGAAGCCGGAGAGGAACCGCATGAAGATGATGCCGAGCACCCCACCGATGTAGACGATGAGGAGCTTATTGCTCATCGCCACCGCAGTCGTGATGCTGTCGATAGAGAAGACAATGTCTGTCATCTCGACGATCGCTACTGTCTTCAAGAACCCCGTTCTCTTCGCCGCGTGCTCCTCGCGGCCCGCCTTCAGACCGACTCTGAACATGTTCTTCATCGCGAGGTAGAGTAGGTACACCCCACCAATGAACTTGAAAGCAAGGAAGCGGATGAGGGAGGCGGCGAAGACGATGGCGAGCACCCGGAAGACAAAGGCGCCGACCAACCCATACGTGAGACCGCGACGCCGCTGTTCGGGGGGCAAGTGGCGCACCAGGATCGCGAGGACCAAGGCGTTGTCGACGCTCAGGATCCCCTCGAGGAGCGTGAGGGTGCCGATTGTGAGCACATCGAGAGCGTTCAGCGACGACGCTTCCAAAGAAAGCTGGGCGAGGAGGGATGGGAGGCTCATGAGAGAACAGTGATCGTAGACGATGGGCGAGATTGTCCATATCCACTATACTTCCCCCGATGACCCTCATCACGACCATCCAGATCATCGTTAGTATCCTCCTCGTCCTCAGTATTCTGCTGCAGCACCGTGCATCAGGTCTCACGGCCACATTCGGTGGGGCAGGCGCGACCTTTGTGCAGCGGCGCGGAGCGGAGAAGTTCGTGTTCCGGGCAACGATCGTACTGAGCGGCGTCTTCTTCGCCCTGTCGGTTATCCAATGGTACCTGTAAAGCGCGAAAGGCAAACCTAACAAACAAATGTAGAATAAGCAGGATGCCGGGCATCCTGTCACTCGTCGGGGCAATGACGCGAGCGGAACGCACCTTGCTTTCCCTTCTCCTCTTCTTCTTTCTCGTGAGCAGTGGTCTGCTCCTGCAAAAGTTCTATCTCGCAAACACCACACTTGTTCCAGCGAGTGGTGGCACCTACATCGAGGGCTCGGTCGGAGAACTCCAGCCGCTCATCCCCTGGTTCACGGTCACAAACGACGTAAACCGTGATATCATCTCTTTAGTCTTTAGCGGACTCCTGCGTTACAACCCCGAGACGAAGCGGATCGAGGAGGACCTGGCGACTCTGAGGATCTCTCAGGATGGGCGCACGTACGAACTTCGCCTGAAGGAGAATCTCTTCTGGCATGACTCGACGGAAGAGCAGCCTCATCCAGTGACAGCGGATGACGTTCTCTTTACGTTTAAGACCGTCCAGGATTCTCAGTTTCCGAATGACCTCTTACGGCAAAACTTCCGCGGCGTCTCCATCGAGAAAATCGATGAGCGGACGACTCGATTCCGTCTCGAAGAGCCCTACAGTTTCTTCCAGAGCAACCTGACTCTCGGTATCCTTCCAGCACGCTCCTTCGAGGGGATTCCCCTCAGTACACTCAACCAAGCCCTCGATTTTGGCTTCCAGCCAATTGGAGCGGGCCCCTATCGTCTGCACAGCATCATTCAGACGGATCTCTCGACCGAAGTCACCCTTGAGCGGTTCCCACGCTCCATCCCTCCACGGTACCTGCTCAATCAGATCGTCTTCCGCATCTTCCCCGATTACACAACACTCCTTGCAGACCTCCGGACCCTCGATGGCATCCGCCTCGTGTACCGCAACGATGAAGGCGAGTTGCTCGTTCCGAAGCGCTTCCGTGCACGGAGCTACACGCTCCCTCAGTACGTCGCACTCTTCTTTAACTTGGATCGGGAGATCCCCCAGGATCAAAATCTACGCCTTGCTCTGCAGCTTGGGACGAATAAGCAGGCAATCGTTGATGCGATCCACGAATCGGTGATCGTCGATACTCCCCTTCTCGAGATCGACGTCTCCGATTGGCGGTTTGAATTCGATCCCGCAGCAGCACAGGGAGCACTCTTCGAATCGAACTGGCACCTGCCGGAGAAACTCCGGCTGCAGCGGCTCCTCGAGCAAACGGAGGCGAACGAGATCGGCATCTTGAAGATTGACCCTGTTGTCCTACTCGATACCGGTGCAATCATCACCCTAACCGGTTCCCTTCAGGAGGTGGGCCTTGGGTCGAAGGTGAATGGTCTCCCGATTCAGGAGCATCCGACAGCCTCTGGGACATGGATTGTGGGATTACCGACACACGGCGGGACAGGCGCACTGCGGCTTGGTGAGAATCTCATCCGCCTCACTGGTCCCACAGGAAAGATTGTGGATTCCTTCTACCTCTGGCGGACGACAGATACGGAAGAGTACAAGCGCGCTGAAGAAGAGCAGCGTCTCACGAGACTCTTCCGCAAATCCAGGGCGGAGGAGCTTCCGGAAGAGCAGCGGATTACTGTCCAGCACCTTTCCCTCGAGAAGAACATGCTCCGCCGACGGCTCTCGACCGATCCGATCAGCATCCGGACGAATGATCGTGGTGACATTCTGTCTCTGAGCTTCCTCACAAGCCCCGCCCCCCTTGCCTATCAGAAGGTCGCCGAGCTCATCAAAAAACAATGGGAGCAGCTTGGAGTGCATATACGCCTTGAGATTGCCGAGACGCGTGAGGCATTTGAGGAACGCCTCCTGCGCAGGGACTACGATGTTCTGCTCTTCGGCCAGTCCCTCCTCGACAACCTCGATAGCTACCCCTACTGGCACACGATTGGGCGTCAGAAGCTGACCGGGAAGCGTGAGGATCTCCGTCTCGACACCTACAACCTCTCGCAGTACTCCTCCTTCCAGGCTGATACCCTGCTCGAAACGATTCGACGGACGCGTGACGAGAGCGAACGCAACAAAACGCTGCAGGCGTTGCGCAAGGTCCTGAACCAGGATGTCCCCGCAGTGTTCCTGTACTCCCCGCTCTACACCTTCGCGCACAAGCAGGATCTCCTCGGCGTGGAACTCGGCTCCCTCTCCCTCCACTCCGATCGGTTCCTCACACTCCACCGCTGGTACGTGAAGCAGGACCGCACATTCCTGCCCGAAAAAAACTGGGTCTCGTTCTTCTCGTGGCTCCCAACTCTGCTCTCGCCGCAGCTCGAATAAGAATCTTGTACGAGAACTCGAAGGTGCAGAAGCCTGTCCCCCTCACAGAAGCGCCAGGAATTTGACCAGCAGAGCCTGCACGGGTACCATTATCCCGATGTTCGCGCGTATGAAAGCGCCCAGAGTCCAGGCAATCCCCGGTCAGTCATGGAAATACTCCTCCTCCAGGACGTCAACGGCATCGGTAAAAAACACGACCTCCTCGTCGTGGGGGATGGCTTTGCACTGAATTATCTTCTACCGCAGCGGGTGGCGCTCGTCGCAACGCCGACCATCCGCAAGCGCTATTTGGAGCAAATCAAGCGACGTGCCATGGAGCGTGAATACGAAAGGGAGCTCAAGCTCACACTCGCTCAAAATCTTGCCGGGAAGTCTGTGAAAATTCTGCGAAAAGCGACAAAGACCGGGAAACTCTACGCAGCTGTCTCTGTCGAGGAGTTGGCGAAGGCTCTCAAGGATCAGCACGGGATCGACGTTCCAGTCGAGTTCATCGAGATCGCGGAACCCATCAAGAACACCGGCACGGCTCACGCCCAAGTGAAGCTTGAGAACCTGACGCAGACACTCACGGTAACCATCGAGGCCGAGAAAGCCGAGAAGTAACACGTTTTATGGACGTAGCCGGGTGGTGGGCGAGGGTGGAGTTGAACCACCGACCGCCGGTTTATAAGTCCGGTGCTCTAACCATCTGAGCTACTCGCCCAACGGAAAGTGTACCAGGAACAACGCTTTCAGAAACTCACGGGCCTCCGCTTTCGTTCGGATCTCCCCCCGGACCTGTTTCTCGTGGACTGCGCGCAGGATTTCTCCGACTTTCTCGCCTGGCGTGATGCCGAGCATCTCCATCACTTCTTCCCCGCTCAGGAGCGGTTTTGGGGGGCGAGGGTGCGTATCGAGGAAATGGTGGTAGTCCTTCACAATCTGATCGTAGAAAGAGAAATCCGCAGGTTCGGTACCGGCAATATCGAGGTAGAAAACCTGTAAGAGTCCCGGGAACCAAGGATGGTAGTACCAGTGCGCTTTGCGCTCCTGCGAAACTTCGAGAAACGTACTCATCATCATGTGGTGGCGAATGAGCCAGACGATCTTGTCTCTGCGTTTGCCTGGGCACTGGAGGCGATCGAGCGCTGCTTTTGTCAGGTCTCCCGACACCGACGCATGCTCGTTAAAGCGAATGCGCTCCTCGAGTGAGAATGTCTTCGCCTTCCCGCAATCATGGAAAATTACAGCCAACCGCACGTCGGGATCGTGTTCCTCTGTAAAGGCACGCGCACACCGGAGGATGTGTTCCCAGACATCCCCCTCGTGATGGTAATCCTTCGGCTGCGGCACCCCTTTGCAGGCGTAGAGTTCCGGAAGGAAGTACTGAAGGATGCCGGTTTCCCAGAGATCCTCAAGCGCACGATCAGGATGAGGCCCCTCAAGCATCCTCTCAAGTTCCTCTCTCTGCCTCTCACCTGAGAGAACCTCAACGAGTGAGGCAAGCTCCCGGAGAACCTGGTACGTTTCCGGATGGTACTGCCCATTGAGGAGCGCTCGAAACCGCACGGCACGGAGGAGCCGTAAGGCATCGTGCCGAATGCGGATTGAGGGGTCTCCGATGAAGCGAATGAGACGCTCCCGGAGGTCTCCTTCACCATCGAAGGGATCAAAGAGCTCTCGCGTGATGGGATGGAAGTACAAGGCATTGATCGTGAAATCTCGCCGGCGGGCATCCTGCTCGCGTGTCCCAAAGACGACCGATTCGGGGCGCCGCCCATCGGAGGCTTCATCATCTTCACGGAAGGTAGTTACCTCGAATGTGAATCCTTTTTGTTCCACTCGTACGCTTCCCAACGCCTGCGCCGACGCATCGACCTTGCGAAAGCGCTTTACGATTTCTTCCGGTCGCGCGGCAGTGCCGATGTCAATGTCGCCCGGTACGCCACCGAGGAGCATCGAACGGACGCAGCCACCGACCCACCACGTATCGAACCCCACATCCGTCAGCACTTCGACTACATGGTAGGCCTGCTCGCCCTGCACAGATGCGAGCGTCCGATCGACCAGTTCTCTCGAGAGGGGCACAGGGACAGTATACTGAGGCGGTGCTCCATTTCGCTGTAGCTGGCAGTCCCCTCTCCACTCCTTCCCCTGGGGGAACAGTTGAGGGGCTGCGGCACGCACACAAACTCGGCATCACGGCAATGGAGATCGAGTGGGTACAGAATGTTCCAAAGGATGAGAAACGCATGGAGGAGATCCGTAAAACGGCACAGGAACTCGATATGGTCCTCACCGTCCACGCCCCGTACTACATCAACCTCAATACCCCCGACCGCGAAAAACTTGCGGCCAGCAAAAAACGCATCCTCAATGCACTCCGGATGGGTGAACTCGCGGGGGTCCGAAGCGTTTGCATCCATGCAGCGTTCTACCTCGGCATGGATCCGAAGAAAGCGTTCGCGAACGTCCGCCGGGCCGTTGAGGACATCATGAAACAGCAGAGGAAGCTCTTTCCCCACGTAAACCTCGCGCTCGAAACGATGGGCCGCCCCTCACAGTTTGGCACCCTCGAAGAAGTACTCGCGATCAGCAAGGAATTCGGGATCTACCCATGCATTGATCCTGCCCACCTCCATGCCCGCTACAACGGCGCGATGAACTCAGCCGATGAGTGGCACAACATGCTCGATAGGTACGCTGATGCCCTCGGGAAGAAATCTCTCAAGCACATGCACCTCCACTTCTCGGGGATTGCGTACGGACCCAATGGTGAAAAGAAGCACCTTCCCCTTGAGAAGAGTGACGCACAGTGGAAGGAGTTCCTGAACGTCTTGAAAAACCGCACGGTTGAAGGCGTTCTCGTCTGCGAATCCCCCCTCCTCGAAAAAGACACCCTCCTCATGCAAAAAACCTACGCAAAGCTCTGAACCCTCGACGCTAACGGAAAGGGTTGCTACACTCGGCCAAAGTACCCCTTTGCGATGAACCTTGCGATCAACGGATTCGGGCGCATCGGGAGGCAGGCGCTCCGCATCATCCTTTCGCAGCAGAAGGACACCAACGTCGTCATCATCAATGACCTCACGGATGGTGAGACACTCGCGCACCTCTTCGAGTGGGACTCAACATACGGGCACTTCGACTGTGGTGGTGCCTGCTTCAAGGACGGGATGCTCGCCACGAAGTTCGGGAAGATTCGGACCACAGCCTCACAAGACCCCACGACACTCCCCTACAAGGAGCTGAAGGTTGATGTTGTTCTTGAGTGCACAGGCCATTTCACGAAGCGTGAGGAAGCCGCAAAGCACCTCCAGGCGGGCGCAAAGAAAGTCATCATCTCTGCCCCGTGCAAGGATAAAGCCGATGGCACCCTCTGCATGGGAGTGAATGAGGAAACCTACGACCCAAAGACCATGCATATTATTTCGAACGCCTCCTGCACGACGAATTCACTCGCGCCGGTTGCAAAGGTTCTAGATGACGAATATGGGATCGTCTATGGACTCATGACAACGATCCACAGCTACACGAATGACCAGCGGATTCTCGACTTCCCACACAAGGACTGGCGCCGCGCGCGGAGTGCCGCGGAGAACATCATCCCGACAACAACGGGCGCAGCGAAGACCGTTGAACTCGTCATCCCGAAACTCAAAGGAAAACTCAACGGCATTGCAGTCCGTGTCCCGACTCCAACAGTGAGCCTCACGGATTTCACGTGTGTCACGCAGAAGGCAACGACCGTTGAAGCTGTGAACGATGCGTTTCGAAAAGCCGCCGAAGGAAGGATGAAAGGGATCCTTGGCGTCGAGGATCGCCCCTTGGTGAGCAGTGACTACCGTGGCGACCCCCGAAGCAGCATCGTCGATTCTCTGAGCACTATGGTGATTGGTTCGACAGGCTCACCACAGGGCTCCGGCACCCTCGTCAAAGTCCTCACCTGGTATGACAACGAGTGGGGCTACAGTTGCCGCCTCGTAGAGCTCGCAAAGTACGTCGGAGAGCGGCTCTAAGGAGCAGCGTTCATCAAAGGTAGCTGGCTGGGAAGGAGGGGCGCACTTCGTTTGTCCTTCTTCGCTCAAGAGATGCATGCAATGCGAGCAATTTTGCACCTTTACCTCCATTCTGAGTGGCACCATCACCGGGGGAGATACCGAGCTTCTGTAGACCTTGCTGAATGATAGCGGCCGCGCGGGTTTCATTCTGAGGCTCATGCTGGCGAATTGTCTTGGCCGCTGTCACAAAGTGATTCTCGCGCGCCTGATCTGGAAAGCGCTCGAGGGCACTGACTAAGAGGCCCACCGCGCGCGCAAGATCACCCTCCTCCCGTGCAATGCAACCGAGCATCCAGAGAACAGAGAAGTAGCGTGGATCACTGCGATTAGCGCCTTCCGCATGGAGACATTGCTCAAGAACACTTCTTGCTTCCGATCGGTTTCCTGTTCGCAGCGCATCCAAAGCCTCCTGAATCAGGGGGCGCCCATTTGTAATCGTTGCCTTCACACGCTCACGTACGCCTTTCGGGAGATCCCCCAGATCTCGGGCACCGAAAATGCGTAGGTTTTCCTTGTTACAAAGGTAGCAAGAGACAGCGGTGAGCCGTTGCGTATTTTCTTCGAACCTCCGGTCGTGCTCTGGACTCTGCATGGGTAGATGCTTCACATGTCTACCCTTTCCGTCAAGCACGAGGTGCCTCGAGATCAGCCCTTTCGCTTTTCGTCCACAACTTCCGCATCGACGACATTTTCACCCTCTGCCTGCCCTGAGCCTGTCGAAGGGCCCTCGGCCACTCCCTTCTTCGACTCCTCGCCCTGTGCTGAGCCCGTCGAAGCGTACACAACCTTCCCGATCTCTTGCGCTGCGAGACCGAGCTCCTCGGTCGCCTTCCGGAGTGCTGCGACATCGACGTCGTCTCCCTTCTTGAGAAGATCCTTCACGTCGTTGATTTTCTCGTTCACACGCTTTTTCACCGGCTCCGGAATCTTTGCGTCATACTCGCGCACCTGCTTTTCAAGCGAGAACACAAGGGCATCGGCGCTGTTACGTGTATCAACGGCCTCCCGCTTCTTCCGGTCCTCTTCAACATGCATTTCTGCGTCTTTCCGCATCCGCTCAACCTCCTCCTTTGAAAGGCCGGTGGAACCGCGGATGGCAATATGCTGCTCCTTGCCCGTTCCGAGGTCCTTTGCCTTCACACTGAGGATTCCGTTCGAATCAATATCAAATGCCACCTCGATCTGCGGCACACCGCGAGGTGCGGAGAGGATTCCGTCGAGGATGAAGCGCCCGAGTGATTTATTGTCCTTTGCCATCTCCCGTTCCCCTTGCACAATATGGATTTCAACCGATGTCTGGTTATCCGCCGCTGTCGAGAAGATCTGCGTCTTACCCGTCGGGATCTTCGTGTTCCGTTCAATGAGCTTCGTGGCGACTGCACCAAGTGTCTCAAGCCCCAGAGAGAGTGGCGTGACATCCACGAGAACGATGTCCCTATCGATGTCTCCGCCCATGACGCCCGCCTGTATCGCGGCACCGACCGCAACAACTTCATCGGGGTTGACCCCCTTGTGGGGCTCCTTCCCGAAGAGTTCTGTCACCTTCTCAACAACTGACGGCATCCGTGTCATACCCCCCACAAGAACAACCTGATCGATTTCCCCCTTTGCAATCCTGGCATCCTTCAGAGCAGCCTCGCATGGTTTCACAGTGCGCTCGATGAGGTCTTGTACGAGCGCCTCGAGCTTCTGCCGTGAGAGCTTCACGTTGAGGTGCTTTGGGCCTGAGGCATCCGCAGTGATGAAGGGGAGACTGATCTCCGTCTCGGTTGCCGAACTCAATTCAATTTTTGCCTTCTCTGCAGCTTCCCTTAGACGCTGGAGGGCAATGGGATCCTTCGTGAGGTCGATCCCCTGCTCTTTCTTAAACTCTGCCACAAGCCAGTCAATGATCCGCTGATCGAAATCGTCACCTCCGAGGTGCGTATCACCATTCGTCGCTATCACTTCGAACACCCCGTCACCGAGCTCCAAGACTGAAACATCGAATGTTCCACCACCAAGGTCATAGACGATGACTCTCTCGCTCTTCTTACCCTTGTCAAGACCGTAGGCAAGCGCTGCGGCCGTCGGCTCATTGATGATCCGGACGACGTCGAGCCCGGCGATCTCACCCGCTTCCTTCGTCGCCTGACGCTGCGAATCATCAAAGTATGCAGGTACCGTGATGACGGCCTTTGCGATCGTCGTTCCGAGAAAGGCCTCGGCATCGTTCTTCAGCTTCTGGAGCACTTTCGCACTGATCTCCTGCGGAAGCATTTCCTTCCCCGTAACGACCATCACCGCACGGTCCCCCTTCCCTGTGCGTACCTCGAAGGGGAAGCGCTTTGCCTCGCTCTCGACCTCATGGAACCGGCGACCAATGAAGCGCTTTGCGGAGAAGATGGTGTTGCGAGGGTTTGTAACGGCCTGGCGCTTCGCCGCAACGCCGACAAGAGTCTCATTGTCCTTGTAGGCTACGACGGAAGGAGTTGTCCTCCCTCCCTCCGCGTTCGGAATCACCGCCGGCTCACCCCCCTCCACAACCGCCACACAGGAGTTCGTCGTGCCGAGATCGATGCCGATAATCTTGGTCATAGAGGCAGAATGGTAAATTAGCACTCGGTAGTTTAGAGTGCCAATTCAGATCCGTCAATATCCTATACTGCAGCCATGTTCCTCGACGAGGCTAGTATTTCCGTGCAGGGGGGAAAGGGGGGACGCGGTTGCGTCTCGTGGCACCGCGAGAAATTCATTGCGAAGGGCGGGCCTGATGGAGGCGACGGCGGAGACGGCGGTGACATCATCTTTGTTGCGGATGAGAACACCGACACCCTTTCGAACTTCGCGAGCCGCAAGCGGTTCCGAGCGGAGAACGGTCAGCACGGGATGGGCAAAAAGCGCCATGGACGTGATGGCGCAGACCTCGTCCTGAATGTCCCTCCGGGAACCCTCCTCGAGGAGCTTCCCCACGCCCCGCGAAGCTCGCCTCCGGCGAGCGAAGCGGGGCCCCTGGCACTCCTTGGAGATCTTCGGCATCGAGGAGACCGCATCGTTGTCGTTCGTGGCGGTCGCGGCGGCTACGGGAACGCGCACTTCAAAAGTTCGACAAGACAGCGGCCCGATTTTGCAGAGCTCGGGGAACCGGGGGAGAAAAAATCGCTGAAACTTGAGCTCAAGCTCGTCGCAGACGTCGGGATCATCGGGTACCCGAACGTCGGGAAATCGACATTGATTGCAGCGATCAGTGCCGCGCGACCGAAGATCGCCGACTATCCCTTCACAACCCTCGTCCCGAACCTCGGCGTTGTGAAGGTCAGAGACCGGAGTTTTGTCGTCTGCGATGTTCCCGGCCTCATTGAAGGTGCGAGCGAGGGGAAAGGTCTCGGCGGTCAGTTCCTCCGCCACATCGAGCGCTGCGGGGTGCTTCTCCACCTCCTCGATGTCAGCCGTGGCAACGCGGAGGCCCTCTCGAGAGACTACCGAGCCATCCGAAAGGAGCTCGAAGCCTATTCCCCTCTCCTCGCAAGAAAGCGCGAGCTTATTCTGCTCAATAAGATCGATCTCATCGGATTCGATGCACACGCCCTCGAGAAGGAACTGAAGAAGCACACGATCACGATCTTCCAGAGCATCTCAGGAGCGACGAAACACGGCACGGACGAGCTCGCGCAGAAACTTCTGCCTCTCGTTCTCAAGCAGCGGACACAGCGTGAGCCGATCGAAGACAAAGTGCCGGCAGAGCTCCCGGTCCTTCGCCCTCATCTCTCCTCGGAGCGCATGGAGGCGTACCGGATCGATCGTCTCAAGGACGGCAGTATTTGTGTCACTGGCAAGCGCCTGGAGCAGTTCACACAGATGACGGATTTCAAAAGCCCGGGGGCAGTCAGGCGCTTCCGCGACGTCCTCGAACGCATTGGCCTCTTGAGGGCCCTTCGCAAACATTTGGAAGAGCGAAAGCCCGTCTTGATCGGAGACGTTCGTATCGATCATCACCTCCCCTAGTACGAACGACTAAAAATACTTACCATACAATCCTGGGGCTGTAGCTCAGCTGGCTAGAGCGCCGCATTCGCATTGCGGAGGTCAGGGGTTCAAATCCCCTCAGCTCCACCAATTGTGACCTCTGGGGCTGGCGCGCAAAACGCGCCACCCTATTTTGGCTTCGTGTTGCACCGCATTCTCTTTCCATCCACAAGCCGCAAAATTTTTCTTCCGAAAAGACGATGGATCACTGATCGAGAAACCTCAACGTCCTCCAGTGAAAATGTTTCACCGTCCCTGCATCGCAATGCGCATGTACAAGACCACTGTAACTTCCAATATTACTTCTGGCGATGCGTTCGAGCACCCGATTCCACACACGCTTCTGTAAAAAGCGATGCGTCGGATACAACCTGCATCCGAGAAATTTCAAACCATCTCTGCAATGGCAAATCACATCGTTGCGACTATGAATATCGAGTGAGAGTTGATTGTGCAAAAATGCTTTCATGAGTTCACGATCATGCACCACCTCATCTCGGTTGTCGGTGAAGATGACGAAGTCATCGCCGTAGCGCAAATATTTCTTGGTGTGGAGCGTGTGTTTCACATACCTGTCGAATTCGTTGAGATAGATGTTCGAGAATATCTGGCTCGTCACATTGCCGATGGCGATACCGCGCGGAAATTCAATAGTACTCTCTCTCTCTCTGCGCTCCCAAGACTGACATTTGTGGTATAGCTATCGATCACTTTCTTGAGCAGGCGCATCGTGACATCGTCATCGATTCTCCTGCCGAGGATACGAAGCAGTGTTGCGTGATCAACGGAATCAAAGAATTTGCGGACATCCCCTCGCCAGAAGAAACCATGACGATTCTTTGCCAGAAAATCCTGCGCACGCTCGATCGCTGCAAGTAAACCTTTTCTCTCACGGCACGACCATACGTCGTGGATGAACGTCCTGTCGTAGATCCTGACCAGATGCTCGTAGAAGAGCCTGTGTACGAAACGATCTTTGATGCTCGCGACGGCAATCTCCCGTCTCTTTGTATCGTTCACACAAAAGGACCGATAAGAACCGTGCCTGTACGTTCCGTCACTCAGTTCGCGGTGCAGTTCCGTGAGGTTCTTCTCGAGATGAAAACGAAAGTGCTCGAATTCGGGCGTACGTTTCTTCCCGCGCGCGAATCGAAGCCAACAGTACCAGAGAGCGGGTCCACTGAGATCAATGGACACGCTTCCCATCATCAACCGAACGTATGATCTGTACAAGCAGGTTGTCGATATCTCCGAGTACCTGAACAAACGGTGGCGCTTCTCGCTCGAACGTAGCATCGAAGACACCGTCCTCGATCTGCTCTCCGAACTGATCATGGCGAAGAACGCACCGAAGCCGCTTAAATCTGGTTACCTCATCAGGGCATGCGCCTATCAGGAAACATACATGCTCAAACTGAGACTCTGTCTGGAACTCAAGCTCGTGAATGAGACGAAAATCTTCCAGACACAGGCGACCGTGGAAGAAGTGGGACGACAGATCGGCGGATGGCTGAAATCGGTGCAAAGCCAATGAACCCTTAGCCCGGCGACGCGACCGCCCTGATTGTCATTGCGGTTGTCGGCATCGTTCTCGTTGCGGTTAGCCTTGCCCCTGTTACGATTGCCGTTCGGCGCGATGCCGCTTGCTGACTGAGCTTCATGCTGGAGCCGTTAACCGCGGTCAACGGCCGTCTCATCACTGCATCGCTCAGCTCAAACCTAAGGGTTCATGAGATGTTCATGGTCCATCTGGCTCCTTCTTTCATGCAGAGCCATTATTTGAAAGACCACTTCGCGGTAGCCCCGACCAAACGGAGTGACTATTCACCGCTACGAACAGGATAGCGAAAAAAAATTGTAGCGGAAGACCGCCTTCGGCGGTCAAGGACAAAAGACAAAACACGAAGAAAAATCAAAGACTAAGGACTAAGCAAACTGAATCCTTAGCCCGGCGACGCGACCGCCCTGAAATTCAACGCGGTCGCCGGCAACGCCCACGTTGCGGAGAGCCCCGCCCCCGAAACGAATGCCGAACGGCGCGATGCCGCTTGCCATGACATCCGACAAACTTTTGAGATACCAAGTCCACGTGTTATTTTCGGATACACTTGGATCTCTTTTCGCCATTGCAGCGTACACTCCATGGGAGATCAGTGTGCCGCCATGAGCCACTGCATGGACCAACGCCTCGGCGAAGTTCAAACCTCTCGCATCACCGGATCGGCGTAATTGAGACGAAAGCCAATCCTTCGCTGAAGCCTTCTGAGCATCGCTGACAATGGGATCCACTATTGTTTCAATCGCATCGTTTCTTTCCTGCTCTGTCAGTCCTGCCAATCCTGCTTCTTGCTTTCGTATATCAAGATTCTGCGCGGCATCCGCAAATTCCACATATTGATCTGCCTGAAAGCCAGTGACGACCAGTTTGGCGCCTCCGTCCTGAAGCCTCTTCAGATTGAACATCATTGAGGGATTCTTCATCAATGCTGCTTTAATGACACTCATATCGGGAGCACCTTCGCAATTTTCTTTCATCGCCAATGTTGCACGTAACCCATCGAATAAGGCAGCACGCTCCTTGTCGGAAAGGGAAATTGTGTCAGTCTTCCGTGCCGCATTTGGTAAGAGCTTACGGAATTTTGTACAAAACTCATCTATTAGTCCCTTCGCATTGGAATCTTTACAAGGAAGCTGTTCCAACTGGTTCGAAAGTTCGAGATATTGCTCTGCATCACTACTCACTGTATCTGCACGATTAACCATTGAAGAATGGGGGAAAAAAATCCAGTATATATGTTCTTCGGAAGATGTCAATCCAATTCACTCCACGGGTTTCGCGTGAAATTCTCCATTGTTCATGATTTCTCGGTCTTTCTAGCAAAAGAGCAGTTACAAATACTTCGACAAGCTCAGTACAGGTCGTCACCCTCCTCTGCTCGCTCTGGCGAGCTACGGACGGGCAGGCGGAAACGGCGGCGGCGTTTTGGCGGCGCGGTGGCTGCCCCCGAATTTTTCAGCCGCCGCGCCTGCCGGCCCGTAGCTATGCGGAGGCTGGCCAATGTTCGCGGAAATCGGTTATGGTTTTGTCGCCAAGGCTCCACCAAGATCTTTGAGTTAGAGTAGAATCTCTCTGTGGCCCGGTAGCTCAGTGCCCAGGCTTCGCTTGCGAAGCCGTGATAGAATAAGCGCTTAGCGCTCGGTCCCGTGGTGTAAACTCTCCACGATCTTTCAGCTGTGGCCCGGTAGCTCAGTGCCCAGGCTTCGCTTGCGAAGCCGTGATAGAATAAGCGCTTAGCGCTCGGTCCCGTGGTGTAAACTCTCCACGATCTTTCAGCTGTGGCCCGGTAGCTCAGTGCCCA
>Ga0213870_1000331_pt1 | contig 23547 bp, 22 predicted proteins | sample WICALVC2017_Meta_FD_160119 | JGI IMG/M metagenome (GOLD analysis project Ga0213870, IMG submission 160119) | Freshwater microbial communities from subterranean cave lake in Wind Cave National Park, South Dakota, United States - WICALVC2017 | ecosystem: Environmental > Aquatic > Deep subsurface >... | reverse complement strand
GCCATTTTCTAAGAGAAGATGAAAAAATTGCGCAAAACGGTTTTTATCCGACTGTAGGGCCGTCTCGTAATCAACGACCTTGTTTTCATTAAAAAAGAGCGTCATTTGTGAACCAAGTCGATTGATCTTTACTGGAACCTTGGCCTTGTGTGCCGCGTCGTATAGTCCCGCTTCCAGCAGGGATGCCCGCTCTTCCAGTTGCGTGTAATATTTTGGGTTTTGCAACAAGGTCAATGCGGCAATTCCAGCGGCCATCGCCAAAGGGTTTCCAGAAAGCGTTCCGGCTTGATAGACTGGCCCCAACGGCGCGACTTGTTCCATAATTTCTTTTCTCCCTCCGTAGGCCCCAACGGGGAGGCCGCCGCCAATAATCTTGCCGAGACAGGTTAAGTCAGGCCGAACGCCAAAACGTGTCTGCGCTCCACCGTTGCAAAAACGAAAGCCGCTCATGACCTCGTCAAAGATCAGCACAATGCCATACGGCTTGGTCAATTCACGAAGCCCCGGCAGAAAACCGTCTGAGGGAAGAACCGTTCCCATGTTTCCGGGAACTGGCTCAACAATCACACAGGCAATTTGATTTCCCTCTTGCTCGACCACTTTTTGAACCGCAGATAAATTATTAAAGGGGACAACAATTGTGTCGCGCGCAAGGTCGGGAGGAATGCCAGCAGAGTCTGGAATCCCCAATGTTGTTGCACCAGAACCTGCTTTGACCAAGAGCGAATCGCCATGACCGTGGTAGCATCCTTCAAATTTAATGATCTTTGTTCGGGAGGTAAACCCGCGCGCCAAGCGAATCGCGCTCATGGTCGCCTCCGTTCCAGAATTGACAAATCGGACAAGATCCATCGTGGGAAATGCGTATTGAATCAATTGCGCGAGCGTGATTTCTGCCGATGTGGGCGCGCCGAAGCTTGTGCCGTTTGCTGCCGCCGCGCATATAGCCTCCGTTATCTTTTTCAGTGCATGGCCCAAGATGCCCGCTCCCCAAGACAAAACGTAATCGATAAGGTGGTTCTCATCTACATCTGTGAGTTTACTGCCTTTGGCCTTTTTGATAAAAAGCGGGTCTCCACCCATCCCCGCAGGCGTTGTCACGCCTTTGAAGGCACGCACGGGGGAGTTCACCCCTCCCACAAGAACCTTTTGTGCCTCTTTAAAAAATGCAATCGATTTTGTTTTTTTCATCTCCTTATTCTAGGAATATGTCCTATCTAAGTCAAGGAAGTCAGAAAAGTATCTGTAATGGCAAAGTGATTAATGTCCTAATGTGCTATCCTAACCCTATGGACATTGAAATGGCTTCTACAGCAGAATAATTTAATGAACGACTGGGAATCAAAAGATCAGCAATATATTTGGCATCCTTTTACACAGATGCAGGACTGGGAACGGGAATCTCCCACCATCATTGTGGAAGGAGAAGGGGTTTATCTTAAAGACCTTCATGGAAAATGGTATCTGGATGGCTCCTCTTCAATTTGGGTCAATCTTCATGGGCATCGCAAAAGGCAGATTGATTCTGCCTTAATCGCGCAGATTCAGAAACTTTCTCATTCTACACTGCTTGGGCTTTCAAATCTTCCTGCGATAGCGTTTGCGGAAAAATTAGTTAAAATCGTTCCAGCAGGCCTTACCAAAATCTTCTATTCCGACAACGGTTCTACGGCAATAGAAGTCGCGCTCAAGATCGCATTTGGCTATTTTAAGCATCGTGGATATCCGGAGAAAAGAAAATTTGTTACCTTTTCAGATGCCTATCACGGGGATACCATCGGTTCCGTCTCATTAGGCGGGATGCCTCTTTTTCATGATTTCTACAAGCCTCTGCTTTTTGAAGCGATTCAGGTGCCATCCCCTTATTGCTATCGCTGTCCGCTTGCCAAAACCTATCCCTCGTGTCAGATGGCCTGTGTAGATGAAGTCGAAAAGGTGCTTTCTGCATATCATCACGAAATTGTTGCGTTGGTCATAGAGCCGAGGGTTCAGGTGGCATCTGGGATGATCACAGCACCGATAGGCCATCTGAAGAAAATCAGAGAACTCTGTACGCGATATAACGTCCTGATGATTGCGGACGAGGTGGCGGTTGGCTTCGGGCGGACGGGGAAACTGTTTGCCTGTGAACGCGAAGGGGTTTCTCCAGATATCATGGCCCTCGCAAAGGGGATCACCGGTGGTTATTTGCCGCTGGCTGCGACGCTAACCACGCAAAAAATTTATGACGCATTTTTAGGCGACTATTCTGAATTCAAAACTTTCTTTCATGGTCATAGCTATACGGGGAATCCGTTGGGATGTGCTGCGGCGATTGCGAATTTAGAGATTTTTGAAAAAGAGGCCGTCCTCAAAAAGTTAAAACCCAAAATCGCGTTTTTTAAAAAACAGTTGGCACCTTGGAAACGTTGGAAACATGTGGGAGAGATTCGCCAAGAGGGGATGATGATCGGGATTGAATTGGTCGCCGACAAACAAAGCAAAACGCCCTATCTGCTGACGCTTCGTGTTGGAAAAAAAATTTGCGACGAGGCAAAAAACAATGGCGTATTACTCCGGCCCCTTGGCAACATTATCGTTTTGATGCCGCCTTTTTCGATCTCATTCCGTGAGATGAAAAAGCTGATTTTGGTTGTGGGAGAGGCCATTAAAAAAATCACGCGTATGGTATAATCACCTGAATTACACAAATAAGACCCATGTCCGACCCACTAGCATTATTTTATTTAAAAGAAAAACCATACTATCAGCCGATTTCCGAAGAGGAATCTGTCTTCTTGGCCGCATCGAAATTACGGCGGCCTGTTCTGTTAAAAGGGCCAACCGGTTGCGGAAAAAGCCGATTTGTCGCGCACATGGCCTACTTATTAAAACGGCCATTGATTACCGTCGCCTGCCACGAAGATTTAACCGCATCTGATCTGGTTGGAAGATTTCTTTTGCAAGGAAACGAAACGGTTTGGTCGGACGGCCCTCTTGCACTTGCTGTTAAACATGGCGCGATCTGCTACCTTGATGAGGTGGTTGAGGCCCGAAAAGATACCACCGTGGTGATTCATCCCCTTACCGATGATCGCCGCATATTGCCGATTGAAAAACGCGGAGAGATTATCACGGCTTCAGACAATTTCATGCTGGTGATCTCTTATAATCCGGGGTATCAGTCGGTCTTAAAAGATTTAAAACAGTCCACCCGGCAGCGATTTATCTCGCTTGAATTTGACTACCCCCCCCCCGCGCTTGAAACAAAGATTGTTTCTGCTGAGGCCGATATTGAGATTGAGATTGCAAAAAAGCTTGTGGCGATTGGGGGAAAGGTGCGAAATCTTAAAAATCATGGTCTTGAAGAGGGGGTCAGTACAAGGCTTTTGATCTACGCAGGACAACTGATTAAAGAGGGCATTCCCCCAAAGTGCGCCTGTAGTGCGTCCATTGCCGATACCATGACAGACGACCCGGAAATGCGGCAGAGCCTCGATGAAATCGTGGCCGCATTTTTCGAATGAATCGGAAACTATAGTGGACCCCAAAAACTGGACACGAAATAGCCATCAACTATGAGCCACTGGCCCATGGAAAACTCCTTACATACACTGCTCATAAACGCGCTTTCCCCCAACGAAGTCGCCACAATTTTAAAATCACTTGAGCCACTCTCTCCTTCTGCCCAAAAAGAAGCGACAGATGCCGGATTGATTCTCTCGGACTTTTCCATGAAGTCTGCAATTGAATATTTTCGGGTTGTGCATCAAGTCTTAAAATGGATTGATCCTGCTGAACTTAGCGCGTGGGTGGGGATGGGAATTGTTATTAGCCAAGCTGTTTCTGCAGGAGGCATTCGCTATTTCCGTGAAGGGCCTGCCCTATTGTCGAAGATTGCAGATCGCACGGTACGGGATAAATTTCTTGCGTTGGGCATCTCGCTCGCGCGTCAAAATCCAAATCTAGCGATGGAGTACTACCGACAAGCACCCGTATTTCTCACGGAGGTGACAGCCGATTCTAACGCGCTTTCTGAATGGGCAGAATATGGATTTACGTTAGGAGACCACACCCTCACGGTCGAATATTTTAGAACCACGCCTGCGCTTTTAAGAACGCTTTCTATTGCAATGCTCCCCTATTGGGTTGGCATTGCCAAAACACTCGCAGTCGCAAAACTATATGATGCGATCACTTTTATGCGAACCTCTCCAGATATTTTCCGGGCAATTGGGACGAATGCCTTGCCTCTGCTCACGTTTCTGGGTGCACTGGCTGACGATTCGTCTGCATTCCAGTCCTGTTCGGGACCTGTTCCGCGTGGCACATGTTCTGGCGCCACTGCTATGACTTGCTTTAATCAATCATCTGAAATTGTTCCCCGCATTCCCCCTGCGTTGAGAGAGCCGTTCTTTTCTCATCTTCTCGACATTACGCAATTTGATCTCGCAGAGGGAAAAGCCCTGTTTCTGAATGCCCCAAAAATTCTCAAAGAAACAGGGCAGGACTCTTTTCTGCCTTTTATTGCATACGGGATAGAACTTTTGAAAAAGGGCAACGTGCCCTGCGGGAGTAATGCCAAAGGCTATTTCGCGCTTGAATCAAAAGCCGCAAAAGAAAAGGCAAATCAACTGATGGGCGGCGCTTTTCTTTTTACTTACGAGAAGGTGCTACAACTTTTTGCTGAAGCCCTTTGCGGACGGCCCGTGAGAATAAAGCAGGGGGCGGATCAAAACCCAACCACAGATGGCAAAACAATCTATCTCCCGCCACATATCCGAATTTTTGAAGACGATGCTCAAAACTTTGAATGGTATAAAATCGCAACCGCCTTTCAAGCAGGCTATTTGGAATTTGGCACGTTTGATCCTTCTCTGGCCTCTTTCTTGGGACGTTTTCCAAAACCGACGCTCATTAAACAGATCTTTGATATTGCAGAAGGCGCGCGTGTTGAGTTTCTACTTAAAAAAGAATATCCGGGTCTTGTGGCAGGTTTTATAAAAATGCGAGAAGGCGAGTTGTCGCGTCGCCCCCCTACGACAAGCTCATCCCCGCGTGAATGCGTTGTGGAATGGCTCTGTCAAATCTCATTGGCGGGAAAGACCAAGGAGCCGGTTGCGCCAGAGTTATCTAAAATCTTTTTTGACGCCTGTCTGCTTCTGGGCGCTGTGCAATCTACAGAGGCAACCGTTGTTCATTCGATGAAGGCCGCCACAGCAGTCTACACCCTGCTTGATGAACAAACACCGATTCCTTCGGCGGATCATGAAATGGAGCTGTTAGAACAAAAGGGCGAGAAGATTTACGGAACCGGTGTAAAGTCGGGAAACATCGCGCCTTTGCAGAGTGCGTTGCCTACGCAGAGTACGGTCTCTTCGCAAGGAGAGGCTCCTGCAGAGGCGACGCCGTCTATACGAGGGAGTATCAATCCGCAATTAGTGGAAGAAGCCTCCCCTCACCCTACCCCTCTCCCGCAAGGGGAGAGGGAAAAAGATTCAAAAACGAAAAATGAAGAGGACAAGTCTGCCAGATCTAAAACCAGTTTTATCTATGATGAGTGGGACTGTGAGGCCGACGATTATCGTACAGGTTTTTGTCATATCATGGAAAAGGAGATGGCCTCTGAAGGAAAGGGAGCCGCGTTTGCCGAGGGGGTTATTGCCGAATATGGGGGCATGATTAAATCAATTAAGAGAGGATTTCAATTCCTTGCGCCAGAAGAAATGGTTTGGATCAAGGGAGAGGTGGAGGGAGATCAGTTTGATTTTAATCGTCTTGTTGAAAACAGATCTGAAGCAAGCGCTTCTGTTCATCCATCAGACCGAATTTATATGCGAAGGCAAAAAAAGGAGCGGTCTGTTTCTGCCCTATTTCTTCTGGATATCAGCGGCTCTACAGAGCAGAGAGTCGGCAGTGGAAAATCAATTTTGCAAATTGAAAAAGAGGCGTTAATACTGCTTGCAAACGCGATTGAGGCGGCAGGAGATCGGTTTGCGCTTTATGGTTTTTCGGGGCGTGGCAATCATTCCGTTTTATTTTATACGCTCAAAGATTTTCAAACCCACTACACAAAAGAAATTGATTTTCGTGTTGGTAACACCGCATCGGTAGGGCAAAATCGAGATGGGGCGGCTATTCGTCACGCCGTATCAAAACTTTGTGGTGAGACCACCAAGACAAAAATCCTTGTCCTAATCAGCGATGGGAAGCCCTTGGATGACCAATACGCAGGTTCTTACGCCATTGCCGATACCAAGATGGCATTGATTGAAGCCCGACGAAAAGGAATTCATCCCTTTTGCATTACGATAGATCAGGGGGGAAAGCAGGGAGCGGAATCCCTAAAAGGGGCGAACGTCGCCTGCGGGGCGACCGTCACCTCCGAGATGTACGGTCCCACGGCCTATTTGGTAATCGACAAAATAGAGAGCCTGCCAATTAAACTGCCGCGCATCTATAAACGGCTAACCTCCTAATTTATAAACTTCCCCTACAAATAGCATCAGCAACGCGGGCCACACGCATCATGGGGGCCACATCATGAACGCGAATAATCCGCACACCGAGTAAGATGGCAATCGCAACCGCCGCCGCAGTTCCCTCCCATCGAAAGAATGGCAAGGATTTCTCCCCTTTGTAAGGAGCGGTTCGGTGGGGTATAAGATCAGTGGCGGGCGTTAGGATTTTTCCGATAAATGATTTCCGGGAAGGGCCAATCAAAATCGGAACCCCCAGAGGGAGGAAATCAGAAAGATGATTTATCAGCGTTAGGTTGTGGTTTGCTGTTTTTCCAAAACCAATGCCGGGATCAATGACAATGCGTGTTTTAGAAATTCCATCATCCATTGCTTTCTCTAGTTGGTTTTCTAAGAAGTTGTAAACCTCGGAGACGACATTGTTATATCGGGGACGCCGTTGCATCGTTTGGGGTGTTCCTTTCGAATGCATGAGGATGAGTCCTGCCTTGTATTTTGCTACAATTGATCTCATCTTGGGATCACGCGTTAACCCGCTAATATCGTTAATGATCGAAACGCCATGCTCCAATGCCAATCGCGCCACCTCCGCCTTCGTTGTATCAATAGAAAGTGGTATTTTTACCTTCCGAGAAAGTGCCTTAATGACAGGCAGGATGCGCCGTAACTCTTCTTCTTCTGAAACAGGTAAGGCATTGGGCCGCGTTGACTCGCCGCCAATATCAAGAATATCAGCGCCTTCCTGTTCCATTCGGAGGGCATGTTTTATGGCTTGCTTGGCATCCATAAAAAGCCCTCCGTCTGAAAACGAATCGGGGGTGACATTCAATATCCCCATTACCAGTGGGTGTTTTTTAAGACTGAGTCGATATAACCCGCACTGCCAGAAGGGCTTAGAGGAGTGGGAAGTCATTTTGTAGTGGCGTAATTCATTACGCCCAGTGAAGTTTTTTAAGCCGGTGTTGCGACCGCGTCCTGCAAAACCAAGGAACCAATAATTTTATCTATCTCGGGGCCATCCAGCGATTCTTTTTCTAGGAGTGCTTCGGCTAGGGCAACCAGTGAACGCATATGTTGTTTCATTAACGACTTCGCTCTTTCGTAGTTGTCCACGACAAGCCTTCTTACTTCTGTATCAATATCAACTGCAGTCTTTTCTGAGAAATCACGATGTTGGGCAATCTCCCGACCCAGAAAAATCTCTTGCTCCTTTTTCCCAAAGGTCAGGGGTCCCATTTTCTCACTCATTCCCCACTCACAAACCATTTTCCGGGCCAGATCGGTTGCCCTTTCAATATCATTTCCGGCACCCGTCGTAATATGCTTTAGAACCAATTCCTCCGCCACCCGACCACCCATCATGATGGCAATGGTGTTATAGAGATATTCCTTGTTGTAATTGTGCCGATCGTCAATCGGTAACTGCATGGTCAGGCCCATGGCACGACCTCGTGGGATAATCGTTACTTTATGGATGGGGTCTGTTCCCGGAATGAGCTTCGCAATCAGGGTGTGCCCAGCCTCATGATAGGCGGTAATTTTCTTCTCTTCTTCGGTAATCACCATGCTGGTGCGCTCCACGCCCATGAGCACCTTGTCCTTAGCCACCTCAAAATCTGACATCAGGACTTCTTTTCTCTCTTTACGGGCGGCAAAAAGAGCGGCCTCGTTAATGAGATTTTCAAGGTCAGCACCCGTAAATCCCGGGGTTCCCCTCGCAATCGTTTCCAACACAACATCTTTTGCCATTGGAATCTTATCGCTGGTATGCACTTTCAGGATTTCTAACCGACCCTTAATATCAGGGCGATTGACAACAATCTGCCGATCAAACCGTCCGGGGCGCAATAGCGCCGGATCAAGGACATCGGGCCTGTTTGTAGCGGCAACCAGGATAACACCACTAGAAGTTTCAAATCCGTCCATTTCAACTAGGAGCTGATTGAGCGTCTGTTCCCGTTCGTCATGGCCACCCCCCAATCCCGCACCACGGTGACGGCCTACTGCGTCTATTTCGTCAATAAAGATAATACAAGGGGCCTGCTTCTTCCCTTGCTCGAAAAGGGCACGAACACGCGATGCGCCCACACCAACAAACATCTCAACAAAGTCAGATCCAGAAATAGAAAAAAACGGGACGCCCGCCTCTCCTGCAATCGCCTTAGCCAGAAGGGTTTTTCCCGTTCCGGGAGGTCCAACCACCAACACCCCTTTTGGAATTCTCCCGCCTAATTTTTGAAATTTGGGCGGGTCTTTCAGGAACTCAATAATCTCCTGTACCTCTTGTTTGGCTTCCTCTACCCCTGCGACATCGGCGAATGTGATCTTCTTACGATCTTCGGAGACCAGACGCGCACGACTTTTTCCAAAGGACATCGCCTTGTTCCCCCCCATTTGCATCTGCCGCATGAAGAAAATCCATAGGCCGATAAAAAGGATAAACGGCCCCCAAGTAATCAGAAATACAATGTACCATGACGGTTCTTCTGGAGGCTTGGCCGTAATCTGCACGCCTTTAGCGCGCAAATCTCTCACCAGATCAGGGTAAAAGGTTGTGTAGGTTTTAAATCGTGTCCCATTTTTTAAGACGCCGCGTATTGAATTTTCTCGAATCGTAACTTCTGCGATCTCTCCCTTTTCCGTCTTGGCCATAAAATCGGAAAAAATAAGTTCGTTTTCTATTTGCGCTTGAGGGGTGTTAAATAGCTTAAAAAGGAGCACCATCAATAGTCCTACAACTATCCAAAGCGCAAAATTCTTCCCCAACGGCGTCATCTTATCTTCATTCATAGATCGGGAACCTCATCGTTTTTTGATTGTATCATAGTTATAATCGGCCTCGCAATTGAATAATTTTATAAGGGAAAATAAAAAATATTTATAATTATTTATAAATATCTTGACAAATGTTACTCATTCTGTAATATACATTAATCATTAAAAATAGGTTCTGAAAGGGGTGTGATTTTTCAGAAAAATTTAAACAACGCCGGAATCACTGGCATAACGAAAGGGGGCAAATAGAGTGCATGCTTTAGGACAGCACTTGCTGGTTGAGCTACGAGATTGTAACAAACAAATTTTGAACGACATTGAACAAACGCGTGATTTCATGATTGCTGCCGCAAAAGAGGCCATGGCAACGGTAATCGGTGCCCACTTTCACGAATTTAGCCCGCATGGTATTAGCGGCGTGGTCATTATTGCGGAGTCCCATCTTTCCATCCACACATGGCCCGAATATGCCTATGCAGCCGTAGATGTGTTTACCTGCGGAGACGTATTACAGCCTTCCGTTGCAGCCGATTATTTGATTGCCAAATTTCAATCTACAAATCCCTCTGTTATAGAGGTGAAGCGGGGCATGTTGTCACTGAATGGCAGGGCGTTGCCCCATAAACCAATAGAAGGAGAAGCAATCCGCTATGACCGATCAGAAGAGCTACAAATGGTTCCTTGATTCTCTCTCTCCCGTTGAAGGCCACATGCATGGGATTGATACAATCATTTACACCAAGCAGACCCCTTATCAGCGGCTTGAGATTATTGATACGTTTAGCTACGGACGCTGTTTGATTCTTGATGGCAAGATGCAATCTTCCGAGTCTGATGAATTTATTTACCATGAGGCGTTGGTGCATCCTGCCATGTTGACGCATCCGAACCCCAAAAAGGTCTTTGTCGTAGGCGGCGGCGAAGGGGCTACCGTACGTGAGATTCTTCGCTATCCATCGGTTACGCGCGTGGTTATGGTCGATATTGATCAAGAGGTTGTTGAATCTTGCCGACAGCATCTTCCTTCGTGGCATGCAGGTGCCTTTGATGATCCTCGCACCGAGTTGGCCTATCAAGATGCGCGGCGGTGGCTAGAGGAGACCAAGGAGACTTACGACATTATCATTATCGATATTTCCGAACCGGTTGAGGAAGGGCCTGCCTATCTTCTCTATACCAAAGAATTTTATGCGTTGGTTACGGAACGGCTAAGTCCAGACGGGATTATATCGCTTCAAGCTGGCACCACCTCTGCGAAAAATCTGTTAAACTTTACCTCTGTTTATCAAACCCTAAAACAAAGTTTTCCTATCGTTGCGGGATATCAGGCGTGCATTCCCTCTTTTGGTCTTCCATGGGGATTCGCGCTCGCATCCAAGCAGTTTGATCCGCAGGCACTTGACATAAAAGAGGTCGATCAACGGATTGCGGATCGGATCCCGTCTGAGTTGCGGTACTATGATGGCATTCTCCATCAGGGGCAATTCCTTCTCCCAAAACATGTCAGACGGGAGATGGAACTGCAAGAGAGAATCATAGAAGACAATCACCCTTTGTTTACGTTTAATTAAAGCTATTGAACGAAGAGCAGTTAAAAACACCTCTCTTTGATGCGATGGTTGCCTTGGCCGAAAGCCGTAAGGTCTCCTTCCATACCCCCGGCCACAAAAGCGGCAAGGGTATCTCTACTCGCTTTCGTAAGTTTGTTGGCCCCAAAATATTTTCCATCGACCTCACGATATTAGATGAGGTGGACTCACTTCAGGAGCCAAAAGGGGTTATTAAAGAGGCGCAGCGATTGGCCGCTTTGGCCTACGGTGCCGATCGTTCTTTTTTCCTCTTAAATGGGACTACGGGAGGAAACCACGCGATGGTGTTAACCGCGTGTAGTCCGAACGATTCCGTACTCGTTGCACGAAATGCGCACAAATCGGTCTTGGCGGGTCTTATTTTTTCTGGCGCAAAGCCAATTTTTTATCTGCCCTCCGTTGATGAAAATCTGAAACTGACACTCAATGTTACTTATGAGGCAACGGTTGACGCCATTGATGCGAATCCTAGGGCAAAGACCCTTTTGCTAACGACGCCTAATTATTATGGGATTTGTGCAGATACAGAACGAATCGTTCCGTACGCCCACGAAAAAGGGTTGACCGTTTTAGTGGACGAAGCCCATGGCCCACATTTGAGTTTTCACCCAACCCTGCCTCCTTCGGCGATGCAGGTGGGGGTTGATCTTGCCGTGCAGAGTACCCATAAGATTATTGGCGGAATGACCCAAGCCTCTATGTTACACGCGAAAGGCTCTCGCATTGATATGACTGCACTGGCCGCAGTCTTAAAACTGGTGCAGAGCACCAGCCCATCTTATATTTTGATGGCCTCGCTTGATTTAGCGCGCATGCAAATGGCCACAGAAGGACGAACGCTCTTAGAGAGAACGATTCGGCTTGCGGAAGATGCCCGAACAAAAATAAACCGTATCCCAGGCATCTTCTGCTTTGATCGCAATATGGTTCAGAATCCGCTTTTTGCCCCGATGGGTGGTTTTGATGTTACGAAGCTTACGATTACCGTGAAAGATCTGGGACTTTCAGGATATCAGGTCTCACAGATATTAAATCTCAAGTATGGAATCCAAGTCGAGATGGCGGATCCGATGAATGTCTTGGTCATTGTCAGTATTGGGGACCGAAAAGACGACTTGGCGCGGCTGGTGGACGCACTGCGAGAAATATCAAAAGACTATCATGGCAAAACGGCTCTTTTCTCGGCCCAAATTGGTCTTCCTCCGTTTGGAAAAACGACTGGTATATCTCCACGAGAAGCATTTTTTAAAGAGCTTCAGTACATTCCGCTCGTAGAGGCCGATGGAAAGATCAGTGCGGAGATCGTCACGGTGTATCCTCCGGGAATTCCCCTTCTGGTTCCGGGGGAGCAGGTCACAAAAGAGGTGGTCCAATACATTGTTGAGATGGATCGGATTGGCGCAACGGTGGATGGGCTGGATCCCCAAAATAGCACCATTGCCATTGTAAGATAAAATTATAAACGTATCAGGGGAATGCGTTTTGTGTCATCCCCGAAATCCTTGCTTTCAGTTGGGCCGCCCATTTAGAATAAGCGTTAACAATGCAGCCTAAAACATTATTTGAAAAAATCTGGGATAATCATATTGTCCATCAGGCAAGTGGCGAACCCGCACTGATCTATATAGACTGCCACTTGGTTCATGAGGTGACCTCTCCACAGGCATTTGAAGGGTTGCGGGCTGCGGGAAGAATCGTTCGCCGAACCGATAAAACATTTGCCACGATGGATCATAACGTGCCGACCTCAGATCGCTCTCTTCCGATAGCAGACCCGATATCCAAACAACAGATTGATACCTTGGTGCGAAATTGTCGGGATTTCGGCGTGACCCTTTTTGATCTTCAAAGTCAAGATCAAGGGATTGTCCACATTATCGGGCCAGAGCTGGGCTTAACCCTGCCCGGAAACACGCTTGTTTGTGGAGACAGTCACACAGCAACACACGGGGCCTTTGGTTCTTTTGCCATTGGAATCGGGACATCCGAGGTGGAACATGTCTTGGCAACACAATGCCTACTTCAGGAAAAACCCAAAACATTTCTGATTTTTGTCAACGGGGCGTTGCCTTATGGTGTGGAGGCCAAAGATATTATTTTGTCGATTATCGGTGAAATCGGTACGGGCGGCGCGACGGGATATGTGATTGAATACTCGGGTGATACCATCCGTACCCTTTCAATGGAAGAGCGTATGACAGTTTGCAATATGTCGATTGAAGCCGGTGCGAGAGCAGGGATGATTGCGCCAGACGAAAAAACGTTTAACTATTTAAAGGGACGCCGATATGCCCCGATTGATTTTGAGTCTGCCGTAGCGAGATGGAAAACACTTCCTTCTGATCCGGGGGCCATTTTTGACAAGACCATTTCAATTGACGCAAGTCGATTGGCACCACAGGTCACATGGGGAACCAATCCCGGACAGGTGGTGTCGATCAACGGGACAATCCCGTATCCTGCTGACGCATCTAATTCGGATGAAAGAAAATCAACGGAACGTGCACTGGAATATATGGGATTAAAATCCGGTACGCAGATAGAAGATATTTCAATCGAACGGGTATTTATCGGTTCTTGTACCAATGCGCGCATAGAAGATCTCCGGCGCGTGGCCGAATTTGTGCGCGGTTGCCATGTCTCCCCAAAGGTTTACGCAATGGTGGTGCCGGGATCGCAACAGGTTAAACGAATTGCAGAAGAGGAAGGGATACACCGCATCTTAAAAGAGGCTGGGTTTGACTGGCGTGAGTCGGGCTGTTCCATGTGTCTGGGGATGAATCCTGATATATTAAAACCGGGAGAGCGGTGTGCCTCAACCTCGAATCGAAACTTTGAAGGACGTCAAGGGAAGGGTGGACGCACGCATCTGGTTTCTCCCGTGATGGCGGCGGCCGCAGCAATTGAAGGTCATTTTGTGGATGTAAGGAGGCACCGGCCTCCAGCGGGATAACAGCCCTCGTTGGGGCTGTAGAAGAAAAATATGGAACCCTTTAAAATACACAACGGCCTTGTCACCGTTTTAGATATGCCGAATATCGATACCGATCAGATTATTCCCAAACAATTTTTAAAGCGGATTGAACGAACTGGTTTTGGCCCGTTCCTATTTTATGACTGGCGGTTTCTTGAAGATCAGTCGCTAAATCCCGCCTTTGAGATGAACGCGACTCGGTATCAGGGTGCGTCTATTTTATTGACAAGAACCAACTTTGGATGCGGCTCATCACGAGAACATGCCCCATGGGCATTGTTAGATTATGGGATTAAGGCAATTATCGCCCCATCGTTTGCCGATATTTTTTATAATAACTGTTTTAAAAACGGGATACTGCCCGTAACGCTTCCTTCGGAAGCTATAGAGACCCTTTTTATTGCGGTTCGCAAAAGGCCCGGCTATCGTTTAACAGTTAACCTAGAGACAAAACAGGTAAAATCAGAAGATGCGCTTTGTTTTTCTTTTGATGTTGATCCGCATCGGCGCCATTGTTTAATGAACGGATTAGACGACATTCTCCTCACCCTGCAACACGAAGAGAAGATTCAAAGATACGAAACTACCTTAGCCTAGATTTCACCTGCCATACGCATCAGCTCTTGCGTATACGTCCAGTCCTCAAATGGGCCGCCTCGGCGAACAGATCGGAAATAAAGGTCACCCCAAACACCTGCAATTTGGTGGATCGCCTCGTGACGGGTAATTCCTTTTTCTAAAAGGCCTTTTAAAGCCATCCTCACCTCAACTGGATCATCGACATCCAACTGTTTTTCGATGGTAACGTGCAGGCCCGTATGGACAAGCGGGTTAACAACATACCCATTGATCTCTTGCGGCTGAAATGCCGTTTCACCCGCAGCCCAATAAGGATTAAATTCAGGATGGGCAATCATTGTTTCTGCGATCAGTTCCGCGTCACCCGAAAGCGTCTCCCCACTTTTTATTTTCTCCCAGACCCCACTATAAATGTCTGTTGCCTGCTTCGAAAAAAGATCAATCATTGTTTTCTCCTTAGTATCTTCGCGCTACTATACTTTAATCTCTCGGTCGTTACAGCCCCAACGAGGGCTGTCATACCCGCAGGGGGCCGGTGCCCCCTATATGACTTGTGCCTCAAAAAGTTTTGCGTAAACGCCTTTCTTTCCGATCAGCATTTCGTGTGTTCCTGATTCCACAATGCTTCCCTTCTCCAGTACAAGAATCCAACCCACTTTCCGCAATGATGAAAGCCGATGTGCAATAATGATTGTTGTTCTATTGGCAAAAAGATTTTGTAATCCTTCCTGAATACTGCCTTCCGTCTCCGAATCGATATTGGATGTCCCTTCATCAAAGATAATAATCGGAGGATTCTTTAAGAAAGCTCTGGCAATGGCCACGCGCTGTTTTTGACCAATGGAAAGTTTTACCCCTCTTTCGCCAATATGGGTTTCATACTGATTTGGAAGTCGCTCGATAAAATCGTTTGCGCACGCGGCTCGCGTGGCATGTTCAATCTCCGCAAACGTCGCATGCAGGTTTCCATACGCAATGTTTTCCCGTACTGTGCCATTAAAAAGAAACGGTTCTTGACGCACCAGACTAAACTGATCGCGTAACGTTTTAATCGACATCTCTCGCACATCATATCCATCAATCGTAATTGCCCCCTCTTTTGCGTCATAAAAACGCAAGAGAAGCGACAGGGTCGTACTCTTCCCGCTTCCGGTTGCCCCTACCAGCGCAACAGTTTCCCCGGGAGCGATATCAAAATCCATCTTCTCCAAAACCTGCTTGTTCAAAATATAGTGAAATGAGACATGATGGAACGATATCGCCCCCGTGAGACGCTCTGGAACGATTATAGGAACTTTCGGCTCGGAAATGGTAGGCGTCGTATCCAGCAACTCGAAGACACGCCCTGCCGCAACAAGGGCATGTTGCAACATATGATTGATCGAATGAATCTGATTGATTGGGGCATAAAAAATAGCGGCGTAGGCAAGAAACGCAATAAGCGTTCCTACCGTGATAAAACTCGAAGCCGCAAGATAAGAACCAACCCCAAGAATAGAGACCGTGCCGAAAGAGGCCAGCATTGCCATGGAGGGAGAATAGATCGACCAAAGCCGTGCAACGTTCAGGCTTCCTTCACACAGCGCTTGGTTGCGTTCTTCAAAACGGGATACCTCATGCTGTTGTCGATTAAAAATCATCGTCTCACGAATACCAGAAAGTCGATCTTGGAGAAAGGCATTGAGTTGCGCCATCTCGTGTCGAACTGTTTTATAGCGCGGATGAATCTGCGCCGTAAAAGAAATAGCCGCATAGACCAAAAGGGGGATCGGGACCAGCGCTACAAGTGCCAGCCGCCATTCCAAGACAAACAGCATGATGGTTACACCCAATAGTGTCAATACGGCAATCAGTAAGTTTTCCATCCCATCAATAAAAATGCGCTCCATGTTTTCGACATCGTTGTTGACGCGGGACATAATCTCTCCAGTTGAGTTATCATCAAAATAAGAAAGAGAGAATCGTTGCACAGCCTGAAAAACCTGATTGCGAATATCAAAGATGACATGTTGTTCAAGCGCATTATTCAGTCGAATGCGAGCGATATTCAAAACCGCCTTGACGATATAAACCCCAACCATGCCCATGACCAGCGTCACCAACAGTTGCGGCTGTTTCTTCCCAATCCCTTCGTCAATAGCCCTTTTAATGAGCCAAGGTGGGATCAGTTCTACAAGCGTAGCGAGTCCTGCGGCAAAAAACGTACAAGAGGCCAATCTTTGATAAGGCTTAACGTATGTTAAGACACGGAACAAAAACTGCCATGATTCTCCTCTAAAGCCCATTTTATTTTTCCATTCTGAATTAGTGCCCCATACGGATAGGCACTGGCATAAACGTGATGATAAACAAAACGACAGACGAGATCCCCAGCAAGCGATGTTTGAAATCAAGTGGAGTCTCTTCATCAGACGTAGGGGGATGACGCACGCCTAAAAGGGCAGCCATCGCAGCCCAAATATACCAGCCCTCCCAACCCATCCTCCCCAACACGATTAGCACAACGATCATCGCTATCGAAAGAAATTTCTGTTTTTTCCCAAGCAGTGCGTACGCGATGTGGCCGCCATCAAGTTGGCCTATCGGCAGCAAATTTAAAGAGGTGACAAAAAGGCCAATCCATCCGGCAAAGGCAACGGGGTTCAACGCCAAATCAAATCCTTCTGCGGGTGCCTTTGCCATCAGATGGGCGAGAAAGGTAAAGACCAAAGAGTCTCCCAGCTGTAATAGGGACGATGTTTCGTCAATCCTGACAATTTTAGAAGAATAAAGTCCAACGCAGATGGCGACAACGGCAATACCAAATCCGGCAAAAGGGCCAGCGGCACCAATATCCAATAGGGCTTTTTTTTGCAATATCGGAGAGCGCATCTTAATAAACGCGCCGAAGGTGCCTATGATTCCATAAGGGGGCCATGGGCCAGGGATAAAGTAAGGGAAAGAAGTCTTAACGCCATACACCTGTGACGTGACGTAATGGCCCATTTCATGGACAAAAAGAATGAGCATGAGCGTAAACGCAAAGGGAATCCCTTTCACAATGTCCGCCGGATGCGAAAAGGGATGACCACCCTCTTGATAGCTCCCCGTCAACAGGGTTGTGATACAGGTGAGGAAAAATAAAATGAGTGGAACCGTCAGTCGTGATTTTGCACTTATTGGCTCATCCCCCTTCAAGGGGATGTTAGAAGGGGATGGGCTAAAGTCCGTTGCAATTTGACTTTCTTCTTCCATGTATTAGCTCCCAGAGACCGGGCGAATATCTCCCACCTCATACATCGACAGGGCAAGCCAGTTATCCCCTGACTTCAGAAAAATCTCATCTTCACTTATATCCGCAAGGATTCCTTTATAAAGGGTCCCATGATAATCAACCTCAACCTCTTTTCCCTTTAGCGTCTGTAAGTGATTTGTCATGTTTAATCCTAACCGATTCTCTGCCCTCTGTTCTAGGGGCGGGTTTCAAACCCGCCCCTACTAATAACCCATTTCATTTAGGAAGAGGTCGTTTTTTCTCCATTCTTTTTTGACTTTTACCCAAAGTTGTAAAAAGACCTTTGTGGCCAGCAAATCTTCTAACTCAATTCGCGCGGCAGTGCCAATCTCTTTTAGTCTGCCCCCCTTCTGTCCGATTAAAATCGCTTTTTGTGAATTTTTTTCAACATATAAGGTGACTTCAATATGAATAATCCCTTTTTCTTCATCCTCTCTAAAGCGCTCAATCTGTATCGAAACGACATAAGGGATCTCGTCGCGTGTCTTTTCAATGACCTTTTCGCGGACGATTTCGGATGCCAAAAACCGGACAGGCTGATCGGTGACCTGATCTTCTGGGAAATAGGGCGTACCCTCTGGAAGGTAGGAAAGTGCGAGATTAATCAGCCTGTCTGTATTTTCCCCTGTTTTTGCACAGATCGGTATTATTTCAGAGAAGTGAGAAGCGGCCAACTCCTTTTCACTATTGAAAGTGTCTAGGATAGTAATGAGCTTGCTCTTTCCGACCAGATCAATTTTATTTATAACCAATATTTTGGGTGTCTCTATTTTTTTAAGAACATCAAACAGAAGCTGATCTTCTGATTCCCGTTGGGGTTCAACCAAAAGAAGAATGAGATCGACCTCGCGAACAGCACTGCGTGCAGTGTGAACCATCCGCTGATTCAGATGCGACTTCTCCCGTTCCGTGTTATGAATCCCGGGGGTATCAAAAAAAATTATCTGGCCAGTGGGAAGATGCTTTACGCCAAGAATCTTATTGCGTGTCGTCTGTGGCTTATCAGAGACAATCGATATTTTTTGTCCAAGCACCTGATTTAAGAATGTCGATTTTCCAACATTGGGCCGACCGACAATAGCAACAAATCCAGACTTATAGGGCATTAGGGGGTCAGTGGCCAGCATCACTTTTTTTCACAGCCCCAACGAGGGCTGTTGTCCCGTCCGGGGCCGGTGCCTCGTAAAATTCGTAGACAATCTCTCCTTTTTTAACAAGGCCCAAGCGTTCCCGTGCAATAGCCTCAACATAAAAAGGGTCTGTTCTGAACCCTTCAATCTCATGGAGAAGATGATTGTTTTCAACCTCTAAGGTGTCAATCTCTTGCTGCGCTTGCACCAACACATGTTTCATTTTGGAAAAATGAAAAAAACCCATTTCCCCAAAGAAAAAAGAAAAAACAAGGGAGCCAATCGTAAAGGACATCGCGGCGAAAATAAGCCGATTTACTTTCTTCTGACTATGCGCAATATCCTTGAAACTTTTATTGAGCGGCGGCATACAAACCCATTCCCGGGAAAAGGGCGTTACCGCCGAGTTCCTCCTCTATTCTTAAAAGCTGGTTATATTTTGCGACGCGATCAGTTCTGGATAATGAGCCAGTCTTGATCTGTCCTGATGAGACTCCTACAGCAAGATCGGCAAGCGTGGTATCTTCAGTCTCTCCTGATCGATGGGAAACAATGGTTTTAAAGTTTGCGGCCTTGGCGCAATCTATTGTCCTGCGTGTTTCGGTCAGCGTGCCGATCTGATTGAGTTTAATCAAGATGGCATTGCCAAGACCATCTGCAATCCCTTGCTTAAGACACACTTCGTTGGTCACAAAAAGATCGTCTCCCACGAGTTGGACTTTGTCCCCTATTTTTTTTGTCATCTCTTTCCAGCCCGCAAAGTCGTTTTCAGAAAGACCATCCTCTATCGAAACAATCGGGAAAGCAGAAATGAGGCGTGCATAATAATCAACCATTTCATCAGACGATAATATTTTCTTCTCGGACGCAAGTTGATATTTCCCATCTTTGCAAAACGAAGAAGCCGCAACATCTATTGCCAAAAGCACATTTTTCTTCGGGGAAAAGCCTGCGGCCACAACGGCGTTGAGAATCAGTTCCAATGCCTCTTCATGTGATCGCACGGCTGGCGCGAATCCGCCTTCATCCCCCACGGCTGTTGTGTATCCTGCTTTTTTTAAAATCTTTTTTAAGGTATGAAAAATCTCCGTTCCCATCCGAAGTGATTCTGAAAAAGAAGTTGCTCCAGCAGGGATAATCATAAATTCCTGAAAATCAAGACCATTGTCGGCGTGCATCCCGCCATTGATAATATTCATCATCGGAACCGGAAGTGTACAAGCAGACGGCCCTCCGATGTACCGATAGAGCGGGAGATTCGCCTCGCTAGACGCGGCTTTTGCGTTCGCGAGAGAGACACCTAAGATAGCATTGGCCCCCAGGACACCTTTATCAGGGGTTCCATCCAACGCGATTAAGGTGTGATCCAGCGTTGCTTGATCTTCCGCCTGAAGGCCAATGAGTGCAGGTCGAATCTTTTCGGTGACATTTTTAACGGCTGATAAAACGCCCTTTCCGTGGTACCGTTTGGGGTCGTTATCTCGAAGCTCTATTGCCTCTCTTTCTCCAGTAGAAGCGCCAGAGGGAACCGAGGCGCGTCCAAAAGCGCCAGAGGCAAGCCACACCTCTACTTCAATGGTTGGGTTCCCGCGAGAATCTAAAATCTCCCGCGCGTGTAGATTGGTAATCAAGCTCATCTTATTTTTTCCTCCAGTAGTCTGTGTGGTTCACCTTGTTATTTAGAGAAGACATTACTGTACCATTGTCAACCCGCCATTTTCCACTTTAAACACCAGACAAATTGCAGCTCTAATATCAGCCATGTCGATGACAGCGCCATTAAAATGGCCAGTTCAACAGGCGGCGTAAGCGGTATCTTCAGTATCATTTTAGAGATGTAGGCCAACGCCAAAAAATAGGTTACAGCCATTGTGAAAGCGGGCCAAAGAAAAAATTGTGCTCGCATTTTTAATGAAGAAGGCCGATAGACAATGGTTCCCATGATCCCTGCCACAACCCCAGTCAAAAGTGTTTGATGAGTTGGCTTATCAAAATAGCTACCTAAAAAAAAGCCTATCCCGCCACCAATACATATAAAGACTGTCCCCATTAGAAGCGTGTTGAGTGGGATTGATTTTAAATAAGGGAGAATCGATTCTCCGTCTGGAAAAGTACTGATTGTTTTTCTTTCAGATCGCGCACGATAGTACCCTATTTCAAACCCGTCTCTTGCGACAGCCGTTGCCACAAAACTAATCATTGCCGCGCGCACGACCCCATAACCCATAAAAAACTCCACAAAACCAAGGATCATGAAGTAAAGAAAAAATGGATAAATGAAACCGATTTTAATAGCCAGCCAGAGAAACTCTTTGCGCCGTTCCTGAAAGAGCGTTAAGAACGGGGTTCCAAACCCCTTCGCGTATGCATAAAAAACTACAGGAATACAGGTGATCGCAGAGCAAATGCCAATAAACACAATGGAAATGGCCTTTGTCTCAAAAGCGATAAAATAGGCAATGGCGAAAAAAGGAGGGTAGGTATAAAGCCCCGCTAGAAATATCGCTCGTATTTTTCGTTTGCGGGCATCTTTATCCTTATCCAATGCCGCCGCATAGAGTAGACGCAGTTTTAGTCGGTGTAACATGGTTCCATTTATTTTACTACCAGACACTATGGGAATAAGATTTTTAAATCACTCACTGTTTGAGCGAAAAAATCGGGCTTCCCCTCTTTTAGTTCTTTCTCGTCTCCAAAACCGAAGCACACAGCACAAACTTTAATCCCCGCCGCACGCGCCGCGTGAATATCGTTCATCATGTCCCCAATGATAATCGTATCTTCTGCCGGAACACCCAACTGCGCAATTGTTTTTAAGATCATTTCAGGGTGCGGCTTTAAATTCACTCCCTCTGCTGCACCCAAAACCAATTCAAATGTATTTTCTGGGCAAAGACTCTCAATAATTTTTTGGGTAAATTTAATCTGTTTGTTGGTAACCACGGCTTTTCTTTGATGCTTATTTTCACAAAGCAATTCCAGCATCCCCGGATAAAGACAGGTCTCATCTACAAGATGGGCCAGATAATGCCCCTCAAATATCTTAAGCGACCGTGCCAAAAATGCTGGATCATCGCTTCCAGTGGCATCCGTAATCAGGCGGTAAACCCCGTTTCCAACGTAGCCGTAGATGGTGTCAACAGGCAGTTCCGGTAGGCCCAAATCTCGAAAGGTCAGATTCACAGACAGGGCGATATCTTTTCGAGAATCAATGAGTGTCCCATCCAAATCAAATATATAGAGTGAAAACATTTTACTCCTATTCTCAATTTCCCTCCTAATTTTAGGAGGGAAATTTCTGATTGCGCAATCTGACGAATCATATCACGTGTGGCGTGATTTTTAGGATCTCCGACAATTTTTACAGCGCCTCCATAAGCCCGCACAATCGCCCCCTCTGGAACAGACGCCTCTGTGTAATCGGTCCCCTTTGCGTGAATTGAAGGCTTCAGCGTTTGTAATACTTTTGAAACATTTAATCCATTAAAAATAACAACGTAGTCCACACAGGCCAAAGAACCAATTAACAATGCCCTTTCTTTTTCGTCTAATATCGGGCGGCCCGGGCCTTTTAATTGACGAACCGATTGATCGCTATTGATCGCGACCACCAAAACATCCCCTAATGCCCGCGCGGCCTGAAGATAACGAACATGTCCGACATGAAGCAGATCAAAACAGCCGTTTGCCATGACAACGCGCTTCCCGCGCAGCAATCGCGGAAGTGCTTCAAGCTTCTTTTGCTTCATTGCCCCTTTCATTTTTAACGCGTCATGATACAGGCTGCGCAATGTTCTTGACAACCCCATATAGAGGTAGTAGATTTTGCGTATGAGACCCCTTATTGGCATTACCACACGCGCTATCGATCAGTCTGGACGCTACGCGGTATCAGCTCGCTATGTAACATGTGTAAATCGTGCAGGCGGGAATGCCGTTTTATTGCCTCCAGAAGCCGCCGATATTGTAACGCTCCTTGACCGAATTGATGGTTTAATCCTATCCGGTGGCGGCGATATTTCATCTGATCTTTATGGCGGGTTTCCCCATCCAGACCTTTATGGGGTGAATATCGATCGGGACAGAACCGAAATGTTGGCCGTAAAATACGCTATCGAATACAAACTGCCTCTTTTAGGCATATGCCGAGGTATTCAGATCATGAATGTTGCATTAGGCGGAACACTCATTGAGCACATACCAGAGATGGTGGGGGAGACGGTGCGGCACCGATTGCCGGATGATAAAGAGAATCTTCATTCGGTAAAGCTGTTACCCAACTCTTTAACAGCCAGAATATTTGGCATGGTTGAAATGGATGTTCCCTCGTTTCATCATCAAGCCGTTCGGAAAGTCGCTTCTTCGTTAAAAGAGGTCGCCCACGCTCAAGATGAGGTTATTGAAGCAGTCGAAATGCCAGCACATCCTTTCTTCATTGGGGTTCAGTGGCATCCAGAACTTTCGGAAGATCCTCTGCAAGAGAAACTTTTTAATGCCTTTATCGAAGCAACGGCCAGAAAAACTTAATCTCCTTCTGGCTCGCTTGGGCCTTGAACATGGGTGACGATATCCTCTTCAAAAAGCGCTTTCATCTCTTGGGCCAAGAGGTATCCCGCTGGAAGCTCAAATCCATGCTCTTTGGTCTCTGGCTTTTTTGATACGGGCTCTTGCTTCGTCTCTTGAATGACGTTGAGTAAATCTTTTTCGTCTTGTTCCATTGCCATTTAAACGACTCCTGTCGGTATTATAACATACAGAGCTTAATAAC
>Ga0213870_1000330_pt1 | contig 23578 bp, 28 predicted proteins | sample WICALVC2017_Meta_FD_160119 | JGI IMG/M metagenome (GOLD analysis project Ga0213870, IMG submission 160119) | Freshwater microbial communities from subterranean cave lake in Wind Cave National Park, South Dakota, United States - WICALVC2017 | ecosystem: Environmental > Aquatic > Deep subsurface >... | reverse complement strand
TAGGAACAACACCACGCCTGCCGGACTTCTGAGAGACATAACCAAAAACTTCAGCAATCGTTCTCTGCGGAACAAACAACGCATCAGGGTATCGTTCCAATGCAACCAAGTGAGAAAAGGTGCCTTCGGGTCCTAAATATGCGACCTCAACTTTAGGCATAACAAAATTATCCATGAGGAATTTTCGTTTTCTTTTTAATCCCTTTTTAAAATTATGTTAACAAGTAAAGAGATGGGAATTCTATCAGATTATTGTAGACATAGTCAAAGATGAGGAGAATCCCAAGAGCAGAAATGGAATTGCAAATTGGTAGATTCTTATCGTAAGAAATCGAGCAAGGTCGGTTGTTGTAGGATTCTCGCCTGTACGGCTAGACTTTTTTGTAGTGCCTCTTGTTGCTGTACCAACAATGAAGCGGCTTCATAGATAGAAAACAGATCGCTCCCCTCTTCTTTGGATTTAATCTCAAGCGTTCCCACCTGAAAATCCGTAAGCCGTACCTTTGTTTCATCTAAACGGTTTAGCCGTGCGCCAATCACTGCCCGTTCTACGCTAATCTGGTCGGTCGCCTTGTCCATATCGGTGATCGCGGTCTGAATCCCCACAGTGTTACTGGTCTCTAACGCCGTCTCAAGATTCAAAAGCGTTGCGAAAATATCAACTCCGTTCGCATTCCCCTTAAAAACCTGATCCCCCGGAAGATTCTTGGACAGCATCGCACCCGACTCGGCTAAAATAGATATCTCTCCGCTATCACCCAGATACTCCTCCCCTGAAAGCTGACTTTTCCCATTGGTAAGCCCCAATGCCAAACGCGCATCCCCTAGAGGGGGCTTTGCAGGCGCAGTCGGATCGGCTTCTGGCTGAACGATTCTATTAAATACGACTGACGAATGGCCTTTCACCAAATTGGACGTAACAACCAAATGACCTTTTTCCGATCCCGCTTCGTCCGGCTCAAATTTAACCTCAACCGAACTATCAGGCGTTGTATTAGAAAACACAAGGGCCTCATTAACCTGTCCTTGTATTTCTTCTGCAAGCGCGACCCCGCTATAAAACCCTGCATTAAGCGTGACCTGCACATTCACCCCATCCACAGTCAGATTCAGGCGATCATTGCTGGCGTCCGAAGGATCAGACGAATCATACGAAACAATTTCTATTGCCTCCTCAATAGAGGTGCCAACAGTTTGCCCCCGCCACTCCTTTTCAAAGTCAAACGGTTTTGTTGCGGTTTTATGGCCTGCAAAAATATGTTGTCCTCTGTGCGTCGTATTGGCCATTGCGGTAACCTGCTCAAAAATCTGCCTGATCTCAACCGCCGCGATCTTCCGTTCTAACGACTGACTCGGCGCGTTGGCCATTTGAGTAGCAAGCTCCCCTGCACGCGCAATGCGCTCTTGCAAACCGCTTAAAACCGAATCACTGGATGAAAGAAACTCCCCTGCAGAACTGATGTTTCTTATAAACTGATCCACTTTTGCAATGGATTGCCCATAATTTAAAATGCGCGCAGACGCAATCGGATCGTCCGATGGACGCAAGATCTTTCTCCCAGCAGAATTTCGATCCAGCGCCTTTGCAACCGCCTCGGTACTGCGTCGCAAACTCGTCGTGGCCGAATTAAAAAGCATTTTTTCTGTAATACGCATCACGCTACCTAAAATTTTACCGCTTCATTTCAATGATTGTTTGCAACAGCTCATCCGCAGTCGTAATCAGCCTTGCCGATGCTTGATAAGCCCTCTGAAAGGAGATCAGATTGGTCATCTCTTCATCCAAAGAAACCCCAGACACCTCCTCCCGTTTTGTTGCCAACTGATCCGCTATCCCCTCTTCTACCGCAAGATTTTGCTGTGAAAGTCTTGCGCGAGAACCAACCTCCGCAGTAAACCCTGCATAAAAATCCTGCAATGTATCACCCAAAGCAGAAAAACTTTTATCTTGTAATTGCGCCAGCAACAGCGCATTGCCATTGCCACCGGGCAATGCCTCTGCCGAATCAGACGCCGCAATCAACGCAGGATCAGACAACACCACATCCATTTTCCCTGCCTGCCCCTGATATGGCATGGCAATATCAAACCGATCTCCATCCGACGCATCCCCGGCAATTTCTATTGCAATCCCTTCAAACACGGCCGTAAAACCAAAAGCGGTCGCTGTAAAGTCCGCGGTACTGGCTCCAGTCTTTACATTCCGTATGGTAAATTGACCCTGTGAAAAGGTAATTTCATAAGGATCAAAGGTCAATGCCTGCGCCTCATCAATGGCCACAAGCATAGAAGCACCTCCATTATTCGTGCTCGGCTCAGAAACAGACAGATTCAGGGGTGAAAAAAAATCGCCGCCTTCTGTCCCATCCAGCGCGAATCCTTTTGCATGTTGTGTATTAAACCCAACGGCAATAGAGGCGGCCAGTTTATCCAGTTTATCCGTATAAGCAGACAGGACATTATCGCGTATTTCGATTAACCCCCCCAATCTCCCGCCTCCAATAGAACCTGTAATATCACGGCCATCACGCAATGAGATTTTGGTACGCCCGGAATTTTGCGCGTCCATAGACGCTGAAAGGGAATCAGCGTGGCCTCCTGAAATCAGCGTAGCCGTTTCCCCGCCACCGCCCACCGTAACAGTTACTGCCCCATTCTCTCCTTCCAATAAGTTAATTTGTACTTTTTCAGAAAGTGCTCCTAAAAGACGCGTTCTCTCATCTTTTAAACCGTTTGCAGAACTCGCATCGGAAGAATGGTCAGCCAATTGAATTGTTTTATTAAGATCAGCAATTTGCAAAGCCAGCTGATTGACTTCATCAACACGCCCCCTGATTTCGGCGTCCATATCCTTTGATATTGATTTTAACTGCGTATCAACCGCACGAACCGTTTGAGCAAAGCCTCTTGCACGTTCCAGAAGAACAACACGCGGGGCTGTTTCAGCAGCATCATCAGATAAATCATTCACGGCAGAAAAAAAATCGTTTATCGCTTGATGAATACCATTGCCCCCATTATTGAAAACATCTTCGATCCGATCCATCAGCCCTTTTTCGGCCTGAAATCGCCCCAACGTGGATTGTCCTGTAATAATCTGACGCTCTAAAAAAGTATCCACGACGCTTCGCACCTGCGCAATCTGAACGCCGCTCCCAAAGACGCCATCCAATATGGAAGTCGTTTCATAAAGCGGTTGCTGTCTGCTGTATCCTGGGGTATTCACGTTGGCAATATTGCCAGAAGTGACTGAAATCGCCCGCTGGTGCGCGGAAAGGGCTTGCCGCCCTATATTTAATATGCCAGCAATATCGGGCATGATTAACCTCTTACATTCAAGGCGCCTGTGGGTCTTAACGCGCGACTCGATTGGAAATCATGGCTAAAACCTGTGGCTTGGTACGTTTGTGTGGTTGTCGAAAGATGGGTTAAAAGACCCAACAAAGAATTCACCTGCTGTAAGATACGACCTACTAATAATCCATTGATTTGGTTGATCTCGGTGACCGATGACGAAAGTGCCCGCAATCGGTCGTAACAGGAGATCAGCCGTCCCCGATAAGGCAACGAGACAACCCCAATGAGCTGTCGCAACGAAAGGGTTCCTTCAGAACGGCTCGTCATCTGAAGACGACGCGCCAGTGGGTCAATCTCACGCAATCTGCGCTCTTCTAGCGCCTTTAGTTCCGCCAAGAGCACCTCTTTTTCGCTCAAACAAGGGACAAGATCGTTTAGATTGCCTTCGATCATCAGCCCTTTTTCTTTTTGAAGCACAGCCAGCAATTTTTGATATCGCTTAACCATTTCCTCAAGCGTAAAAAGAAGCCTTGCTAAAAGAGGCTCTTCAATGTCAGTGATAGAGCCATCGCGCGTTTCCGTGAGCATAGTGGGTCCCTACTTTCTCTCATACCCTGTAAAAACAACGCATCATATCTCTTTTTTGCGTCTACCTTTACAAGATTCTATCTAACATCGTCGCTTTAACAAGCGACTCGGCCAGAACCTTTGCGTCGGGAAGTTTCTTCCCAGACTCAAGTGTTCTTTTCGCATCAAAAACCTTTTCTTCCCGAACATCTGACCCTTTTGCAACAATGCTTGACAACCGCGCTAACGCCTGAGATTTTCCAGATATTTCAACACGATCCGAGACAGGCGGTGTAAGCGAAGGAGTAGATTCCTTTGCTTTTTTAACCTCTTTTGCCCCTTTTAGATAGGCCCCCAGTATAGTAAATGGGTTCCCTCCCTGGATCTTCATTTTATTCTCCTTTTTATAACAGGGTGAAATATTCGTCCCCTGATATGTAACTTATCGGTCAGTTGCGTCTAAAAGTTTAGGGGTTGATTGCATTTCTTTTTTGTGTAAGTGTTCCATCATCATCTTAGAGAGACCAAAACTATCTTGTGCGGCCATTGCATCGCCTATGGCCTGATTAAAAAGATGGCCATAAACATCTCCTGAAGTCCCTTTACCAAAAAGCCCTTTACCACCTGCTGTTTTTTGCATCTTTTCAAACAACATTGCGACAAAAAAACTCTCAAAAGACTGTGCCGCTTTTTTTAGCTTTTGTTCCTCATGTTCTCCGCCATGAGAAGCAACGCCCTGTTTATTTTGGGCGGGTAATACTGAATTGTCAATAGGACGAATCTCCATTATATAATCTCCAAATGGGCTTCTAGCGCCCCTGCAACCTTAATGGCCTGTAATATAGAAATAAGATCGCGCGGGGTCACACCAATTGCCTTCAGTGCCGCAACCAATGTTCCAATCGTCGGCCCTGACTTAAACAATAAAACCTTGGCCGGCTCTTCCGTAACTTTTGTTTCCTCTTTTTTAGTTTCAACTGTTGTACCGCCCGAAAATGGGTTTGGTTGTGACACTTGTGGTTCTGTCTTGACCTCAATCGTTAAATTTCCGTGCGCAATCGCCACGTCTGAGATTCTTACATTGGACCCCATGACAACGGTCCCGGCGCGTTCATTCACCACGACCTTCGCCACCGTATCAATCTTAACATCCAAGCCCTCAAGCGTTGACAAAAACTCAACAATACGCCCTTTATATTCCTCGGGAACTTCCACCTCTATAGAGCCTGAATCAAGAGCGCGCGCAGGCGGCGGAAATCCCTCTGTGGAAGACTCTGGACTTATTTTCTTGACTTCTCTATTGATGACATTGGCCACGCGAAGTGCCGTTGTAAAATCAGGATCCCGCAACATAAAAGAGACCGTCCCTTTTTCATTAAAATGCACGGGGACCTCACGCTCGACAATTCCTCCCGTAGGAATTCTGCCAACCGTAGGATGATTCTTTTGCACCTTGTCTGCCTCTCCCCCGACAAAACCTCCCACGGAAACCTCGCCTTGCGCCACAACATAAACCACTTGGTCAGGCCCTTTAAGCGGGGTCATCAACAAAGATCCCCCTTGTAATGTTGAGGCATCGCCCAATGACGAAATGGTAACATCCAACCGTGACCCGGGTTTTGCAAAAGGAGGCAATTTAGCAGTCACCATCACAGCGGCCACATTTTTAACCTTGACCTTATTGGGGTCAACAGTAATCCCCATGCGGGTGAGCATACTGGCCAAAGATTGCACCGTGAAAAGGGTGCCTGTTTTATCGCCCGTCCCCGCAAGCCCAATCACCAATCCATACCCTACCAAAGCGTTGCTTCTCACCCCAGACACGTCGGTAATGTCTTTAATACGCACAGCCTCCGCAGGAACAACGGCAGAAAAGATCACAGAAAAGATCATAAGCCCAGAAAGAAAATAAGTCGCCGATTTGTCTGCAAGTTTCATCACCAACTCCATGATTATAAAGGATATATCCAGTTTAAAATACGCGCAAGCCATCCGGGACGGTTAATCTCATTTAAAACCCCTTTGCCCGTATACTCAATCTTTGCGTCTGCAATTTTACTCGAAGCCACCGTGTTGGTTGTATCAATATCTTCTGGACGCACAATTCCCCGAATGGTAATCGTCTCCTTTTCGTTATTCAGCAGAACCTCGCGAACCCCCTCTACCAACATATTCCCATTCGGAAGCACCGCAGTGATCACCGCTGGAACATCCGCCGTAAATGCGCCGCTTCGTTTTGTGGATCCTGTGCCATCAAACTTATTGGCAAACTCTGTTTCTCCTTCAAATTCTCCAAACCTTTTTGGGCCTGTCAACGAGACCTCTATACTACTGTCCCTTGCTGACTTCGTCCCTGTCTCCTTTGTGGCCTTCGCATTTTCGGAAATTTTAATCGTCACCAGATCTCCAACATGGCTCGCCCTAAGATCCACAAAAAGAAAGGGCCGAGACGTGCTGTCTGTCCAAAGGGACCCCTCTGTCCGTTCTGGCGGTCCTGCTATTTTTGACAACGCCTTTTCTCCGGGCATTGGAGCCTCAATCTGTATTTCCCTTGATGGCGCGGCACATCCAGAACTCCAAATGAGGATCGCCACAAGCAGTGTCTTTTTCAATAATTTATTCATGACTAAAACGCAACCTGTACTTTAGAAGCACTCACAACGGTTCCATAAATAGGTTTTTGACTGTCTTGCGGAACGACGGCCACCTGCCGACCTAAGAATCCATCTTCTTTAACGCGTCCGGAAACAGAAACCGTAACACCTTCTGTCTCGACAAAAAGAATCACACGATCTCCTTTGCTCATCACGGGGGCATCCTCAATCATATCGAAAGTAATCGGCACCCCCGGAAGGATGAGACGTTGCGCCTTCTTGTTGACAAGATCGTCCATCGTTTCTACATACAATTCGTCTGGCCTGACTTGATGAACCGTTAAGACGACAAGCGCATTAGATTCAATCAACTCTTTTCTCTGAATGGGGCGGGTCGCAACAAGCACCTTCCGAACGACAGACACATCCGCAGTCACCCAATGATCGCTCACCGTTCCATTTTTTTGTTTCACCGACAATAGAAAAAGAGATCGTCCCATTAAACCCTTTCCGCCTTCTCCTACCGGCCCCTGCGTCACTGCAACCTGATCATTCTCAAATTTTATTTTTCCGGTTAAGATCGGCGTAACCGTCTTGATGTTAATCCGAATGGGATCTTTTTGAAGACGCTCCGAGACATATTCACGAATGGCCGATTTCATCTTATCAGATACGCGTTCTTCTGAAAGCACACCCGTCCCTTCCACAATATGCACAGACATCGAAAGAACCAACATTAGAGAACATAGTCCTATTTTAAAAATTTGTTTCATATTTTACCTCTTTAAACTATTGACCAATGATAACATTTCGTCAGATGTCTGAATGGCCTTTGAATTCAGTTCATAAGCCCTCTGCGCGACAATCATGCGAACCATTTCTTCTGCGATATTCACATTAGAACTTTCTAAGAAACCCTGCTCCAATTGCCCAAAACCTTCTTTATCTGGAACCCCCGTAATGGGGCCTCCAGAAGCGACGGTATCCTTATAAAGATTTCTTCCTAAAGAATCTAACCCTGCAGGATTTGCAAACCGAGCCAATTCAATGGTCCCCAAAGTCGTCTCAAGGTTTGTGCCCGCTGGCTGTCCTGACACCACACCTTCGGGGGAAATGCTAATATGTGTCATGCCATTCGGGACAGATATTGAGGGGAGTAATTGCAAGCCTTCCGCAGTAACAATAGAGCCTTCATCGTTTAATTTAAAGTTTCCAGCCCGTGTATACCCTGTTGATCCGTCGGGCATGGTCACTTGAAAAAAGCCTTCTCCTTCAATGGCCATATCCAGATCGTTGTCTGTATGATCAAGGTCGCCTTGTCTGAAGGTTTTATGCGCCGACATCGTGTGTACCCCTAATCCAATCTGTATCCCGACGGGTAAGACACCCGATGTTCGCGGCGCGCCTGCGCTTCTAAACGTCTGATATAAAAGTTCATGAAATTCAGCAGAACTTTTCTTAAATCCTGTGGTTGAGACATTCGCAAGATTGTTGGAAATAACCTCAATGGATGTCTGTTGCGCGGCCATTCCCGTTGTCGCAATATATAGTGAACGTATCATGGCTCTGTCCTCCTCTTTATGCTTTTAGTTGTCCGATCTGGTTCACATTTCTCAACGCGATATCATCAGCGCCCTGAATCGCTTTTTGCACCGATTCATAATGCCGCATGGCCGAAATCATGGCGACCATCTCTATCACAGGATCAACATTAGACCTTTCAAGTGACCCTTGATGAACGCTTGCCTGCGGCAGAATGGTGGGCGTCCCATCCACCAACTCAAAAAGATTATCGCCGATCTTTCTCATCTTGGAGAGATCTTCTACGGCCACAAGCGTTAATGTGTCTATCTGGATAGGTGGCCCGCCCTCAAGTCCCTTCACAGAAAGAATCCCTTCGTTATCAACTTCGATATCGCCCGGCGGCACGGTAATCGGGCCGCCTTCTCCCATAAGAGGCTGTCCAGACTGTGTCACAATTTGTCCTTCTGCAGAAAGCCTGAAAGAACCGTTGCGGGTATATTTAACCCCATTGTTCGTTTGAATCTGAAAAAAACCTTTTCCATCAATGGCAAGATCCAACGGATTGTCCGTGTGATGAAGCATTCCCTGCGAAAAGTCTGTCACAATCTCGTCTACAACGGGATAGTAAGGAATGGGCAAGATGGACTTTCCGCCCGTAGGATCCTCGGCACCCCCGATAGAATAGGCCTTAGACAACATCGGTCTTTTGGTGCCAAAAACAGGAATATCCCTTCTGAAGCCTGTGGTATCGGCATTCGCGATATTATTGGAGATCGCTTCCATCCGCCGCTCCATGACCAACTGCGCCGCCGCCGCAGGATAGAGAAAAATTGCATCCATGATAAAACTCCCTTAAAAAAACATAAGCAAAAAAACTGCTCGCCCACAGAAATAAATCTCTTGCAGAATATGGAAGCAATAGTTATGCCATAAGTAAGAGAGGCGCTAGAATGCCGTTTTTAGAGGGGAAAATAGCAATTTTTGTGGAAAACTAGGCAGAGATTGCCTTGCTCATTGCGTCTCATGGGGAAATGGAGGTCAGGAGCCTTTGATCAAAGGGCAAATAGCGCGATCCAATCGTTTCACAAAGCACAAAATTATCGCTTGACAAGAGATGGCGGAGGTATTGTGAATCGTGTATTGACACCGCCTCAACTATAAAGTCAAGAAATGACCCCAAATGTTTCATGATTAGGCAATTAAAAAAGATACTTGTGAAACTGTTCAGCCACTTTTTTTCTGTCTACCGCCGATAGGTGACCGATCTTTGTAACAATCAGCCGATTGTCGAGTGTAAAGGCCTTGATGCGAACAATACAGGGGAGATGCAGGCCTGCACTGTCGGGTTCCGAAATGCGGGTATCCCCAGGCCACGGACGATGAGACCGCGTCGTAATCATTGCAAGGAGTGTATGTCCGTTTTCGTTGAACCCTTTTTGACTGATGACCAAAGCAGGACGCCGCTTGTCTCCGCCCTTCTCGGTAAAAGGAAAGGGGACGACAATGACATCCCATAGATCAAAGATCACAGAATGCCTCTTGGTCTTCCGGGGTTGTCCATTCATCTAGCGTACCAGAAAGGGTGGCATGGAACGCTACATCAAACGGCTCGACACGTTTCAGGGTTACAACCCCTTTCGCAACTTCATACGCGATCGTATCACCCGTTTCCACACCAATAGCCTTTCGTACTTCTTTTGGAATGGTGACTTGACCCTTTGTGGAAAGACGACTCATCTTCATAAAAACCTCCTTACTCCTTACAGTAAAGAATACACGAAGTAAGAAAAAATGTCAAACCAGACCCAAAAGCGAGATAGGATTTTGGGTAAAGCGGCTCAGGATGGATTTGCAATTCCTCCTTAATTGCATGATGTGGCCTTCCGCATCGCTTCTAATGGGGCTTTTTGTTTTGTGAAAATCTCAAACGCAAGGGCGGCTTGATGCAATAACATACCGATTCCGGGGACGATCTTTAGTCCCGCTTTTTCAGCTGTAATCAGAAGCGGCGTTTTGAATGGCCTATAAATGAGGTCCGCAATCACAAAATTTGGATACAGCCGATCTGCCGGGTACGGAAGCGGATCGCCAATTTGCATCCCGATGGGGGTGCTGTTGATCAATAAGGTGGGACTGTCTGAAAAATCATCTCCATCAAACGGATGTTCCGATATTTTAATATGCGGAAAAAGCGCACACAGATTTTTGTATAAATTATTTCGGCGTTGTGTCGGGCGCGCGACAATGCACAGTTCCGATATGTTTGCATTCAACAAAGCAACCGCAACCCCCCGCGCCGCACCGCCTGCCCCCAAAAGAATCACCCGCAGGCCGCAAGGATTAATGTCCGCCTCTAAAAGCGAATTTAAAAAACCCTGTCCGTCGGTATTGTGGCCAATGAGTTGATTGTCTATGACCTCCACAGTATTGACCGCGCCATTTTTTTTCGCCTCATCGGAAAGCCGATCCAAAAACGGGATAATCGTCTCTTTGTGCGGAATGGTCACGTTAATCCCTCTGATCCCCAAGGTTCGCATTGCTGAAACCGCAGACTCCAACCTCTCAGGCATCACATGAAAAGGAGCATAATGATGTGGCAAGTTTAATGCTTTGAATGCGGCATTGTGAATCGCCGGAGAAAGGGAGTGCGCAATCGGATCACCAAAGATTCCAAACACTTTTGCCTCATCATTTGACATATCCTCTTCTCCTTTTATATCATCCCATTTTCTAAAATAACATTGGAGCGAAAGATGTTGCAAGAGACCCCCTTTATCTGGATGGATGGGAAACAAGTCCCGTGGAAAGAAGCAAACGTTCATGTCTTAACCCATACACTGCATTATGGCCTCGGTGTCTTTGAAGGGATTCGATGCTATAAGGGGAAATCAGGGACAGCCATCTTTCGGCTAAAAGACCATGTGGAACGTCTCTTAGGCTCCGCGCATGTCATGAAAATGAAAATCCCTTACTCCCAACCCGAGATTGAACAGGCTATCATCGAGACCGTCCGCGTCAACGATCTGGAATCAGGTTATATTCGCCCAATTGCGTTTATTGGATATGGAGAGATGGGGCTTTATGTTAAGGAAAATCCAATTCATCTCACAATTGCCGCTTGGCCGTGGGGAACTTACTTGGGAGATGACGGCGTGAAAAACGGGATTCGGGTCTGTGTCTCTTCAATGGCACGCCATCATGTGAATGTCAGTATGACCCGCGCAAAAGTCACAGGCTATTATGTCAATTCACAATTGGCAAAAAGAGAGGCCAAAGAAAACGGGTACGATGAGGCCGTTTTGCTGGATACGGACGGATTCATTGCAGAAGGCCCCGGAGAAAATATTTTCATTGTTAAAAAAGGGGTGCTTAAAACAACGCCGTTGACCTCTGTGTTAGAAGGCATTACACGCGACACCATCATGCAGTTGGCCGTTAGACAAAACATAACGGTGCGCGAGGATCGCATTACACGGGACGATCTTTATCTGGCCGATGAAGCCTTTTTTACGGGCACTGCGGCAGAGATGACGCCTATTCGCGAAGTGGATGGTCGCGCTATTGGAAGCGGAAAGCCCGGGCCAATGACGCAATCTCTTCAAGAGGCATTTTTCCGCACGGTACGCGGTGAGCAAATCCCAGAGCCCTCATGGCTCACCCCTGTTTGAGCCAAACATCCTATCGCGGAATTTGGAATATTGTTAAACCCTGGCGTTTTACAGGCTGACAGGATCGTTAGGAGAGATTGTTTGCCATTTGCAGATAAGAGACTTCCGAAATGTTTGCTTTTTCTTTTGCGTGTTCAATCGTCATATTAACGAGATTGCCTTTCTCATCCAAATCAATATAGAGATTTTCTGAGATTTCTTTTGTTTCTACCGCTTGCGCATCGGAGAAGTCTATCAGTGCTGTATCTGTATCAGCGAAATACCGTATTCTCATAATTTATTTCTCCTTAAAGTTTCGGTCAAAAAAAGCATTATGCACTGTTTCTCCATCTTCCAAGAGTATGACGCGAAGATGTTTTCCTGCCTCTTCTATAAAACCCCACTTTCTTATCCTGCCGTCAGATTGCATTGCTGTGTTGGCAGGTTTTTCTATGACGTTTAATATCCACTCCTCTTTGATAATAGCTCTATCCGGTCGTTGTTTCATAAATAAAAAATACTGTGTGCATTGCATTGGCTTATCTTATCATTTCTCATCTTAGCTTGGAAACGATAACATCCTATTTAGTTTATAATCATTGTTTGAGGCGATCTAATGCCGTTTTAGCCGATTGCTGTTGGGCTTCTTTTTTGCTCGTTCCGATACCCGTTCCATAAGAAACGTCCCCGATTTTTACCTCTATTTCATAGCGTTTTTGATGATCCGGGCCATAAGCGGAAACTTGTTGATAGGCGGGCAGGGACAAGCCACCCTCCTGACAAAACTCTTGCAACTGTGTTTTGTAATCCGTCAGCGCGCCAAACGAAAGAGGGTTGAGTAAATGGTCATACGCCATCAAGACAAACTGCTCTGCCGCATGAAATCCCTGGTCCAAATAAATAGCCGCAATCACCGCTTCTAGCGCATCGGCCAAAATAGAGGGTTTCTCGTGTCCCGCGCTTTTTGCTTCTCCCGCGCCCAACAACAAAAAAGAGCCAAGACCAACTTTCTTGGCCACCTCGGCCAAGCAAGACCCATTCACGACATGCGCCCTCATCTTGGACAAGTCACCCTCTGAAAGATTCGGATTTCTCAGAAAAAGCGTTTGGCCAATAATCAACGAAAGAACCGTATCGCCTAGAAACTCCAATCGCTCATTGTTGCCCAATGAGAATTTCGGATTTTCGTTTGCATACGATTTGTGGGTTAACGCCTGTAAAAGAAGATTGCTGTTTTTAAAAACAACGCCGATTCGCGTCTGCAATGCTGAAAGATCAGGCATTACTGGCGATATGTCTTAAAGACAATCGTCCCGTTTGTTCCGCCAAAACCAAACGAATTGGAAAGGGCGACGTTGATCTCCTTTTTGCGCGGTGTATGCGGGGTATAGTCTAAATCGCAACCATCTGCAGGATGATCTAAATTGATAGTGGGGGGAACGATTCCTTCGTGAATAGCCAAGACCGTAAAGACCCCCTCAATTCCTCCTGCGGCCCCTAAAAGATGCCCTGTCATTGATTTTGTTGCGCTAATGGCAATCTGATGCGCGCCCTCTCCAAAAACTTCTTTCATCGCCATTGTCTCTGTAATATCGGCCGCAGTAGAGGTCGCATGGGCATTGATATGGCCAACCTCTTCTTTTGCAATCCCCGCATCGGCAAGGGCAATCTTCATACAGCGCACCGCCCCTTCTCCCCCTTCCGAGGGAGACGTAATATGATACGCATCTGCGGTCAAGGCATAGCCTGCCATCTCCGCATAAATACGCGCGCCGCGACGTTCGGCCCGTTCGCGTTCCTCCAAGACCATCACCCCAGCCCCTTCCCCAATGACAAAGCCGTCTCGGTCTCGATCAAAAGGACGACTGGCCTTTTGCGGGTCATCATTGCGTGTGGATAAAGTGCGTGCGGCGGCGAAACCTGCAACCGTCAGGGATGTAACCGCAGACTCTGTTCCGCCGGCAATCATTACGTCGGCCTCGCCATTTTGAATCAGACGAAACGCATCGCCAATACAGTGGGTGCCAGTCGCGCAAGCGGTGACGGCACACGAATTAGGTCCGCGCGCGCCAAAACGGATGGCAAGCTGACCTGATACTAAATTAATAATGGACATGGGAATGAAAAACGGAGTGATTTTTTTCGGCCCTTTTTCCAAAAGGACTTTATGCCAGTGCTCAATTGCGTTTAATCCCCCGATACCAGACCCCACATAAACACCGGCACGAACATCGCCGTCAAATGTTTTGAGTCCTGCATCGCTCATAGCAATTTGTCCTGCGGCCATTGCATAATGGATAAACTGATCCATTTTCTTGACTTCTTTGGCCTCGATATAATCTAACGGATTGAAATTTTTAACTTCAGCGGCAATCTGGACTGGATAATCCGTGGGATCAAACCGGGTGATACGGCCTACGCCTACGGTTCCAGATAGCAATGCTTTCCAAGGAATATCCACGCCAATACCAATCGGCGTCACAAGCCCCACACCTGTCACAACAACCCTTCTCTTCAAAAAAATCTCCTATAGACCGCCAATATTATCCATACGGAAAAAGGCACAACCAGCAACGCTCCTACATTCCGAAAGAGATAGCCTTTTATGTCGTCATCGTATTTCAGACGCCCTAATAAGACAACCAATACGGTGGCCAGTTTCGCGCCTTTCAGACGCCCAACCCCAGAGATGGGGCGGCTAGTCCCGCAGGTGGCCGTGCCGCGCGCCCCGCCCTACATTTTTTCTTTGATGTAGTCAATCACGCTTTGTACCGTTGTAATTTTCTCGGCATCTTCATCTGGAATTTCAACAGAAAACTCCTCTTCCAATGCCATGATCAACTCCACGGTATCAAGCGAGTCTGCGCCCAAGTCATCTACGAAGGTTGACTCAGGCTTAACATCTTCCTCGTCTACAGCAAGCTGTTCACAAATAATCTTTCTAACACGATCAGAAATTTCCACTGTTTTCCTCCTCTTTAATTATAAAAAGCACAGGTACCATAATACCTGTACACCTTTGTCCTCATTTTTCACACGCCCAAAACGGGCGTGCATTCCCGCTACAGGCCGGTGCCTGTTACATATACATTCCGCCATTGACATGAAAAACCTGTCCAGTGATGTAGTCTGCCTGATTGGATGCTAGAAAGGCAACTGTGTTTGCAATGTCTTCTGGCGTTCCCAATCGAGCAAGGGGAATTTCCTTTAAAAGCGTTTCCTTTATGTCCGCTGACAAGGGTGCCGTCATCGCTGTATCAATAAATCCTGGCGCAACCGCGTTGACTGTAATCCCGCGAGAGGCATATTCCCGCGCCACTGTTTTTGTAAGACCAATAACAGCCGCCTTGGAAGCTCCGTAGTTGGCCTGCCCCGCGTTTCCCATCGCCCCCGCAATGGAACTAATACTGATAATTTTTCCGCTTCGTTGTTTTGCCATAATCGGAACAACCGCTTTCATACAATGAAACACCCCTTTGAGATTCACAGAAATCACCGCGTCCCAATCTTCTTCTTTCATTCTCATCAAAAGCCCGTCACGCGTAATGCCCGCATTATTGACCAATATGTCAACACGTCCCCAGTGTGAAACCGTGGTTGCAACAAGATTTTTAACATCCTCTGCGGAAGCAATATTCGCAGAAACCGCAATGGATTGTCTCCCCTTGGAAACAAGTTTTGCAGATTCCTGTTCAGCCATTTCACGATTAACGTCGGAGACTACCACGCTCGCCCCGCAGTCTGCAAGCACAGTGGCAATCGCCAATCCAATCCCACGCGCTCCCCCTGTGACAATCGCAACTTTTCCTTCTAGCCCAGTAATCATGCAATCTCCTTAATTTTTTGCTCCGTCATTTTTTGTATGCCTTCTGGCGACTCAACATTCATAACGGTAAGGCTTCGATCCATCCGTTTTAAAAGCCCCGACAAGACACGGCTTGGCCCAATCTCTATGAAAGAATCGGCACCCATTCTGCGTATTGTTTGAATCGTCTGATACCAAAGCAGAGGATAGGCCAATTGATCTACCAAAGAGGCGCGGGCTTCTGACCAAGACGTAATGATTTTTGCATCTTTGTTATTAATCAGGGGAATTTTTAAATCGTTTCCAGAAATTGTTTCAAGCACAGCCAAAAGCCTTTCGCAGGCAGGCCGCATCAGAGGGGAATGCGAAGGAACACTCACGGCGATTGGAATCACCCGCTTTGCCCCTTTCTCCGTAGCCATCGCCATGGCCTGTTGTAAAGCATCTTGTTGCCCCGCAATGACAAGCTGATCCTCTGCGTTATAATTCGCAGGATAGACAACACTCCCTGACAAAGAGACGCTTTGACAAATCGCCTCGACCTCTTTCCCTGTTAGGCCAACAATGGCCGCCATTCCGCCTTCTCCTTTTGGGACGGCCTCTTGCATAAAACGTCCGCGTTGTGAAACCGTAAGAAGCGCGTCTCGAAAAGAAATCGCAGAGGCAACAACCAGCGCCGTGTACTCCCCCAAACTATGACCCGCAACAGCGATTCCTGATTCTGCCGTCATGCCCAATGCACGCCAAGCGGCAATGCTCGTGGTTAAAATCGCAGGCTGTGTATATTCTGTCTGATTGAGTTGTTCGGCAGGCCCATCAAAACATAATTTAGCCATATCGTAGCCCAAAATATCAGAGGCTTCAACATAAGTTTCTTTTGCAACACCATAAGTATTGTAAAGAGCAGACCCCATCCCAACAGATTGGGACCCTTGACCCGGAAAAATAAACGCTATTTTCATAATTCTTAATTGTTTTATTGTAACAACACCGTATTGTCAGCGGCCCAGCGAGGCCGCTATGCTCGCTGGGGGCCGTGCCCCCCGCTATGCGCGCTGGCCGTCGTCACGGCCTAATCAACGATGAATTCTCCGCCGTCTACGCCTATTACTTCTCCTGTAATCCATTGTGCTTTAGGGTGTGAGAGCAGGGTGATTACGCCGGCCACGTCTTTTGTGGTTGTTAAGCGTCCTTGCGGATTTTTAGCCAGCGCCATTTGAATCATCTCTTCGTTTCCCGGAATTTTTCTGAGTGCAGGGGTATCGGTAACACCTGCGCGAATTGCGTTGACCGATATTCGTTTTGGGCCTAATTCCAATGCCAGTTGTCGAGAATGCGACTCTAGTGCCGACTTGGCCGCAGAGACCGGCCCATAAGACTTCCAGACACGACTGCCACCAGCTGAGGTCAGGGCAAAGACGGATCCCCCCGATTGCATCAACCCCATGCGTACTAAATCCTGTGTCCAATAGACCAGAGAATGTGCCATGACATCCAGTGTCATTTCGATTTGTGAACGTGTCACCGCATCCCCTTCGACATCAGCGATAAACGGCTTTAATGTGCCAAACGCCAATGAATGAATCAGCACTTTTATTGTTTGTCCTGTGCCAGCAAGTTTCAGCGCGATATCGTCTAATACGGATTTCCGTTTTTCGGGGTCTGCCGCATTCACATTATAAAAAGTAGCCTTTCTGCCCCTTTCTTGTATTTCTGCCACAATCCGATCTGCATTGGCAAGGGTAGACCTGCGATCTAGATGCACCCCAAAGACATCCATTCCGGATGACGACAATTCTGTTGCGCAGGCCTCGCCCATCCCGCTAGACGCCCCTAAAATCAATGCCGATCCCGAAAGAAATGTTGGTGATAGTAAATCTGTCATGAATCATCTCCTTTTTATTTTAGAATTTTATCAAGGCTGATCCCCATGTCAGCCCGCTTCCAAACGCCAACAACAAAATTAAACTGCTTTCTTTGATTCTTCCGTCTCGAACTGCTTCGTCTAATGCCAGAGGAATAGAAGCCGCCGAGGTATTCCCATATCGAGAAAGGTTTATTACCACTTTATCCATATCAATATCAAGCCGTTCTGCAACCGCCTTGATAATTCGGATATTGGCCTGATGGGGAACGATATACGTAATATCGGAAAGGGCAACGCCATTTGCGCACAATGTCTCTCGTGCCACTTCTTCCAATGTGCGTACCGCCGCTTTAAACGTCTCGCCGCCTTTCATCTTGACGGTATTTAATTTGTCTGTTAAAACCCGCTCTGATGGCGGATTTGCAGACCCGCCTCCCGACACTGCAATTAAATTCCAAAGAGAACCATCCGCATGAATATGGGTTGATAAAATGCCGTGTGTTTTATCAGATGAGGGCGCCAAGAGAACAGCACCTGCGCCATCACCAAACAAAACACAGGTAGAGCGATCTGTCCAGTCTACAATACGCGACATGAGGTCAGCGCCAATGACAAGCACCTTTTTGTATTTTCCAGACAGGATATATTGTTCTCCCACAGACAGGGCATAGAGAAACCCAGAACAGGCCGCCGCAATGTCAAACGCGGCAGACTGCGTTATGCCGAGTTTTTGTAAAACCAGACAGGCGGTGGAAGGAAAGACCATGTCTGGCGTCGTGGTGCCGACGATCACCATATCTACATCGCAAGGAGAAATCCCTGCAGACGCCAACGCCCTTTGCGCGGCTTGTACAGCTAAATCAGAGGTTGCTTCGTCTTTTGCGGCGATGCGTCTTTCTTTGACGCCTGTGCGTTCAACAATCCACTTATCGGAGGTATCCAGTGTTTGTTCTAAATCGTGGTTTGTGACAATAGAACTGGGCACATAAGAGCCAGTGCCGATAATCTTGGCCCTCATTAAAGACCCTTATAAAATAAAGAGGAGGAGACCTCTTCTTGAATGTGCCGATTCACCCCTTTTTCAAACGATTCTTTTGCAACACGAATTGCGTTTTTAATCGCCTTAGGGGAGGATCGGCCATGAGAGACAATGCTAATCCCATTAATGCCTAATAGTGGCGCGCCGCCGTATTCATCATAATCAATCTTGGTTTTAAATCGCTTAAAGGCGGGTTTTAATAAAAGGCCGCCGAGTCGTCCGATCGCAGTCGCCATAATTTCTTTTTTTAAAAATTGCACTATGGCGTCTGCCAACCCCTCCGAGACCTTGAGGGCCACGTTTCCAACAAACCCATCGCACACAATCACATCTGCGGTACCCGCGTAAATATCCTTTCCCTCGATATTCCCGATAAAGTTAAACGATGCCTGCTTCAATAATGAAAAAGCCTCTTTCGTTAGCTCATTGCCCTTTGAATCTTCTTCTCCGATATTGAGAAGTCCTACTTTTGGGTTTGTGATTCCTAAAACGTCTTTGGCGTAGATATGTCCCATCAATGCAAACGCAACCAGATGTTTGGGTTTGCAATCCACATTGGCGCCCGCGTCAATCAGAACAGAAACTCCTTTCAGAGTAGGCAGAGGCGTTGCGATGGCAGGCCTGTCAATCCCATGTAATCTGCCCAATATGAAGAATGCGGCGGCCATGCTTGCGCCGCTATTGCCCGCGCTGATCACCGCCACAGCTTCTTTATTTTTTACCAATTCGGTGGCCACACAGATGGACGCATCTTTTTTTTGACGCACCATCAGGGGGGATTCCCCCATCTCAATTTGTGTTTTTGTGTGAACGATTGAAATAGAAGGATGACTCGCTCGACATTGATCTTGCGCTGTTTTGATGGCCGTCTCATCTCCCACCAAAATCAGTTCGACGGGAAATGCGTCACAGGCCATTTTGGCCCCTTCAACCACCACGGAAGGGCCATTGTCCCCGCCCATGGCATCTAAAGCAATTTTCATCAAAGCCTATTTCCCTTTGGCTTCTACGACTTCCCGTCCGTTGTAAGTGCCGCAGGAAAGACACGCATAATGCGGCCGTTTTGCCTCATGACATTGTGGGCAAAGGGTGATTGCCTCTGCCGTCAGTTTATAATGGGTTCTTCTTTTGCGTGTTCGCATTTTTGAAATTTTATGTTTTGGATTTGCCATTTTTTCTCCTTTGGGGCTCTGCTTTGTTTTGTGTTATTTGGTTTTGTGTTATTTGTTTTTGAAGCAATTACAGGGGCTGACATTTAAGTCTTCCCCGCAAGTAGGACATAAGCCCAGACACGCCTCTTTGCATAAAGGCGTCATGGGCATTTCAAGAAAAATCTGATTCTCAATAATCTCGTTCACTTCTAGAGTATCTCCCTCATAAAAATGCAAATTAAGTTCTTCGCCATAAAGCATACGCTCCTGTCCATAGAGGGGTGTTTTCTCTTCATGGGTGCAATCTACATAAAACTCACTTTTCAAGGCATAGTCAAAGGTATTCAAACATCGTCCGCACGATAATACAAGATCAGCGGACAAAGAACCTCTCACATGCACATCTATATTGCCAATCTTGTGCAGAGAGACCATCCCTTCAATGGGACCATGCACGAGAAGAGATTTGTTCTCAAGAACAATCGGATGTTCCGAGAATGTAAGATGCAATCCCTCCTCTGGAATATGCGGAACTTCTATCTTCAATGCTTCCTCAGCCATAAAGTTAAGAAGTATATAGGGCGGACGCTTTTCCTGTCAAATTCATGCAAAGAAGGCTAGTGGGTACTTCCCACAGTTTTATTGTTTATTGAAGGATGCTGCCGCATACTACGAATACGCTTGATAGTATGTTTTCTCAGAATGAAGTTCTCCGCCAATCGTCATCCACCCTTTTTGAATATCAACAACCGCCTTGACCATATCGCAAAACTGCCCCTTCGCCAGATCATAGAGCACAGACTTTGATATCGGTTCTTTTACTATTTTTATCATCTCACTTTCGACAGATTTAATCCAATATCTTTTCTATACTGCATGCCTTGAAAGTGAATTTGCGCAATCGCCTGATACGCCTTTGTCCGCGCCGTTTCATAATCGTTTCCTAACGCAGTCACGCTCAAGACGCGACCTCCAGACGTCACAGGCACACCGTTGTTATACGTTGTTCCTGCGTGGAAAATGACACAGGTCTCGTTTTCTTTCAGCGGCCAATCGAGGTCACTATGATTGTTTACAGCCGTCGCCTCTATAGAAATCTCATCGCCTTTTTGACAATCACCCGGATACCCCGCAGATGCCAATACCACACAAACCGACACGAGAGAATCCCATTCTAACAAAATGCGATCAAGCCGATGTTCCAAAACCGCCTCCATCAACGCCACCCAATCGGTTTTGAGACGCGGCAGAACCGCTTGCGCCTCAGGATCCCCCAACCGCGCATTAAACTCCAAAACATAAGGCCCCGCTTCCGTGAGCATAAGACCGACATACAAAATCCCCTGATACGCAATCCCCTCCTGTATTAAGCCCTTGACAGTCGGCTCAACAATCGTTGCCATCACCTGCGCGGAAAGTTCTGGTGTCATGTTAGGTGCTGGGGAAACAGCTCCCATTCCTCCGGTGTTGGGGCCTAAATCTTGATCCAAAAGCCGTTTATGATCCTTCGCAGAGGCAAGCGGGATCACGGTTTCCGAATCTATCACGACTAAAAAAGTCGCCTCAACCCCAGATATATATTGCTCAATCAATATATTGTCAGACCCTTTTCCGATTGACTTAAAATAATTCAGGCCGTCTTGCGCCTCTTTGAAATTCTCTGCGATGACCACGCCTTTGCCTGCCGCAAGCCCATCTACTTTCAGGACAATCGGCATTGCAAGCGATGCAATCTTTTCCGTCGCCATTGCAAGTGTTACCACTTCCGCAGACGGCGTTGGAATATGATACTTCTGCATAAACTGTTTGGAGAATGCCTTGCTCGACTCTAATTCTGCGGCGCGTTTAGAAGGCCCAAATATTTTCAATCCCTCCCGTTGAAAAAGATCCACGATCCCCAGCGAGAGCGGAATTTCAGGCCCCACAACAGTGAGATCAATTTGATTTTCTTTTGCAAAGAAAAGCAGTTGTTCGATCTGATGCACTTCGATGGGAACAAGCGTTGCATAAGCAGAAATACCCGCATTGCCGGGCGCGCAAAAAAGTTTTGTGACCTTTTTACTTTGCGCAATTTTAAAGACAAGCGCAGACTCCCGCCCTCCGCCGCCAACCACAAGAATTTTCATGTTGCCCCGCCCCCTAGTGACGAAAGTGGCGGATGCCTGTGAAGACCATTGCCATCTGATGTTCATCGGCGGCAGAAATCACCTCTTTGTCTCGAATAGACCCGCCCGGTGAGATAACCGCAGAAACTTGCGCCTTGGCCGCGATATCTATCCCGTCCCGAAACGGGAAAAAGGCGTCAGACGCCATCACGGAACCCGCAATAGATATGCCTGCCGCATTCGCCTTCCGAATCGCAATCTCTACCGAATCAATCCGACTCATTTGCCCCGCACCTATCCCAACACTTTGACCAAGGTTTGCAAAGACAATGGCATTTGATTTAACATGCTTACATATCTTCCACGCAAAAAGCATGGCCTCTTCTTCTTCCTTTGTCGGCGTTCGGCTTGTGACCACACGCATCTCATCACTATCGTTTAAGACTTTATTGTTCAGAGATTGCGCTAAAATCCCGCCTGAAATCAGCCTAATGTCTAACGCCGTCTCGTCTGGCCTGCCCGTCTCTAAAACGCGCAGGTCTTTCTTTTTCTGAAAGAGTGCCATCGCCTCTTGGGAATAAGACGGGGCAATAATGACCTCCATGAAGGTACTTGTAATTGCGATTGCCAAATCATCTGTCACTGGGCGATTAAACGCTGCCACCCCTCCAAAGGCAGAGACAGGATCGGCCGCTTTGGCCTTTTGATACGCCTCTAGGAGGGTCTCCCCCGTTGCAATACCACAAGGATTATTATGTTTTACGATGACGGCCGTGGGACAATCAAACTCTTTTAAAAGCTTTAAGGCAGAATCGGCGTCTAGGAAATTATTGTAAGACATCTCCTTGCCCCACAGAATTTTCGCGTCGGCCCATCCTGTTAGGCCACTCCCTTTATAAAATGCCGCCTGCTGGTGCGGATTTTCTCCATACCTAAGGTGCTTCACCTTTTGATAAGACAAGACAAGCTCCAAAGGAAATGTTTCGACAACTCCTCCCTTTTGGTCAAAGTCGGTTGTTTTTTGCGCGCCAACAGAGTTTAGATAGGACGAGATGGCCTGATCATAATCGGCTGTATGGGCAAAAACCTTTTGGGCCAGACCCAATCTTTCCGCAGAGGATAAATGACCGTCCGCAATTTTTTTTAAGATATTGCTATAATCGTTTGGGTCAACAACGACCACGACATCTTGATAATTTTTAGCGGCGGCGCGAAGCATTGTCGGACCGCCAATATCAATATTCTCAATCGCCTCTTCAAGGGTAACAGAAGGATTTGCGACTGTTGATTTAAACGGATATAAATTAACTGCGACCAAATCAATCGGGGGAATCCCCATTTTGGCCGCCTCTTGCTGATGGAAAGGATCGTTCCGTTTGGCGAGAATGCCGCCATGAATCATCGGGTGAAGTGTTTTCACACGCCCCCCCATAATCTCTGGAAACCCGGTATAGGAAGAGACCTCCGATACAGAAATCCCCTCTTTTTTCAAGAGGGCATACGTTCCGCCTGTTGATATAAGCTCAACACCCAGCGACTGCAGGCCACGCGCAAACGCTACAATCCCCTCTTTGTTGTAAACACTTAATAAAGCGCGTTTAACATTAGCCATGTCAAATAGCAGACTTTAGGCTATCCATCACAATTATTATAAGCCCCAATTTCAAACGCTTGACTTCCCTCTACAGAAACAGACCGATTAAATTGATCTGTACCCGTAAGTCTATAGGTCGCCGTATAATGGGGGAAAGCAAACAAAGAATTGAAGGAAACAGCATCACGATATTCTGTTTTTGAATCCAGAGGAAAAAATGGCAAGGTAAACTTGCTAGAACCGTTCGCCGGGATCAAAATCGTATCCATTGGCAGTGTGCCACCGTCTGGTGGGAGGGGTGTAGGCAGGGGACAAATAATCCCACTACCCAAACAACGATTCAGTGTATACCTGATACTAAATTTCCGTAATGTGACATCCCCGATAT
>Ga0213870_1000329_pt1 | contig 23611 bp, 30 predicted proteins | sample WICALVC2017_Meta_FD_160119 | JGI IMG/M metagenome (GOLD analysis project Ga0213870, IMG submission 160119) | Freshwater microbial communities from subterranean cave lake in Wind Cave National Park, South Dakota, United States - WICALVC2017 | ecosystem: Environmental > Aquatic > Deep subsurface >... | reverse complement strand
GAAAAAATTCACCAGGCGGGTCCGCCCCGGCGTTTGACTGACCCGCGCCAGGTTCTTGTGCCCCAGCAAGGCATTCAGGAGTGACGACTTGCCGACGTTGGAGCGTCCGGCAAAGGCGATCTCCGGCAGGTCTCCAGGAGGAAACTGCGACGATGCCGTGGCGCTGGTGACAAACTCCGCGTGGAGGGCTTTCATGCGAACTGTTGTGGCAAGAATGACGACCTAATTCAAGAGGAGCCGCCGCGCCTTGCGATACCCCGCATCCTGCATCCGGTCGAGATCGCCGCGGATGAACCCGAGCCCCACCACGCACAGCTCGAAGTTCTCCGAGAGCTTGCGAAACAGGGGCGGCGACGGATGCGCCTCGGCGGTACTCGGCGCGAGGCCGAACTCCGCCGCGATCCTGTAGGACCGTTTGCCGGTCTTGATGTAATCCACGAGGAAATCCTTGTGGTAGATCAGGCCGGACGCCTTGATGCGCGTGAGATATTCCGGAAAGAGGCCCGCCATGAACAGGGTGAAATCGCCGATATGGCGATGGACTTCGTGCTCGCGTTCAAACGAGGCGGCTTCATGCGTGACTTCCGACTCATACAGCAGGTCCACCACGGCCTCGACCTGCTCGCCCCTGGCGTTTGTGATCTGATGGAGCTGGTCCGTGCGGGTAAAGTTCACCAGAAGTGTCGACACGTATTCGCTGACGTTGAAGTCCGCCCAGCCGAGCTTCTCGGTAAAGGTTTTCTCCGTCAGCACGCCGAAGAACTGTCGCAAGAGATGATGCTCAGGAATACGCGAGTCAGTCGTGCTCATGGAGCCCCCCTGTGGTCGTCAAGTCTACGGCTATTGTACCACGCCGGTCGCGGTTTTATCGGCCGACTGAACGGCGTGCTTGAGCCCGGACGGGGCTTCTAGGGGACGCGTATCCCTTCAAGCCTCAGCAATCGCTTCTTGTTGGACAGGCCGCCGGAGAAGCCGCCCAGCGAGCCGTCGCTTGCAACGACACGGTGGCAGGGCACCAGCAGCGGCACGGGGTTGGCGCCGCAGGCCGCGCCGACGGCGCGCGCCGCACGCGGCTTACCCACCTTGCGTGCCACCCAGCCGTAGGATCGCACCCGGCCATAGGGGATCGTCTGGAGGACCGCCCAGACCTTCATTTGGAACGGCGTTCTGCCTTCAAGGTCCAGTGGGAGGTCGAAGTTCCGCGCCTTGCCCGCCAGATACGCGATGATGGCAGACTGGGCCGATTGGAGATGGAACTCGGCACCCTCCTCTAGTGAGGGGAATTCACGACGTATCCTGCTCAGCGCACGTTCTACAGCATGACGACTCGACTTCGGCAGCACCATTGTCGAGATCCCGCGCGCGGTCGCCGCGAGACCGATCCACCCTAGGCCGGTCTTCACAACGGCCGTCGTCATTTCTGCTTGATGCACTCGATCTCGAGACGGATAGTGACTTCATCGCCCACGACCAGGCCCCCGTTATCGAGTGCCTTGCTCCAGTTCATCCCGAAGTCCTTCCGGTTGATCGTCCCTTCGGCCGTGAAGCCGGCCCTGGTGTTGCCAAAGGGGTCCTTCGGCACGAGACCGTTGAACGTGCCGGTCAGCGTAATTTCCTTCGTGACGCCCAACAGGGTGAGGGGTCCCTTGGCCACGTACCCACTCCCTCGTTTCTCGTAGGACGTCATCTTCCAGGTCATCGTCGGGAACTGCTCGACGTGGAAGAAGTCCGGAGTTTTCAGGTGGGCGTCCCGTTTCTCGTGCAGGGTGTTGACCGAGGCGGTCTTGATGACGGCTTCGATGGCGTGCACGGTCTTCGCGTCCGGATCCATTTCGATGAAGCCGCTGTAGTCCGTGAACCGGCCGGTGGTCTTCGACACGACCATGTGCGCTACGCTGAAGCCCACGATCGAGTGATCGAGGTCCACGTTGTAGCGCGCGGTCGCGGCGTTGGCGTGGACAACCGTCGCGAACAGACTCGATGCGGTCACGATCAGCATGCGTGTCACAAAATGTTTCATGGGTCCTCCTTCTGCTGGTGATCGAGACGTGAGCGTACCGGCAACCGGCAAGAAGGTCAAGCGGCAGGGCGAAGGGTTCGTGAGAAAGGTGTGAGGTCCGAATCCGATGTTCGCATGACGGGTTGACTTGACTCCCAGGGTGCCGTTTGGGTATTACGATTAATATTTTCATAATACTAGGAGGCGCGCCATGCACAAGACCGTCCGTTTCGCAGTCTCGCTGGACCAGCGTCTGCTGGACGACTTCGACCGGATCCTGGTGAACACACAGTACGCGACGCGGTCCGAGGCCGTCCGGGACCTCATCCGGGATCGCCTGGTGGGAGAGAACTGGGACGCCAAGCAAGACACGGTCGGGACCATCACGATCGTCTATGACCATCACGTCCATGACCTCACCGAAAAACTGACCAGCCTCCAGCACGACTACCATAAGCTGATCCTCTCCACCATGCACGTCCACCTCGACCACGATCATTGCATCGAGGTGCTGGTCGTCAAGGGCAAGGGGAAGGCGGTCCGAACCGTAGCGGACAGCCTCATCAGCACGAAGGGCGTGAAGCACGGCAAGCTCACGATGACCACAGCCGGCAAGGAACTGGCGTGAGGTCTGCGGGCCTGTTCCTGGTCTGGCTGGGCATGGTCGCGGCGCCGGCGTGGGCGCATGAGCCGCCGCCTGCAACGGCTAGTTAGGCGGTGGTCGCTTCAAAGGATCGGATCTTTTGGGCAATGGCTCTCGGAAAATCGACAAAGACGAAGTGGGTCTTGTGATAGAGGTAATCCTCGCCACTTTCGTCCACAATCCGTACCAGATCATCCTTGGCGGCTTCCGGATCCGGGATGATTCGATACACCTTGCCCAGGGTCAAAGAGGCCCTGTAGTCAGCGTTATCAATGCAGAGGACAAACGGCTTGGTGGGCTGTCTCATGATTCCTCCAAGTATCTCTTAATCTTGAGTTCTTTCCTGCCGATGCCGTGTGCTTCATACCAATGGACCTCGACCTTTCGTAGAGCACCATTCGGCAACCGGAGCATAGCAATCCCTTTCAGTTTTCGCCAGCGGCCCGGACCGTACGCCTTACGGAGGTAGCGCCGGACACGGACCCCGGAACCCGACGCAATGACCTCAATGTGGGCAATCTGGCCGGCGACCTCAAACTTCATTTACTATGAGACTGCATAGCGTGTCGATATGTACTCCAAGCTTCATCCGCCTAACGAGCCGCGCGCCACGGTGTTTCACCAGGCCAGACGGGCGCGTCGGCTCCATTCGGATGTTAGACTGCTGATGCGCAGCAATCAGAAACACATACGCGACTCAGAACTCCGGCCCCGACGCACCCGAACCTTGGTAAGCGCTCTTGCAACCGTCACGGAACCCGCACAGTGGCATCGGCCCGAACCTTCGCGTGTTGTGCTCGCCTTATGTCAACACGCGTAACGACACGTTGTCCACGCCGATGAACTGGTGCCCGGCTTTGCCCCAAATCGTGATCGTCTGATCTGCCGGCGGCGGCACGTAAGTCGCAGGGATCGCGAAGCGGAAGGAGACACGCTCCCACGTGACTCCGGTCCCCGTTGGCGGATTCAGCGGATTGGACACGAACCCCCACTCGACGGAGTCCGGTGGCCGCATAACCCGGACCCAGACGATGACTGGCGGCCCAAAGTTTGCGGACGAGCCGTTGTTCGGACCAACGCCGAGTTCGACCGAGATTTCGTACCTCTGACCGGACTGAAGACCCAGTGGAGAGTCCTGGTAAATGGTCGCGAGCACACGCCCCGGGCCGGGTGGCGTGCCCCCGGTCAGATCGATGAAGCGAGTCCCGTGGGCTGCTTGACTGAAAACCGCGTGATCACTCGTAATCCATCGGGCCTGGCCGCCGTTCTGAAGAACCAACCAGTTCTGTATGACGCCACTTCCTGTGACGACCTGCTGCGTGCCAATATTGTCGGCTGGCAACTCGAAGCTCCCATTCTTAACAAGATTCGGCCCAGTCGGCACCCGGGTCGGCGAATCCGGAATGACGTAGGGTTTGTAGGGTTTTGGCCACGGGGAAATGATTTTCACTATCCAGTCCCGCAATTCCCGCCTCCTCACAAATAGCGTAACGCTCACAATTGACGCGATTACCTTCCACAAATTCAACTTCATAATCTCCTCCGTTTAAGTGAGCAATCTAATTAAGTGAGCAATCCAAACTATTGAGTAGATTGGTCAGCCTATCCCCACCAATCAGTTTGAGGTTCCGGCAAATCCTATAAGCTTTTTAGGCACTTAGCAAGAAATTTTCAACTCCCTGGAGCTTGGCAAACACTGTGAGGGAGAAAGGGACAGTCCCCGGTCAGAAGGGGAACTGTCCCGCTCAGTGGTGCAGGTGCTTGAGGGTGGAGGCCATCAGCACGATGACGATGTCGAACCAGAAAACTGACGCCCGTGGTGAGGCGCGTGGCGTTCTCGTCGCGTGTCGCACTCGACTAGGTGGTTAGAGCGGATCCGGCCGTCTAACGCGATGCGGCTAGGCGGCCGCGTTTCCCTGCGGTCTGCTTGAGCCGCTTGTTAGGCCCCGATCGCCGGTGGCGAGCTGGCCCCGCGGCCACACTGGCGACATCGAGCAACGTGCGCAGTGCCCGATTCACGGAGTCAGTATCGGGAAAGGCCTTCGCAAGATCGGGCTCGATTAAGACGAGATTCGTCCCTGCGATTGCCCGCTTGTAGTACTTGCCACGTACTCCGCCTTTCAGTTTGGACAGGTCATACTCTGGTCTCAACTCGTCAACGAGCTTCTTCGCCGATTCTCTGCTCATATTGCAATCGCTCCTTGCCGGTAGCCCTTCGGGCGCTGATTATGCGGATGCGGTCGCCTCGCTCGCAGTGCGAAACGAACAGCACCCGCCGTTTTGAGGACGAGCCAATGGTGATCTCGCACAGCGCGAGCCTATCACGAATCGGCTCGCGGTTTCGACCGCTCACAGGCTGAGCTCGCCCGGCGTCCGGTTGAGTGCAGGAGGCGTGATATGCCGGGGAGAGGGATTGATAAGGAGGGCTCCCCGTGCCGGGGTCGCGTACGCGCGAGCTTAGTGATGCAGGTGCTTCAGGGTGGAGGCCATCAGCACGATGAAGATGCCGAACCAGAAGGCCGCGCGGAGGAAGGGAATGCCATCTGGGTCCGCTGCATTTTCCTCGGTTGCGCCCTTTTCCTCAGGCGCCGGCGGGAAGATGGTGTTGTAGAGGAAGAGCGTCATGATGCCCATGACGAAGAAGAGCTTGACGCCGAGCGCGATCAAATACTGGCTGGTGAACCCTTCGCCGTTGGCCGCCCGCATCAGCTTGTTGACGTAGGCAATGTTGATTCCGCCCGTGATCAGGATGATCAGCATGAGGGCGCCGATGATCCGCTGGTATTTCTGGTAGATGGCGTTGGCGAGCGGCTTGACGAGCGCGCCGGGGACCGATTTCCGCAGGGAGGGCACGACCGCCATCATCAGCAAGCCGAGCCCGCCGATCCAGAGGATGGCCGACATCAGGTGCAGCCAGTGGTTCACGATGGGAATCCACTGGTCGACGAATGCGGTGATGAGCCGGTCCATCAGAATTCCAGAATTCAGAATTTGAAGACCGGTTTCTCGTTGCCGAAACGCGCCTTGCGAAGCTCTTCCATGAAGTCGGGCGTGATCGTGGACAGGCCGCGCTCGCGGGCCTTGGCCTCCACGCTCTTCTTGACCATCGCCTGCATGAAGTAGGGAATGCGCGTGAACCGGGCCGTGGCCGCGTCGTCCCAGCGAATCTCGAAGGTCCCCGGCGTCGCATCCACGCCGATCTCGTTCACTTTAATCTTGGGCCCGCCTTTCGGCTGATAGAGGCACCACTCGTCGGCGTCCAGCCAGTCCCCGTGATCCGCATAGGGGCGGGCGCGGCAGCCGCCGCAGATGTCGCTGTATTCGCAGTCGCCACACTTGCCCTTGAGCATCGGCTCGCGGAAGGAGTCGAACACCTCCGAGCGCTCCCACAGGTCTACGAAGCTGATCTCCTTGATGTTGCCCGCGCTCAGCGGCATGTAGGGGCAGGGGGTGAGGTTCCCTTCCGGCGTCACACGGGCGTAGTTCGTGCCGGCGAGACAGCCGCCGCCCATATAGCCGGTGGCCTTGGTGATCGGCGAGTTGGGATCGCGCTCATAGGCGATGCGCTTAAAGTGCGGGGCGCAGCGGGCGCGCACGAGCATGTCTGGATACTGCTTCTGCGTGTCCACGAGGTACGTCAGCACGTCTTCATACTGCTCCGGTGTGATGTCCGTCATTTCCTCGCCCCGGCCGGTGCAGACCAGGAAAAACAAGTTGAGCACCCGCGCGCCAAGATTGTGGGCGAAGGCGACCATCTCCGGCAATTCCCGGTAATTCATCGGGGAGACGCTGAAATGAATTTGGAACTGGAGTCCGTTGCGCTTGCAGGCCTCGATGCCGGCCATCGTGCGCGCCCAGGCGCCGGGCATCCCACGGAAGGCGTCGTGCTTGGCGGGATCGGTGGAATCAATGCTGATCCCCATGCCCATCACGCCGATTTCCGCGAGTTCCTCGGCCAGCGGGTCATCAATCAGCATCCCGTTCGTCCCAAAGACCACCATGAAGCCGCAATGCACGGCATGGCGCGTGATCTCTCGGATGTCCGGGCGGGTCAGCGGCTCGCCGCCGGTGATGACCACAATGGCGTGTTTGTTCACAACCGCCATCTGGTCCAGCAGCGTGAAGACCTCCGGCGTTGTCAATTCGTCCTGTGCGCCGGACGCCCGTGTCGTAGCGTCGAGGTAGCAGTGGGCGCAGCGGAGGTTACAGCGCTTGGTGAGGTTGAGGGCGATGAGGTACGGCTTCCAGTCGTTCTGCGGCGTCGGCTTCCGTCCGACCGGCAGGAGACCGGGGTGGTCTACATACCGAAGGGGCATCGGATTGATGAGCTGGAGGGTCTCGCTCACGACTGCTTCGCGCCGATCAAGTTCGTGATGATGTCCTTGAGGTTGCCGGTTTTCATGGCGTCTTCCATGTAGCCCTTGGCTTGCTCGATCCCTTCCTCCGCGATTTCGCAGGTGATCGTCGTCGCGGCGATCTTCTCGGCATGCTTCTCGATCAGGGCTTTCGTGCAGTCGCGCATGTAGCCGGCCGGCGCGCGCTCCAGGCGGACCACGGCATCATCGGTCCAGGTGAAACGGGAGGCCGGTTTGGCGTCGGACGCCACCGCCTTTTTCTCATCAGGCGGAAATGCGCCTGTGCCCTTGTTGGCGAAGATCGGGGTGTAGTCTTCGTCGGCGGCTTCGTCAATATAGGGTTTCGCGTATTCCAACGTGATCGTGGTCATGCCCATCTTGCGGGCCGTCTTTTCGATCTTGGCCTTGGCGCGGCGGCGTTGGAAGCCGGCCGGGACCGCCCGGATCGCTTCCTTGGCGTCCTTCGTCCATGCCATTGGCACGTCGTCATAGGACAACTCGGTTTCAAGGATGCCTTCGGTCTTCGCGGCCGCCTCGAACATGCTCTTGTCAATCAGCGTGAACTGGTCGCCCGTCGCTTTGCAGATCGGGCACGCGACCGGTTGGTCGCCCTTGGCGGTATAGCCGCACCCGTTGCAGAGATAGTAGTCTTGCTTCATCCGGTCGAGGTACGCCTGCGTGCCTGGGCTGACGGCCGGCGTCTCTTCCACGATGCCGCTCATCATGCCCGACAAGGACGACCCGATCATGTCGCGGGCCACGCCCGCGTCGGCCTGCATCGCATTGCGATCAATGCCCTGCTCATCCAGCGAGGCGCCGAGTTGTTTCATGGCCTCCATGGCGCCCTTGGGGAGGATATGCCCAACGGCCGTATCCACCACGGAGTTGCTGATGATGGTGTGGCCTTTCTCGATGGCATAGCGGTGGATGGCCGTCTTGGCCACGCCGCGCGCGAAGACTGGAATCTTCTCCATGCGGCGCAGGGCTTCCTCCGTCCAGGCAATCGTGTATTCGGCCTGTTGATCAATCGGCGGCACGTACTTCTTATTGGAGATCATCACATGGCACTCGGCCATGCGCAGGAGATTCTCCGCATTCGAGCCGATGTCCATGTCCTCGTCACTGTGGACGCCGAGACGGCCCATAACCAGCATCCAGGGCTTCTCCCGGCGGACGAACTGGAGAACCTTCTCGAAGGCTTTGCCGTCGAGAAGCGTCGTCTTGATGTCCTGGCCTTCGGCCTGGGCGATCTCGCGGGCGATGTCGAGGTGCGACTGGTAGATTTTGGCTAAACCGCTGTCAATGATTTCCTCGTGCAGTTTTTCTTGTTCTTTAAAGCGGAAGACCTTGCCAGCTTCTTCGTTGAGCACGCCGGAGATACTGTGGAAGGCGGCGTAATGGAAATATGGATCGAAGGCCGAGATGGCTTCCACCGGCTTGTTCAGGGCCTTGCCGAGGGCCAGCGCGGTCTTGAGTCCGCCGAAGGAGTAGTGGCTGCCGTCCAGCGCGACCACGATGGACCCGCCGTTCATGGGATGGGTGTTCTTGATGATGAGCATGTCCGAGGTGCGCACACGCCGGACGACGCGCTCCGTGACGCCGCCGATCACGCTGTCCTTCACGGCGCCCACGCCCAACGCGCCCATGATGACGAGATCGTAGGCGTTGGTGTTGATGTCCTCGACCAGGACCTTGAAGTTGCGGCCTTCCAGGGACCGCCGTTCGACCGGGATGTTCGCCTCAGCGGTCTTTTTGTCCACGATGTCCAGATAGGAGTCGGTGATGATCTGGAGGCCGCGGGTAATCAGCGAATCGTGGATCTGCCGCTGCCGTTCCAGTTCGTTCTCGTCATGGTATTCCTCGGGGAGGCCCGCTTCCATCTGCTTGAAGCGTTTGTCGTGCATCTTGGCCGCGTACACATGGCTCCCGACCAGCTTGGATCCGAAGGTCTTGGCGAAGGAGACGCCGACATCCAACGCCATGTTGGAGTAGTCGGAGTTGTCAACCGGGACATAGATCGTCTTATACATGCCGTCTCCTTGCCGAATGACCACCCGAAGGCCGTCGCGTGAATCACAAACGAGGCGAAGCGAAGCCGTATCCTAACATCGAAATTTGAGCCAACGCAAGAGCGTTCACGGATCAACGGATCACGGGACCTGCGTTCCAGCCGACTTGCGGGAGTTGAGGATCTCATCCAGGGTCAGGAGGACGTCCCTGCCGGAGTTCAGTTCCACCCCCCGCAAAAGGTTCTGATCGGCGTACCGGCCGCCTGTCTGGTCCAGCGCAGGGGACGAGCCGGCCAGCGCGCCCGACCAGGGGCGGGGGTCGCGGCTCCCCGTCCGCCGGCCCTGCTTGCGGTTCCACGCAGCCAGGCACGCTTTGCCGATCAATTTATTGAGGGGCGCGGGATTGTAGAGCAGCTTCCGGATGCTGGTGGGGGTGAGCATCAGCGGGTTATAGCCGGACGTCAGGTACCCGTCCTCCAGCAGCCGATGCTCAAGATCGGTGTTCGGCTGGATCCCGAGGAAGAACATCATCGGGAAGACCCGCTCCTCGCCTAGAATGGCCGCCACCTTCTTATAGGACTCGATGGAGTCCCGCAAGGTCGCTTCCGTCTCGTCCGGCGCGTTGAGCGAATAGTTCAGAATGATCTTGCCGGTGAACCCGGCCTCGGTCAGATAGCGGCAGCCGTCATATAGATGATCCAGCACGAAGCCCATGTGCAGGCCGTTGAGGACCTCCTGTGAGCCGGAGGTGATGGCGACTTCCAGATCGCCGACGCCCGACCGGACCATGAGCCTGGCGAAGTCGGCGGTGATGAGCGAGGTGCGGATGTACCCGGACCACTCCAGGTCCAGCTTCGCGGCGATGATCCGCTCCATGATCTCGATGCACTGGGGATAGGCGGCCTTGCCGGTGATGAACTGGGCATCGGTGAACCAGAACCGGCGTGTGCCCCACCGGTGATAATGCTGCGCAATATCCTGGACGACCAGCGCGGCCGGGCGAGCGCGGACGGACTGGCCTTCCAGATAGGGATACAGGCAAAAGGCGCAACTGTAGGGGCAGCCCCGTTTGGTCTGTACGCCGATACAATCGTGAGCATAGGCGTGGTATTGGGGAAAAATGGACGCGATGTACGGCAGATCCACCGTCAAATGTGTCAAGTCTGTGTAGCTCTGGCCCTGGCCTTTGATCGTCGTCCCATGCTGTCGGGTGATAAACCGCTCGCCGTCGAGCGATTTCCCTTCGACGACCTTGAGAATCGCCTCTTCGCCTTCTCCGAGAATCCCGATCGTCCCCTCCGGCAGTTTTTCGATGAGTTGCTCGGCGAAGGCGCCGAAGGCCCCGCCGCCGATCATAATTTGCGCGTCGGGGCAGGTCTTGCGGATCAACCAGGCGTGCGCAAGGTTGGCCCGGATGCCGGAGTAATACTGGTACAGGGATTTGATACCGGAAAGCGACGCGGCGAGTTTCTTGAGGGGATTGTTCGAATAATAAAACGTGAAGGCCTGTTCCAGCGAGGCATCGCCTTCGTGCGGCGAGAAGATCTGGATGTCGCGCCAGGAGAAACAGACGAGGTCGGGGCGCACGGCCTCGGCGGTCTCGCGGACGGCCCGCGCGCGCTCACCGGGCGGGAACTGCGAGAGGTCCAGGATGCGTTGGCGAATCGCGGGGTGTCGCCGATGCACGTACTCCGCCAGATAGGCGCAGCCGAGCGGATAGATCGGCTTGCAGGGCAGGAAGATGTAGAGAATGCTGTTCATTTGACCGCGATGTGGATGGCGACGATGCCGCCGCTCAGGTTGTGGTAGTCAACCCGACAAAATCCCACGTCGCGCATCAGGCGTGCGAGTCCTTCCTGATCGGGAAAGGCGCGGATCGAGGCCGGGAGATAGTCATAGACGCCGGTGTGGTCGCCTGACACGGTGGCGCCGACCCACGGCAGCAGCGTAAAGGAATACCAGTCGTACAGGCCGCGGAGCCAGCCGGCCACGGGGCGCGAGAATTCCAGACAGATGAGGCGGCCGCCGGGCTTGAGGACGCGCCGGATTTCCCGAAGCGCCTGGGGCAAGTCCCCGACGTTGCGCATGCAGAACCCGGTCGTCACGGCATCGAACGCGGCGTCCGGGGCGCACAGACGTTCGGCATTGGCCTGGACACAGACGATCTGGCGCTGCCGATGAGCCGTCCGGACTTTCTCCAGGCCGACCGCCAGCATGGGGACGTTCAAGTCCGCAGCGATGATTCGTGTGTGCTCGCCGAGACGAGCGGCTGCCAACAGTGCGAGATCAGCGGTCCCTGCGCCGACGTCCAACAGGAGTTTGACTGATTCCCTCGCCCCTGGAGGGAGAGGGTTAGGGTGAGGGGGCTCTTCGACCAGAAACTCGACGGCTTTACGTTTCCAGGCGTGGTGCAATCCCACACTCAGAAGCGAGTTGTTCAGGTCGTAGTAGCGGGCAATCGAGGAAAACATCCGCTGGACGGCCTGCTCCTTCTCGTGGCCGGTCCCGGCGGGTGGGGCGAGGCGCGTCGGTTCTTCCAGCGTGACCATGGAGTTGGTGGCATCGTAGCACCCTCTAAAGATGCACGGCAAGCGCGGGTCCTGTCGCCGATGGCCATGCCTTGGGCGCTCCTCTCGACGGCCCGCTGCGCTGCTTTATTTCTTCCTGGGATCGTCTGCGGGATTGACGAAATGCAACTCCCACGGGCCGATCCCGTGTACTTGGATGACGGTCTCTTCCTTGAAGAACACGAAATGTGGGACCTTCGGGGGCATCACCATGAAGCTGCCCACCGGGAGTGCCTTGGCCTGCGCGGGCTCAAACTGCTCTCCCATGCCGACATGGAACGTGCCGGCGATGACCGTCACATGCTCAATGGCGGGGTGCCAGTGCGGCGGCAGCTTGGAATTCGCGGGTGCCTTGATCCGCATCGTGAAGGGGCCCGGGGTTTTCGGCTCTCCCTCGATGACCGCCATCTTCGCCCCGGGGAGCACCGGCGGCCCATCCACCCAGCGAATTTCATCCGGCGCAAGCAGCACCTGCTGTGGCCGGGGCGGGGAGGACGGGACCGAAACACAAGACTCGAGCGCCAGAGCCAGCGTGGCGATGGCCAGTAGTGGGACGTACAAGCTGAATTTACGCATAAGACCTCCTTTCTAAATGGAAAACCGGGACAGATTTATTTTCACCCCCAAGCCCTTGCGATTACGGCGATTATCTGCGCTTTTCAAGGACGTGTCAACATTCCCTAAGTAGCCCTCGGCGTGTGCGGAAGCCGATGCGGCGAGGCTACTTGTAGTGGGTCCACATGCGGAGGACTTTGACGATGCGTTCTTCTTTCAAGACCTGATACACCAGCCGGTGATGGATGTTGATGCGGCGGGAATACGCGCCCGCCAAATCGCCGACCAGCTTTTCAAAGGGAGGATGGGCCTGAAAGGGGTTCTCTTCTAGCACTGTGAGGAGCTTTTGCGCTTTTTCCTTGAGTCCGGCTGAGGCTAACTTCTTTGCATCTCGCTGCGCCTGCTTGGTGTACACAAGGCGCCATTTCACCACCTAAGCTCCTTCGCGCACTTTTCGACCGGTGTCTTCAATCCTTTCCGAATGGACTCTCGCATGCCCGGGATCGAGAGCAGATAGAGCGTCTCCTGAATCGCTTTCCAATCGTCGGCAGAGAGCAGGACCGCTTGAGCCCGTTTTCCCGAAATCACAACCGGCTGATGAGACTGGGCCGTCTCATCAATTAAGCGATACAGTTTCGAGCGGGCTTCGCTGGCTGTAAGGGTCGTCATGGCATCTCCTCCATTGCAAACAGGGAATAACGTACGTGATTTCGTACGTCACGTCAAGCACACCGGCAGTCAACGCGTGCGGAAGCCGATGCGGCGGTAGGCTTCCAAGTTCTTCTTCGGGACGGGCAAGACATATCCATCGATGTATCGCATGTGAACTCTCCTTTGGTTGCGTCTTCACTCATAGCCATTTTACGGCCGCCGCACGAGCCGCCGCGCGCTGCTTCCCTTTCTCGCTATGGCTTCCGGGTATAGGTGATCTCCATCATCTTCATTTCTTTGCCCTTTTTGCCGGTTCCATACATTTCAAAGACTTTAGTGTTGTTGTCCACGATCTTGGTCACGCCACGCAGCTTCATGGGCCCTTCGATAGGATCGTTGTGACTGCCTTTCTGCGTAATCGTCTTGCCGCCCGCGCTCGCGGTCCCTCCCATGAAAAAGATGCCGGTCCCCATGGAATCCATCCAGGTCGACACATATTTCTTGGTATAGTTGTCGTACCCGATGACGCCAATGCCGGTGAAGGGACTCCCCATCATCTCGCCGGTACACTCCTGCTGCAGGAAGCGTCCGTCAAGGAGCATTTTCTGTTCGCAGGAACCTGCGGATTCCACGGGAGGCTTGTCGGGTTCCATCCAGTGCGTGGTCTTGGTGTTCCAACTTCCCGCCATGCTCGCCAGCAGCTTGTGGGGTTCGCCGGGCGTGGCAAGTTTCGTATAGATCTCCATCATCGCCTGCATGTCCATCTGTTTCTCTGGCTTCTTGTCCTTCGCCAGAGCCAGTGAGCTCGATACAACAACGGACAGGCAGATGAGTGTGATAGTTATGAAACGCATAGGTCCCTCCTTATAGAATGAGGTTCGTGATTGTTCTCGATTCATGGTTGAAATGTGACCGCGCATGGTCAGCTCAAGCCTCGACCAGCACCTTGAATCCGCCGTAGACCATGCGTTTGACGTCGAAGGGCATGGACTTCGGATCACACATCGTCGCGAGGCGCGGGTCCTTCATGACCTTCGCATTGACGCGGTCGCGATGCGCGCGCGACTTGTACACAATCCACGAGAACACCACCGTCTCGCCGGGCTTCAGCGTGACGGTGCGCGGGAACGGCACCCCCACCTTCACTTTGAGGTGGTCGCCGACGCATTCCCGGTACTCGAGCGCGCCGTGGTCACGCCAGACTTTTGACGCCTTCTGCGCCATGCGGCGATAGGCCTGGAGATTTTTCTTCGGTGCCGGCAACACGAAGCCATCAACGTACTTCATGAAATCCTCCTTTGCTGTTGTGAAGGGTCTTTTTCTAACCTGGCCAGGTGACGCGCAAAGGCTGTCATCCTGTGCCTCCGCACCATATCTCGCTATGGCTTCCGGGTATAAGTGATCTCCACCATCTTCGTCTCTTTGTCCTTCCCATGCGACCTGTACATGTCGAACGTCTGGGTATTGCTGTCCACGATCTTCCACACCGCGCGGTGCGTCATCTGTCCTCCACCCGGCATGGCATGCGGGCCTTTCAGCGTGATGGTCTTGCCATCCGCGCTCGCCGTGCCTTCCATCGTAAAGATCCCCGTGCCCATAGTATCGATCCACGTCGTCACATAGCGCTTGCGAAGGTTGTCGTACCCGAGGGTCCCAATCCCGGAGTAGGGTTGTCCCATCATGTCGCCGGTGAATTCCTCTTGGAGAAACCGCCCGTCCAGCAACATCTTCATTTCGGAGGAGCCGGTGGACTCCATGGGAGGCTTTCCGGGTTGCATCCACTCCTTGGTCTTTGTGGTCCAGCTGCCGGCCAGACTTGCCAACAACTTATGCGGCTCGCCGGGCGTGGCGAGCTTCTTGTACTCTTCCATCATCGCCTGCTGGTCCATCTGCTTCTCTGCCTTCTTGTCTTTGGCCAGTGCTGTCGTAACGGTCAGCGTGACGCACAATGTGGTGACGGCGAGATAGATGAAACGCATGCTTCCCTCCTTGTGATTGGTTGATGAGCATAGTCGGAAAAATGATTTATTTCTTTAGCTGCTCGGCTTGCGCGCGCAGCCGCTCCTCCTGCTCCCTGAGCTCGGGCGTGAACTCGGCGCCGAAATCCTCCGCCTCGAACACCTGGCGAATCTCAATCTCGGACTCCCCTTTCATGGGATTGGGACAGCGTTTGACCCATTCGATCGCTTCTTCCTTCGACTTGACTTGCCACAGCCAGAAGCCGGCGATCAGCTCCTTCGTCTCGGCAAACGGCCCGTCGATCACGGTTCGCTTGGCTCCAGAGAACTTGACGCGCGCGCCCTTCGAGCTCGGATGGAGCCCCTCGCCCGCAAGCATCACGCCGGCTTTCACCAGCTCTTCATTGTACTTCCCCATCTCGGTCAGGAGCTTCTCGTCCGGGAGAGCCCCCGCTTCTGAGTTCTTGGTGGCTTTGACCAAAATCATGAATCGCATGGTAATTTCTCCTTCTGGTTTCAGGTTTGGAAACGCTCCATCTTTTCCTCGTCGCCTAGCCCCCGGCCATGGCCCCCACGATGAGAAACGGCTCGGCTCCGGTCGCGACTGCGTCGGGCAGTGGGGCATCAGGCGATTCATGGGACAGATCCTGCTCGCAGGCGAAGAACCTCACGAAGGGTCGCCGCCGTTGCGTCACGTGGTCGCGGATCGTCCCCCGCAGCATCGGATAGCGGGCCTCGAGCGCGTCGAGCACCGATCGCTGCGTCACCAGGCCCTCAACGTCCAGCGTCACCTCGCCGTCGACACACGCCAGCGTCCGCAGATGGGCCGGGAGCACGACTCGAATCATGGCAGCGCCTGGACCTCCACGGAAAGCACCGGTGGAAGATCTCGGACGATGGGCGCCCAACTGTCCCCGGCGTCGGCCGAGGCGTACACCTGGCCTCCGGTGGTGCCGACGTACAGGCCGCACGGATCGAGCGAGTCCACAGCCATCGCGTCGCGCAACACGTTGACGTAGCAGTCGCGTTGCGGCAGACCCTTCGTGAGCGCCTCCCACTCGTATCCGCCCGTTCGGCTGCGGTACACCCGCAGCTTCCCGTCTGGCGGATAATGCTCCGAGTCGCTCTTGATCGGAACCACGTAGATCGTGTTAGGCTCGTGCGCGTGCACCTCGATCGGGAACCCGAAGTCGGTCGGCAGGTTCCCGCTGACCTCGTGCCACGACTCCCCGGCGTCGTCGCTGCGCATGACATCCCAGTGCTTCTGCATGAAGAGCACGTCTGGACGCGACTGGTGCATCGCGATGCGGTGGACGCAATGGCCGACCTCCGCATCCGGGTCAGGCAGCTCAGACTGGGACTTCAGGCCGCGGTTCACCGACCGCCAGGTCTTACCGGCATCGTCCGTCCTGAACACGCCCGCCGCCGAAATGGCGATGAAAATTCGCTCTGGATGGCTCGGGTCCAGCAGGATCGTGTGCAGGCACATCCCACCGGCGCCAGGCTGCCAGAGGTTGCTCTTCACGTCGCGCAGTCCGGAAAGTTCCTGCCACGTCTGCCCGCCGTCGCTCGACCGGAACAAGGCGGCGTCTTCGACCCCGGCGTAGACCGTGTCCGGATCGGTCGGCGAGGGTTCGAGGTGCCAGACGCGCTTGAACTCCCAGGGCCGCTGGGTGCCGTCATACCACTGGTGCGTGGTGAGGGGTTTGCCGGTTGCAGGGGAAGTGTCGTAGACGAATTTGTTGCTCACGCCAGCAGGCGGGTCGTATGGATCGGGCATCTTCTCGCCGCCGGGCGTCTCCCACGTCTTGCCGCCGTCATCCGAGCGCTGGATGATCTGCCCGAACCAGCCGCTGGACTGCGACGCATACACCCGATTCGGATCAACGGGAGATCCCTTGAGATGATACATTTCCCATCCCCCAAAATGAGGGCCATTGATATCCCACCGCTCGCGCTTTCCGTCCGACGTCAACACGAACGCGCCCTTCCGTGTCCCAACCAGTAGCCGTACCTTGCTCATCCCTGACTCCTTTCTCAGCTTCGCACTTGAAGTGCCTTCAACCCTCTGACGGCTTCCGGTCGTCGCAGCCGCTAATCAGTCCGGCAGGCCGGCGATCTCGATCACCGGTCGGACCTTGACGGTGCCCTTGCGCGCCATGGGAATCCGTGCGGCGATGGCGAGCGCCTCGTCGAGATTCCTGGCGTCGATGAGGAAGTAGCCGCCCAGTTGCTCGCGTGTCTCGGCGAAGGGACCATCGGTCACAAGCCGTTTGCCGTCGCGCACGCGGACGCTGGTCGCCATTGATGTGGGATGCAATGGGTTGGTGGCCAGATACTGCCCCCTCGATTGAATGTCGTGTGCAAGCTGCGTGGACTCCGCGTAACAGTCCTGCCGCTCGGTCTCGCTCAATGCTTGCTCGTCAAGGTAAATCAGCAACATGTATTTCATATGGATGCCTCCATACCTCCGGTGTGGATCTTAAAGGCTGTTGTTATCAAATAATAGTCGTTTGGGAAGACCAAAATCGACAATGGGCTTCCCATGGGTCACGGCACAGACATCCGATTCGTACTTTAAAGCCGGTTTACATAAGATAGTCGTCGGGGAAGACCAGAATCGACAGCGGTCTCTCGTCAGGCAGAAATAGGCTGCGGGCTAAAGGGAGATAGACTGCCAGGCCGGCAGGATTTTCCTGGAATGAGGCTTGACAATTTGTCGTAAGCGAGTGATATTCCACGCAGAATAGGGTTTCCTTGGATAAGGGAGCTGCCATGAATAGGCCGCTTGGATTATGGTCTCTGTCGCAGCTCACTTATTAGACGTCCCAAGACAGTAGCTACGGAGAGCCGGAGATCCAGTGCGCGTGAGCGAATCAATTCATGATGGCTAGACGGATCAATGCCGACAAGCCGCACCTCTGGAAGACCGATATCGCGGCTTCGGTTGACCAGTTCAACCAGTGGTTCATGCGCGTCGCGCCCGCGGCGTTCCGTTCGACGCGCGTTAAGACGACCGAACACGTCAAGGCCGCGCTGATCGCCACCCGCGACCTGCGCAACATTGAGCCACACACTTTGAGAGCCAACCCGGGCGCGTTGCCGACGCTTCGCATGTGTACCGCCCCACCGCTCGCGGTGGATCGGCTCGTCGGGCTGGCGAGCGCAAGCAAGTCATTGATCGGCAGCATGGAAGAAGGCAAGTTAGCCGCCCGCATGAAGACCGAACTCATCGACGAAAACTTGAACAAGGTTTGCCGCGTGCTGGCGAAGCTGCTGGACCGCGACATCTTCCCGTGGCTGGACGCAGCGAAAGACCCGACCGATCATGAACGGCAGCGAGCATCAACGATTGTGGCCGATCGTTTATGCAGCGCCGTGGCGAACCCGATTGTCCGCAACGCTCAGGAGCAACGCCAACTCAAACTCATTGGCGATTGGCTGGACGCCCGAGGCTACCGGAAGCAAAGCCATCCCAGTGGGAAGCCGCTGACCGACATGGAAGCCGGAACATACACGTTCCGCATGAACCTCGCGGTCGGCAAGGCGCTTAAAGTGAACATCCCCGTTGACGTGGTGATCCAGCCCAAGAAGCCCCGCAAGGACCGGCTGCCGATCCTGATCGAAGCCAAGTCAGCGGGCGACTTCACAAACACCAACAAGCGGCGCAAAGAGGAAGCCACCAAGATCCACCAGCTTCAAGCGGCCTATGGCGAAACTGTGCCGTTCGCGCTCCTTCTCTGCGGCTACTTTGGCACCGACTACTTGGGCTACGAAGCCGCCGAGGGTATTGATTGGGTCTGGGAGCATCGCATCGACGACCTTGTGAAAATTGGGCTGTGAACTGCATGATCGCTCACCAAGATAACCCGGCTGAGGTACGCCGGCAGGCGATTCAGGCGGACATCGATGCGCGCAAGTCGGCAGCGGAGCGGAACCGCCTCGGCCAGTTCGCCACGCCCAACGCCCTCGCCGTCGATATCGCCCGCTATGTTGAATCGCTCATCAACCCTTCCAAGAGCGGGATTCGCTTCGCCGAACCTTCGATCGGCTCGGGCAGTTTTTTTTCGGCTGCGCTCGCCGTCTTCGGCCCCAAGCGAATCAAGAGCGCCCTCGGCGTCGAACTCGATTTCGCGTTCGCCGCAGCCGCCCGCGACCTCTGGGCCGATGCCGGGCTTGAAGTTGTGCGCGGCGACTTCACCCGCATCATTGCCGACGACTCTCCACCCTGTCCGCCCGACGTGATCTTGTCCAACCCGCCCTATGTCCGCCACCACCACATAAGCCGCGAGGACAAGGAACGCCTGCGACGCCTCACGTTCAAGATGACCGGCGTCAATGTCAACGGTCTCGCGGGCCTGTACGTCTATTTCCTCCTGCTCGCCACGGCGTGGATGGAAGACGATGGGATCGCCGCATGGCTCATCCCCTCGGAGTTCATGGATGTCAACTACGGCTCGACCCTCAAGGGTTTCCTCACGGATCGCGTAACGCTCATCCGCGTCCACCGCTTCAACCCCGACGATGTTCAGTTCGGTGACGCCCTTGTGTCGTCGGTTGTGCTGGTGTTCCGCAAAACGCCGCCTGCCGCTGGCCACGCTGTCGAGTTCACCTTCGGCAGTACTCTGGCCAAGCCGCACGTCCGCGACCTGATCTCGCTCGAACGCCTCCGCGAGTCGCGCAAGTGGACTGTGTACCCGAGTCACGCAAAGAACGATCGCCACACGCTTAGTGACGGAAAAGGCCCGACACTCGGCGACTTCTTCCGCGTCCAGCGCGGCATTGCCACCGGCTGCAACAAGTTCTTCGTCCTCGATCGCGCCGACGCGAAGCGCCGCGGATTGCCAGGCAAGTACCTCCGCCCGATCCTTCCTAGCCCGCGCCACCTCAAGACCACTATCGTCGACGCTGACGATGACGGCTACCCTCTCATCGACTGCCAGCTTTGCGTGATCGATTGCGACTTGCCCGAGCCGTTGGTCGAGGCGAAGCACCCGGCCCTGTGGCAATATCTGCAAACCGCCGAAGCGCTCGGCCTCATGGATGGCTATCTGATCGGCAAGCGCAGCCCATGGTACAAGCAGGAACAACGCGAGCCTGCCCCGTTCCTCTGCACCTATATGGGCCGCGGCTCCAACGACAAGCAGCCCTTCCGATTCATCTGGAACCGGTCAAAGGCCATCGGGACCAATCTCTACCTCATGCTCTACCCGCAGAACGGCCTCGCGGCAATGCTCCGCCAGCATCCCGACCGCGCCGAAGCCGTTCATGCCTTTCTCGGACAAGTCACCGGCCACGAACTGCGCGGCGAAGGACGGGTTTATGGTGGCGGTTTGAACAAACTTGAGCCGAGCGAACTGGCGCGCGTTTCCGCAGCACCGTTTGTCGAGCGTTGGCCGGAGCTCAGGCACAATGTGCGGCGACAGGGAGAACTCTTCGGCTCAACCGTGGGGTAAGCGGAGGGTGTCTAACCTTAGTTCGAGCGGACGTGCTGGAAGCGCCATGCCACATTCGCCGAGCGCAGAGGCACCCCGTTCAACAAGGTGCAACCGAGTATGCCCACGGTGCCCCAAATCCAGATCGGTAAGTTGCAGGGAGAACCTCTACACGCCAAGCATATGCTCCCACTTCCGGCGGACACGCCATTTGACAATCTGTCCTTGAAGTACACACAGATCGTCGAGCGTCTGGATCACGTCAACCTCTCGGTTCAGAAAGCCTTTGCGAGTTTCGACGCTGCCAAGGCTCAGGACTTCTTTGGCGGTCTGACCGAGCACGCATTGCTGGCGGAGGAAGTCATCTACTGGCTTAGGAAAACCGCTGACGAGGTCATCGGACTTCTCTATGTTCTCGCACAACGCGAATCGACTGGTTCGTATCCGAACCGCGTCGACCCGGATTCCATCGGTGCTCTGCTCGCAAGCAGGCAAGTTCCGCCCGCGCCGAATGCGCCAAGTGATAGTTACCCAGATCGCCCCGCGCGAGGACGGCGTCAATGAGCACAAGACCCGCCAAAGGGCCGTCACGCATCGCCACCGCGACAGCGCGGTTCAGCTCGACCACGGGCGATGGATCGGCCCGCATCAGCATGTCGTAGAGTGCGACGATCTGGGCCCAGTCCGTAGCGGCGGGACTGGCTGCCTGGGCATGCACGGCTGCGATGGCCGCTTGGACGGTGTACGGTCCGGTAGGACGCGACGACAGCGCCCGATCCACCAGCGATACCCCCTCCGCGATCTGATCCCGGTTCCACAGCGAGCGATCTTGGTCCTCCAAGAGAATCAGATCGCCCGTCGACGAGGTGCGGGCCGCGCGCCGCGAGTCATGCAACAACATCAGCGCCAAGAGCCCCACCGCTTCAGGCTCCGGGAGCAACTCGACCAGCAACCGCCCCAGGCGGATGGCCTCGCCGGAGAGATCATGCCGCATGACTGACCCACCCGATGAGGCGGAGTCCCCCTCGTTGAACACGAGGTAGACCACCCGGAGCACTGCATCCAGCCGGTCAGGCAAATCGGTCTCCGACGGCACCAGATAGGGAATGCGCGCGTCGCGGATCTTCGCCTTGGCGCGCACGATCCGCTGGGCGACCGTGGACGGCTTCGTGAGGAAGGCGCGCGCGATCTCATCGGTCGTGAGGCCGCAGACTTCTCGCAGCGTCAGTGCGGCTTGGGCCTCCGGCGGCAAGGCGGGATGGCAGCAGGTGAAGATCAGCCGCTTGCTTGGCGAGCTCCGTCAGCGACGCGTCGAAGCGGGCGCGCCGGCGCATGCCGTCGATGGCCTTGAAGCGGCCGGTCGAGACGAGCCACGCCCGCGGATGGGCCGGGACACCGTCCCGCGACCATTGCTCGACCGCCACGGTGAACGCATCGTGCAGCGCCTCTTCGGCGGCGTCAAAGTCGCCAAGCAGGCGGATCAGCGTGGCGAGAACCTGGCGCGACTCGGAGCGGTAAATGTTGTCCACCAACTCGCGCACCTGTTGGGTCGCGTCGTCGCTCACCGGCAGCGAGTCCTACTCCTTGACCTCCCAGTGAGGATTCCAGGCGATCTCCCAGAGGTGGCCGTCCAAATCCTGGAAGTATCCGGAGTAGCCTCCCCAAAACCGGTCGTGCGCCGGGTCGGTGATCGTGGCGCCCGTTTGTTCCGCCTGCTTCATGACCGCATCGACTTCCTGTTTGGATTTGACGATGTGGCCGATGGAGAATGCTGCAGGGCTTGGCGGACTCACGGAGACCTTGGCATCCTTAGCCAGTGCGGACTTTGGATACAGCGCCAAGATCAAATCGTCGTTCATGTCAAAGAAGACGACGGCACCGTCCTCAAATTCCGTCCCGATGATCCCTTCCGTCGCCAACCCCATTCCATCGCGGTAAAACGCCAGCGATCTTGCCAAGTCGTTGACGCCTAATGTGATGATTTTAATCCGTGGTTTCATATCCTCACCTGACTGGGCACAAGGGCAAGTACAGACTGCAGCGACCTGCGCGATTCTCTGCGCTTTGGGGGGAGGTGTCAATATTCGCTGAACGCGCGGGGCAATGGCGCTCATCGCGGCCCAGTGCTTAGCCGGGGACGAGGGTGTTCCCTCCGCACCTTGACGAAACGGACACCAATACAGTACAACACGGGCAGTGCCTCTCCAGGTTCTCTGCGAGAGTGGCGGAACTGGCAGACGCGCGAGACTTAGGATCTCGTGGGCAACCGTGGGGGTTCAAGTCCCTCCTCTCGCACCAAATGACACCATCATGTCCACACCAAGGCTGCACAGATGAAACTTGACGTGACCGAACTAGGCCCGGTGAAACGGACTGTCAGGATCGAAGTGCCCGCAGCGGACGTCTCCAAGCGGTTCCAAGACGCTTATGCGGAGCTGAGGAGCCAGGTCCGCATCCCCGGATTCCGTCCCGGGAAGGCGCCCCAGGCCCTGCTGGAGAAGCGGTACGCCAAAACCGTCGAGGATGACGTGATCCGCCAACTGATCCCGGAGTACTACAGCAAGGCGATGAAGGAAACCGGATTCAAGCCGGTCGCCGTGGATCTCCCGCCGATCGAGCGCATCACGATCAAGAACGGCACGCCGCTCGTCTTCACGACCACCGTCGAGATCAAGCCCGTCTTCGAACTTCGGGAGTACACGGGCGTCACGCTCACGCAGGACACGCGGGTGATCACGGAGGAGGACCTGGACAAGGCGATGCAGGCGCTTCGCCACCAGCACGCGCAGATCGAGACCGTTCAGGAGGACCGGGCCATCGCTGTGGAGGATATCGTGCAAGTGGCGATCGAGCGGGTCGAGGGGGCGAACGCGCTGGGCGGATTCAAGCCCGAGACCCATCTCATCCGCATCGGCGACCAGACGCCGATCTACGGGGCGGTGCTCGATGACGCAATCCTCGGCAGGAAGAAAGGCGCGGCGTTCGAGGCGGGCGGTCCGGCTCTGACGGTGTGGGGCACGGTGCAGGCCCTCAAGCACAGGGTCCTGCCCGATCTGGACGACGAGTTCGCCAAGGACCTGGGCGAGTACACGACGCTCGCCGAGTTGCGCGACAAGGTGAAAAGGCAATTGGAGCGCAGTCTCCAGCAGGACATCGACGAGACCTACAAAGACCTGCTCATGAAGCGGCTTGTGGAGCGCCACCACTTCGACGTCCCGGAGTCGCTGGTCCGGCGTGAGCTGGACGCCATGGTCCATGCGGAGCAGTCCCGGCAGCAGCGCCTTCGCCGGGTGGCGTCGCACGGCGGGGGAGGAGGCGAGGGTGGGTCCGTCTTCGACGCCCGGACGTTCTGCGAGGAGAGCCTGCCGACCGCGCAGCAGCGCGTGACGCTCGGTTTGATCCTGGAGGCGATCGCGGAGAAGGAGGGGATCGTCGTGGC